>Ga0307968_1000484_pt1 | contig 28408 bp, 29 predicted proteins | sample OrgLakmetagen650_FD_201834 | JGI IMG/M metagenome (GOLD analysis project Ga0307968, IMG submission 201834) | Saline water microbial communities from Organic Lake, Antarctica - #650 | ecosystem: Environmental > Aquatic > Non-marine Saline and Alkaline > Saline | place: Antarctica: Organic Lake...
ATTAACAGTTGTGCGCACGCGCGCCCCCTCCCCCCCCCCCCCCCACACACACACACACGGGCGCACACACGCACACACGCACGCAAACACAAACGCAACCGCACTCAGGTGAGGAAGACAGCACCTGTGAGACCCTGAGGCGTGGTTATGCTGTTGCGCTACGGCAGTCCTTGTTCAAGGCAACTGCGGCTGACAATCTGGACGAACCAGGGCTGCAGGCAGCCACAGGTGTGTATATGTGTGTGAGTATGTGTGTGTGTGCGCGTGTGTGTGTGTTTGTGTGCGTGCGCGTGCATGTTGGAAAGTGAGCTAACAACTGTAGTGTGTGCATGTGCGTGTGATGTAAAGTTGTAAAGTGAGTCAATACGTTTGTGTATGTTGTAAAGTGAGCCAGTACCGTTTCTGTGTGTTTGCGTGTGTTGTAAAGTGAGCTAAAAACGTTTCTGTGTGTTTGCGTGTGTGTATAGGTGCTGGCGCATGCACAACATCAGATCATGCTACTGCCTGAATTAAACTCAATGCACACCCCAAATTGTGAGCGCGCTCGCACAAATGTGCACACATGTCACACACATATACACGCACGCACATGCCACCAATACGGACATGAAACACACATACACGCATACATACACACACGCATATACACACACACGCACACATACACACATGTCACACAGGCCCTGACGCTCCTGACATCCGCCCCGCCCTCATCCTGCGCCTGCTGCTCCAGAACGCAAACCTTGCAGTGGTCCCCTCATTCACGCATCTTCTCATGGGCTATGATGTGGAGCCCTCTATGACGGGCCTGGAGGACAGCCTGCTGCTGCCACGCGTGGAGTACTCTTGCCTCACTATTTTTGAGCGTGCGCTGCTGCATCAGAACTGCCTGTGAGTTTGTGGGTTGTGCTGTGTGTGTATACTTGTGTGTTTATGTGTGTAAGACTGCCTGCTGCCACCGCACGTGGAGTACTCTTGCCTCACTATTTTTGAGTGTGCGCTGCTGCATCAGAACTGCCTGTGAGTTTGTGGGTTGTGCAGTGTATATACGCTTTTGTGTGTATGTCTGCGTGTGCACACACCTGTGTGTTGTTGTGTGTGCCTCTTACTCCTGAGGACCCACCACGCCCATCAGCTCTGTGTGGTGCATCGCAAGTGCTTCATTTGTTGTGTGTGTTCTTCTGTTTGTCATTGCAGGCTGTCGCGCACCAAGCCCAAGCTGTACTCCCAGATGCTGAACGTGCTATTCCTGCTGTCCACCACACCCATCAGCTCAGTACCCATCCTGGAATACTTGTCCCCAAAGTGAGTTTGTATTTGAATGAATCGCGCCGTGATTTGATTGCCGATAATTTAGGGTTTAAGATCCAGGGTATAACCTAAAAATTTGTCACAACGTTGTACCGGCACGATGGCAACGCCCCCTTCTCAGCTGGATAAATTTTGCCGCATGCCATGAACGCCTTTAACCATCCAACTGACTTCCTGGTCCAGCCTTATCGATTGAGCACATCTTCTCAACTGAATTTGATGCACCGCATGCCATGAACGCCTTGACTATCCAGCCGCCTTCCTGGTCCAGCCTTATCTATTCAGCACAAAGAGGAAGGTGCTGCACAAAAAAGCCGAATGGCCTCCACCTGCTGCACAAATCGCACCTACGCAGCACACCCACAACACAAACGTGCACATGGAATACAGATGCTTGTAACTTTGGGTAGCATGCCTGGAGCAAATAAGCAACTCAGCATCTGCAGCATAACTGCATACAGAAGAGCCTACCCTGGTGTTTTCTTTTGGTCCGGCCAGGTCTTCACAAAGTAAGGTTGGTCTATTACATCAGGAAAAGGGTTAGTCAAGAGATTTGGTTTACTGAATCAGGAAAAGGGTTGTCAACAGGATGTCAATTCTCTGGTTACTGGGTGCAAATACCACACGTAACATGGTCCTGGTCCGATCTTGACAATTACGTACGCAGATGGAGTGCCTACGTGCACGCACTGAATTGAACTCGAATAAAAAGGTACCAGCATGTAACAAGGAATCTTAAACTCGTACTGGCATGCCAGCAGAAATGCATGCGTCAGCACGCACAGCATGCACCGCATGCAAACACACGCAGACGCACGCACCATTTGTACACAATAACACACACGTGCACACACACTGCACTCACGTTCATACACACACACACACACACACACAACACACACACATACAGGAACAATGCGTTACTTTTGAGTTTGAAGGCAGTGCTGTCGCAGCCGCTGCCTGACCCTGAGCTGACCTACGAGTGCGCGGCAGCACTGCACCAACTGTCATGGATCATGCGGCTACAGGTCAGCATGGGTCTGTGCGTGTCATTGTGTGTGTTCGTGTTTGTGTGTGTATGTGTGTGTGTACATATTGAGCAGGATCAGTGTCCGAAGGCTTTGTACAGCTGTCATGGACTATGCAGCTACAGGTCAGCATGGGTCTGTGCGTGTCATTGTGTGTTTTTGTGTTTGTGTTTGTGCGTATATGTGTATGTGTTTACATATCGAGCTGGATCAGTGTCCGAAGGCTTTGTACAGCTGTCATGGATCATGAAGCTACAGGTCAGCATGGGTCTGTGCGTGTCATTGTGTGTGTGTGTGTGTTTGTGTTTGTGTTTGTGTTTGTGTTTGTGTTTGTGTTTGTGTTTGTGTTTGTGTTTGTGTTTGTGTGTGTTCGTGTTTGTGTGTGTATGTGTTTGTGTGTACATATTGAGCAGGATCAGTGTCTGAAGGCTTTGTACAGCTGTCATGGATCATGCAGCTACAGGTCAGCATGGGTCTGTGCGTATCATTGTGTGTTTTTGTGTTTGTGTTTGTGCGTATATGTGTATGTGTTTACATATCGAGCTGGATCAGTGTCCGAAGGCTTTGTACAGCTGTCATGGATTGCGGCCACGGTTCTGTTTTGGGTTGTCTACCTCTAGTTATCAGTTGTGTTGTATGTGAGTGCGCCACGCCTAACGTTATTGAACCATGTGGCCATAGACCTGCATGCCCGGTGGCTGTGAACTTTATGCTGTGATGCAATGCAGTTAGCTTCCATTTCCAAGATAAGACAGAGCAGCTTGACCCACGCGCACACACGTTCACTCCCTGCTGCATTTCATGCGTAATGAATACATGTACGTATTATACACACACTAATAAACATACATAGGTACACATTTACACACACCCAGCAGAGGTACACAGGCACCGATTTGTCTGGGTATGTGAGATGCATGTGCACGCACACACACGTATACACGCATGCACGCACAGACACATACGCACATACACTCACGCACGCACGCAAAAAACGCACACAAATGAACATGCAGGCGCTGTTGCTGCTGCTTTTGTAGCACGTGGCATCCATGCGCACACACACATATACACACGCACACAAACGCACACAAATGAACACGCAGGCGCTGTTGCTGCTGCGTTTAGAGCACATAGAATCCATGCGCACGCTGCTGTCTGAGCTGCTTAAGCTCCCAGGGGAGGATGCGGACGAGGAGGGAGGGGGTATGGCGAGCAGCCTCACTCCCATTGGCCGTTACATACTGCTGCAGCTACTGCACGTGTTCAGCAGCCTCAAGCTACAGGTGCGTGCAGATTGTCTTTGGGTGTGGGTGTGGGTGTGGGTGTGGGTATGGGTATGGGTGTGGGTGTGGGTGTGGGTATGGGTGTGGGTGTGGGTGTGGGTGTGGGTGTGGGTGTTATTATTTTACATATGTCCCGAAGGACCGGTATGGTGCGTCGGGTCGTTATTATGATCTTTGGATGGCTCAATATATTTAATATGTTGTTGGGACGGTTAATTAGGGCTGCTCTGGTGTGCTCCTTGTGATAGAAGCCTCAAGCTGCAGATGCGTGCAGGTCAGAAATGTGGTTTAGAGTGTAAACCTTCTTGTGGTTGCTATGGGTGGTTTTTATTATGGTTGTTATGGCTGTTATGGTTGGTCTTTGTTGCGGGTGTTTTGGGTGGTCTTTATTGTGTCTTTGTAATCTTTGTTCCTTTGCTCGCATCCTGCTGCCGCGGGTTGTTTAGGGCGCGCTATTCAACACTTGTCATTGGAGTATGTGTCATGGTTCAAATTGCATACACTAATTACCCTGCCATCTATATACTAAATTCCCCTGACACACATACATACACATACACACACAGACTTCCCCTGATACACACACGTGCTAACTTCCCCTGACACACACACAGAGACTTCCCCTACACACACACACACACAGGCTTCCCCTACACACACATACAGACACACACACAAACATACAAACAAACAAACTTCCCATGCCCCTGCTTTGTGCGCTTGCAGGAGCCGTACTTGGCGGATATCCCGGCAGAGGAACGACACCTGCAGGCGGAGATGTCGGTGGATGATGTCAGCGTGGAGGCCTTGCTGGGGCACCCCCACGTGCAGGTGTGTGGTTGTGTGGGAGGGAGTACGCGTGGGGTCGGCCGGGACTGTAAATACGCACATGACCGTGTATTCAAACACGCATCCATAGTACTTTTCCTGCTAAAAATGCCGCAAGTGCAACGTGTTATATATCTTACCGTACGCAATGAATATCACCGCCCCTAACTAACGTATGGGGGGGGGGGAGTGATCAGAGTAGAAGTGCAATTTTTGTAGCCTTCCATAATTTATAGGATTTTACAGGATTGGGGGTGGGGCAGTGATCAATTTTGTTTGTATAATGTTTAATTTTAAAAGGAGGAACGGTTGGTACATGTCCGTACGGTATATAATATATGACATGTATGGTTCTGGTCAACCCTGAGAATGCGTGATTGTGTGGTGTGTGCATGCACCAGTGAATGGAGGATGTATGTGCGGGTGTGGGGTATGTGCATGCGCACCTGTTTGAAACATTTAGGCACATACACCTACACATACGCTTACTCCCGAAGGATGACATGTGTGGTGTTTGAGTGAGCTTGTAGGGTTGTGATGTCTGTCGTGACTAGGGTTGGTTAGAACCACATATATATGGTTTATGTCAGGTAATTTTGGCAGGGAAATCACCAAATATACAGTCATATACGGTGTATATATACGGTTCTGGCCAACCCTAGTCGCGACTGATTAAGGAACTAATTGATAGGGTGTGCCTTGCAGAAAAATGTATGGATGGATATGCATGATGCATTTATTGACGGCGCTGGATGTGCGCACAAGCATTGCTTTGTATTTGCTCTGTGTGCTCTTCCGTGTATGTGTGCACATGTTGTGTGTGCTCTTTTGTGTGTGCTCCTCTTTGTGTCTAAAAACGACACTGGATGCACAGGTATGGAGCTCTGTTGGTGTTTGCCTGTAATCATTAAACAGTGCTTGTAGCACTAAGATTTGTGCCCTCACCGGCATGCTTTGTTGGTGCTCTCCTGCACCTGCAGACAGCATTGATTATGTGTAGAGTTGGCCGCAACCGTATACATATATGCCGTATATGACCGTATATATAAAGAAATCCCTGCAAACAGTACCGTATATACGCCGTGTATTTATATGTATGTATGGTTCTGGCCAGCCCTAAATATGTGGCACATGACTGCCTGTGCCTGCAGACGGCACTGGGTGCTCACGTATAGAACCGTATTCGTTTTTGTCTGTCATTTACAGACGGCAGTTGTAGCTCTGATACATTTGCCTTCACTAACATTGAATTGTTTGTGCTCTCCGCGTCATCAAAGGGCAACGGGTGCGCAGATACCGACAATAGCCGCGTGTGGTGTCACTCTGTAAGAAGCAGGCGGTGCTGCATGTGCTCACTCACACACAGACAGTGCCTTGTGTGTGTGTGTGCGCTCCTATGTGCTCGCAGACGGCGTTGGGTGTGCACATGCGCAGCGACACAGGGGACGTGCTGTTCGACGTGGCGGCGCTGTACCCCTTGCTCATCCAAAGGTGCGCGTGGGAAGGGGGGAGTGAGTGGTGTTTGAAGGGGGAGTAGTGTGTGCTTAAGCGCGTAGTTTTGCTGGTGTGCTGCTGGTATGCTGTGCTGCGTCCCTTGTTCATTCAAAGGTGCGCGTGGGAAGGGGGGAGTGAGTGGTGTTTGAAGGGGGAGTAGTGGGTGCTTAAGAGCGTTGTATTTGTATGCTGGTATGCTGCGCTGGTATGCTGTGCTGCATCACTTGTTATTCAAAGTTGCGTGTGGGAAAGGGGGAGTGAGAGGTTTTCGAAGGGGAAAAAGTGGGTGCTTAAGAGCGTTGTATTTGTATGCTGGTATGCTGTGCTGGTATGCTACGCTGCGTCCCTTGTTATTCAAAGTTGCGTGTGGGAAGGGGGGAGTGAGTGGTGTTTGAGGTGGGAGTTGTGGGTGATAACCAACAGCTTTCTGCTGGTGTGCTGTGCTGTACCCCTTGCTCATCCAAAGGTGTGTGTGTGGGTAGGGGGAAATGTGAGGTATATGAGAGGGGTTGGCCAACACTTGAGAGCGTCGTATTAATGTAGCCCTCTTTGGAGGTTTTGGGAAGGGGGGAGCTCTTCTATGAAGTTTAGGGATTGGTAAGGATTGGTATACGGAGGTTAGGGGCTGGTAAGGGATAGAGGGGTTAGGGGTGATGGATTGGTCTATGAAGTTTAGGGGCTGGTAAGGGATAGAGGGGTTAGGGGTGAAGGATGGGTCTATGGAGATTTGGGGTTGGTAAAGATTGAGGGGTTAGAGGGGGTCACGATTCAATGGATGAGAACTTGTGCATGAAAGAATGAAGGGTGAAAACGGACAGATGAGATGGGGTTGGTAAGGATTGAGGGGCTAGAGGGGGGGCACGAATAGATGGATGAGAACTTATGCATGAGAGAATGAAGGGTGAAAACAGACAGATGAGATGGGGTGAATGGAAATACGTGAGCAGGGAGGGAGATGCGGAAGCTGTTGTGATTGTGGTGGGCAGTACTTAATGGCTATGCTGAAATGTACTCTCATTATCGTATTGTAACATTCACTGCTTGCGTGCGCATACCATGCGCAGGTGTGAGCAGTGTGCAGCGTGCAGGTGCCTGCAGCAGCAGGGGTTGAAGCGTGTGACGGAGTGCACCCACACCTACACACACAACCCTACACTCACAGATAGAAGCATGCGTTGGATTAAACACACATACATACACAGCCCTACACTCACAGATTGAAGTGTGCGTTGGATTAAACACACACATACATACACAGCCCTTCACTCACAGATAGAAGCGTGTGTTGAATTAAACACACACATACACACACAGCCCTACACTCACAGATTGAAGCCTGCGTTGAATTAAACACACACATACATACACAGCCCTACACTCACAGATAGAAGCATGCGTTGGATTAAACACACACATACATACACAGCCCTACACACAAATCAAAGCGTGCGTTGGAGCATACACACACATAAACACATGACCCTCCACTCACTAATTCCACTAAAATGTGCATACCCCCATACCCCCGACCACTAAAATTGGGGTGTACGTGTGTATACTATTAAGATGCAGGTACATGACCTGTACGTTTCGCATTCCAGGCAGCCCCAGCAGTAGCAGCCGTAGCAGCAGCAGCAGCAGCAGCACTTTCCTGGGCACACTCATTTGTGCGCTTGTGCATGCCCTTATCACTAAGTGTGTGTGTGCTCATATGCATGCACCCTTGATGCAGGTACGAGCAGTACATCGCGCGTGGAGGCCAGGCAGGCCCAGCAGCAGCGGAGGCACCGGCAGCTGCAGTGCGGGGTGCGCTACGTTACGTGCAGCACTTCAACGCACATGCACTGCTGTCAGGCGCACAAGCTGCGGTGGCAGAGGCGTGGATGCAGCTCACACAGGTGTGTGTGTGTGTGCGAATGTGTGCGTGTGTGTGTATGTGTGTGTGTTTGTGTGGTGTTGTGATTTGAACTTGCAGGCATGTGTTTGGCTGTCGACTGCACAAGTAACCATGACTTGAGCGTGCATGTCAATAGTAATTGCATGGCAGTGTGTGTTTGTGTGGCATGTCAACAGCAAACGCATGACACTACGTGCAGGACATGTTCACACGTCAGAACGATCGATTGCCAGCCATGCTGCCCTATGAACGTGCTTGGTGCTCAACTCCATCGTGCACGTTTAAGTGCAACACCACTGTGCAGATCGTGTTCACACGCCAGTACGATTGCCAGCTAGCCATGCTGCCCCGTGAATGATGCTCGACCCAAGCAATTTCTGTGTACGCATAACACCACTGCGCAGATCGTGTTCACTCGCCAGTACGATCAGTTGTCAGCGATTCTGCCCCATGGGCCGGCAGAGCGGCTGCTGGAGGTCCTCATGGCCAGTTTGGAGGTGCGGGCGTGCATGCGTGTGTGTATGTGAGTGTGTGCTTGTGTGTGTGCAGTACTTCAAGTGCTTTAGTTTTGAGTACCAGAGGTGCATGCCGGTGTGTGTATGTGTGTGTGTGTAAATGCATGGTGTGCGTGGGTGTGCCTTCTTGCAACTGTGTGCATGTTCCTTCTGCGACTGGTGCCAGCGGTGCTCATTACTAGTGGACTGGAGGCCACGTGCTTCTGAGTGTGTGTGCGTGTGTGTGTGCAAATGCCGGTGCACAAATAGGTGTGTGTGTGCGTGTGCTAGTGTATGAGTGTAGGTATGAACACAGCTTACAACTAGCCAAGTGAGTGCATTTAACAATTGCAGACGTTTAAAGCGTGCTCAAACATCTGTTGATCCTGTCCTGCTTGCATTACCATTTGGTGCCGGCTACTAAACCAACTGTCTTAAGATGCAGGTGTCAGGTGCTGCGGGTCCTGTTGTGTTTGAGTTATTAGCCGTCAGCAGTCCATGATGGCTTTATATGGTTATGTCCGTGCTGCCTCTCTGCCCACATCAACTCACCCAACACACACACACACATACATGCACACATAAACTTACAAACATGTGCGCACAAGCGCATACACACACGTACACACACACACTTGCACACACACTCTCACATGCACACACACACACACCTGCAGGTCACACGCCAGCTGCTGACCACATTGCCCGGCGCCAACAGCGAGCTGTCGCCTCTGATGGTAAACGTGGCACGCATCTTGCTCTCCAAGCTGCAGGTGGGTGGAAAATTTGTGTTGTACATGTCCTGTGTGTACGTACTGTAATGCTGTACATTTACAAATTGTGAAAAGTGCTTCAAATCTTCTGATGTGTTGACACAAATGCCTATGACCTGATCCTCCAATCACCAGGCTGATGGGAGCACCAAGTGACACATTTTGTGTCATCCACACAATTACTGTACACACAATTTGTGTCATCCACACAATTACTGTACACACAATTTGTGTCATCCACACAATTACTGTACACACACAATTTGTGTCATCCACACAATTACTGTACTCACAATTTGGGTCATCCACACAATTACTGTACACACAATTTGTGTCATCCACGCAATTACTGTACACACAATTTGCGTCATCCACACAATTACTGTACTCACAATTTGCGTCATCCACACAATTACTGTACACACAATTTGCGTCATCCACACAATTACTGTACACACAATTTGTGTCATCCACGCAATTACTGTACACACAATTTGTGTCATCCACGCAATTACTGTACTCACAATTTGCGTCATCCACACAATTACTGTACACACAATTTGTGTCATCCACACAATTACTGTACACACACAATTTGTGTCATCCACACAATTACTGTACTCACACAATTTGTGTCATCCACACAATTACTGTACACACATTCGTTACAGACATTCGAATTAGGGTGACCCAGGGTGCCTGCGCAACTTACTCTCCAAACCAAGTAGTTCGTTAACAAGGACCAAGTAGTTGGCTAATAAGAGCGCGTGCCAATCATTTGATCTGCACTCTCTTAGCTCCAGAACAGAGTGCAGGGTGGCGCATACCCCGAGTCGTAGTTGGTGGTTGATGCTAAAGCAAAGCACCTTTAGTTGCGCAGGCTGGTATTACCGAGGTCAAGGTATAGCCATCTTGCTGTCAAAGAGGATCTGAACCTCTAAACGGCATTTGACCATGCCCCTTATGGTCACAGTATGTCCGATTGAGGCGCGCGCACACACACACACACATTCACAAGGTCAAGTTGCATACAGGCCATTCACCACACACACACACACACACACACAATGGCACACACATACAAACACACACAATGGCGCGCGCACACACACAATGGCACACACACATACATACACACACACAATGGCACACACACAAGCACACACGCATGCACACACACAAGCACACACACCCACACACGTTTCACACTCCCAAATCCAGGAGCAAGCCGTGCTCAATGTTTCCATGGGCCAGTCTGCAGATCCCTTGGCTTTAGTGCGCGCCCCACATAGGTGAGAACATGGTGGCCATAGGTGGTCCCACATAAGTGAGGGCACATGGCCACATAGGTGAGGGCACATGGCCACATTAGTGAGGGCACATGGCCACATAGGTGAGAGCACATGGCCACATAAGTGAGAGCACATGGCCACATAGGTGAGGGCACATGGCCACGTAAGTGAGGGCACATGGCCACATAGGTGAGAGCACATGGCCACATAAGTGAGGGCACATGGCCACATAGGTGTGAGCACATGGCCCCATAAGTGAGGGCACATGGCCACATAGGTGAGAGCACATGGCCACGTTGGTGAGAGCACATGGCCACATAGGTGAGAGCACATGGCCACATTGGTGAGGGCACATGGCCACATAGGTGAGAGCACATGGCCACATAAGTGAGGGCACATGGCCACATAGGTGAGAGCACATGGCCACATAAGTGAGGGCACATGGCCACATAGGTGTGAGCACATGGCCCCATATCTCCCCAACCACTCCACCGTTTTGAGACCTGAAAAGTATTCAAAAATATGTCACGCTACAAAAACAGACACCATTGCTCTAATCCGCGCCCTTTACATTCTATAGGGCTTGATAATTCACCCCGCAACTCTGGTGTGAATCTGGGAATTTATCATGGTGCCGGAAAAGCACAGGCGGAAATTGCTGGGATGTCACGCTACACAAACTTGCACTAAAATTCAACCAGGCCACCGATTGGCCCCATTGAAATTTTTGACCGCAACTCTAGGCCCAAAAACGGGGGGAAAATTCGCAGCAGGTATGGAGCGACAGATTTTTATGTCTTTCCCCCTCACTTATGTGTCCCTTGTGTGAGTGCCTCCCACTCGCCAGCTTTCCCAGTACCCCTGTCCCAAATTCGACCTTGCAGCATTGTTATACAACATATATAATGCTTATATCCTGAAGCAGAGGTCGATCGGGGCAACTTCAGAAATGAGCCTTTTCCCTGTCAAAGTGGGTGCAAAATACGCACCGGGCCCCACACAGCCCCCCAGAATGCTGAATATCCAGCAAATGTCAATGGTTCAGTTATAGCATTAAGTATCTTGCATTCAGATGAGGTATAGGGGAATTTGAATTGGGTGGGAAGCTTATTGGCCCTGTTTGGGGGCGGGGTTGCACGGGGACGACCCATAATTGATGTATGTATGCATGATGATATGATGTATGTATGTATGTCTACAATTGTATGTACTATACCAGAGGTGGTCGACGGAGAAAAGTCCTGAAAATGTTCCTTTTTAGATGCAAATCGTGTTAAACTAACATAACTAGATGTTTCATGAAGTTTGAGGCCAAATGGACTATCCCAGTGGTCTGGGCAAATATCCAGTTCAGATTTTGGCACTGAATGTTTATGTATTGAGCCACCACACTCTACCCAGGGCCTGTTTTCACCTCAAAACACAACAGGAGTACTCAAGAATCGTTCGACATGCTGAAAACCGGATTTGGTGGAACTTAGTTTTCCACCCTTTTTGGCACCCCTTTTGCTGATTTTTCAAGGGAAATGGGCCAAAATGGGGTACCTGGCCAACTACTGCTCCGTTTCGCCCAATTTAAAATGTAGACTATTTATAAAAATGACACAAATCAGGTCAGTTGGTGGTGACATATGACAGATTGGTGGTGAGAAGTGGGGTTCACGCCGCAGGCAATTAGGCACGTGTGCCCCTACTGGCCCCTTTCAAGCTCAGGTGTTATCAGCATCTGGGTGGGGCTAAGCTTAGAAGTTGCCAGCTGGGGCACCCATACTCTGGGAACATTTCAAAAACACCCCCTTTTCAGTCCTCCGTCGACCACCTCTGGTACTCTATATGCATACATATGTGATCTAAATTTACATGTACACATCTATGTACTAGCATGTATATATATATATTTTTTTTTAACGCCAGGGTCTGCACATTCATCCCTAAAAACACATTGTACTGTAGTAAAACCTGATTGCCCCCAAAACCCTGCTGTTGTTATTGATCGCTACCATCTTTTGCATTTCCCTTCTGGTAATGCAGGTGTAAGCTTTCTGCATACAGACATCCTTGGCCCCCCCCCCACCTCACACACAAGCACGCACACACCCACACGCACACATGTTTGCCCACACACGCATACACACACGCATACACACACATGCGCAACACCACGCAGGTGTCACGAGCTGCTGCGCCTGCTGCTGGAGCTGCTCGCGCTCTCTCGCCGAGTGCAGCCCGTGCGTGTGCAGCTGTACGCCGCGCTGCTGCAGTACCTCCAGTTTTGCAGGTGGGTGAGCATGGCAGATGTGTGAAGCTGTCGCTGGGGGTGTTCAATTCAGTAGCACGAGATAGCATACTTTTTTACAAAAATGTTGTTTTGTGTGTCAACCCACAATGTTCATCACAAGCAGATTCTCCAGCACCCACATAATGCGCGCTCTGCCCCGCCCATACACACCCGCCCATCCATACGCCCCCACACAGGCCCACTCACACACCACCCCCATTCCACAACTCCAACGTGCACGTTCACACACACACACACACACACACACACACACACACACACACACACACACACACACACACACTTGTCAGACAATAACCGACTGCTTAAACAATGTACACACATCTGCACACAATTCCTCGCATGTAGACATAAACGTGCTCACTCACACATGTATTTCCACACACACACACACACACACACACACACACACACAAACACACAGAGGCTCCAAGCTAAGCAGCGCTTGCTCCCCTCTTGTGCTAGAGGCCGTGCTCCAAGGCCTCGGAGCCAGCCCCAGCCCCACCCAACCCAGCAACAGAACCACCCCGGCCTTAACCAACGGACTCAATGGCAGCAACACGTTGGCTTTGTACGGCGGACCGGGTATGCAAAGACTCTGAATGGGCACAGCACGTTAACACGCCACACACTCACTCACACACACATAGATGCACACACACACCCACACACAGATGCACACACACTCACACACTCACATACGCAGATGTGGGTGAGGTCACCAGTGTGTCACACGGCGCACGATTCATTAGGTACACATGCGTATCAACAAACGTCGCCACACATACACACAATGCACAACACGCATGAGCACCCACATGCACAAACGCACACACGCGCACACACATGCACACGACCGTCCACGTTCACACAAGCACACAAGCAAACTCACAAATGCACAAACACACATACATACACAAACACACAAATGCACGAACACACATATACACGCAAACTCACAAATGCACAAGCACACATACATACGCAAACACACAAATGCACGAACATACATACACACGCAAACTCACAAATGCACAAGCACACATACATACGCAAACACACAAATGCACAAACACACACACGTACGCAGCTAGTAAAGGGGGCCCTAGCGCAGCTTCAGCTTCTGCCACAGGTGTGGTGGTTGCGCGTCTAGACGCAGCGCAGGAGGCCATCGAGCAAGGCAACGCGCAGCTCGTGAATGAACAAGGCCCTGTGCTGGTAGGTGGGGTGTGTGTGCATGTGTATGCCATTGCGTTGTGTGTCATTGCATTGTATGCCGTTGCGTTTTGTGTGCCATTGTGTGTCGTTGTGTCGTTTGCCATTGCGCTGAACAAAAGCCTGTGCTGGTGGGTGCCATTGCACCGCCCCCTCCACCATCAGCACACACACGCGCACACACACACACACATACACACACAACCCTGCCCTGTTTACACACCCCACACCTTTGTCAACCCCCACTCTTTTTTCAACTCCCCCAGGTGGACGTCATCGCACGTGATGCCTTGGACTCAAGTGCCCCCCAACTGCAGCAGGCAGTCGCACTCCACGCGCTGTCCGCCCTCGTGGCCGTTAGTGCTGCCTCAGCCACTGCTGCTCCTTACTCAGCAGGAGCCACCACCACCTCCGCTCCAGGTGTGCGTGGGGGCGCTTTTGGGGGGGAACTGGCTGCGTCTGCTGTGATTTTGCATAGCAGAACTGGGTGCACATCAAAGTAATTGGCCGCACTGCAGCTGTGTAGGAGAAGTGGTCAAACTCGCAGGCGTCAATTTTCTCATCACACCCATCACAATTGAAGGAGTGAGTCCAGAGCGCGTTCTCTCTGGCTACATCACGTGCACACACCTAGCAGCACACCCGTGCACACATACATACACAGTGCTCCCTGTTGCGCACGTACACGCATACGCACGTGAGAAAGTGCTCACTGGCACATATAGCAGAGGGATTGCTGGCTGGGTCATATGCCGCATGCTTACACATGCAAGCACGCATTTCCACAATCACTTACACACGCACACACACACGCACACACGCGCACACACACGCACACACACACGCACACACACACGCGCACACACACACACGCACACACGTGCACACACACACACGCTAACGCACACACGCACACACACACACGTACGCAACATCACTCTCAGCAGGGGCATCTTTGGCTTCCACGCTGTACTCCCACAATGTGCCACAAGCACTGCTGGCAGGGTTAGCAGGAGTGCCGCAGGTGTGTGTGTGCGTATGTGTGTGTGTGTTTGTGTGTGTATGTGTACGTGTGTGTGTGCGCTTGCTTGTGGACATGTGTGTTACTTTGGTGCACATATTGCTGCTTGCCTCTGTATCCTGCATGTGTGTATGTGTGCGTGGTCCTTAAACGTAGCCAAACAGGCGGGGGAGGGTGCTGCGTAGTCGTAGGCTGTATTACTGTATTACACACTAGTGCACGCATATTACTGTATTACACATTAGTGCATGCATACTACTGTATCACACTAGTGCACGCATTTTTAAGCATACTACTGCATTACACAGTGCACGCACCATTAGTGATTTGTGTGCACGTACACATCCCCTCTCATCACAACCGTCCAAACCTCTGCAGGCGTTGCTAGCCACCCAAGCGCGTGGCTCGCGGCGTGCCGTGTTTGTGATTGAGGCGCAGCTCGCGCTGCTGCTGCAGGTAAGAGCAAATTCAGTGTGTTGATTGTGGTGGTTTCTGCTGCTGCTGCTGCTGGTGGTATTTGGCTCATCGTGCCTTTCATAGCTCAAGGACAATAGCTATGTTTGTTTGTGATGGGTGGATGGATGGTGGTGCCGCGTTTGCTACTGCTGCTGCCGCTGCTGGCAGGAGCGTGGTGGTGTAGCTCAAAAGGAGAGAGGAGGTGCTTGCGTGTCAGTAGGTTCACGTTAGTTTGTTGTCAAGGTGTGTGCATGGGTGTACCAGTGGGCACAGAGTTTTATTGGGGGGGGGGAGGAGGGGCTAGGTGCCACAGACGCAAGTCCGTCCTTCCAGCCCTATGCCTGGGCTGCTTTGCCATTTTGTACACACACACACACACAAACACACTCACACACACACACACACTCACACACATATACACACACAATTACAGAGTCGTACCACAGCTGCGCACCGCACTGCTCTTTGCTGCAGCACCGTCTGTCATGTGATCCACCCGTGTTCGACTCCCCTCCCTCCTTTGCAGCCCAGCATTCCTGAATCCTGCGCCCTCACACCTAATCTGCACCCCCCTACATCCACCTTTGCCGTCATAGGTTTTGCTGGGACACTCATTCTGTGTGTGTGTCCGCTGGCCTCACAGCAGCTTAACCTTTGCAACCTCCAAGTGGTGCGCCTACAATCTGCAGGCCCTCCTCCCATCACCATGCCGTTCAAGCAGTCAGGCTCCTTCTCCTGTGTGCGTCGGCCGGCCATACAATCGCTTTGCACTATCCGAATGGGACCTAACACTTCCATGCCCCCTTCCTCCCTGCAGCTTAAACGGTCAGGACACCCCTTCTGTGTGCGTCAGTTGGCCACACAATCGCTTTATTCTCCAACTGGGACCTAACACTTTCATGCCCCGTTCCTCCTTGCGGCTTAAACGGTCAGGACACCCCCTCTGTGTGCGTCAGCCGGCCATACAATCACTTTGCACTATCCGAATGGGACCTAACACTTTCATGCCCCCTTCCTCCTTGCGGCTTAAACGATCAGGACACCCCCTCTGTGTGCGTCGGCCGCCATACAATCGCTTTATTCTCCAACTGGGACCTAACACTTTCATGCCCCGTTCCTCCTTGCGGCTTAAACGGTCAGGACACCCCCTCTGTGTGCGTCAGCCGGCCACACAATCACTTTGCACTATCCGAATGGGACCTAACACTTTCATGCCCCCTTCCTCCCTGCAGCTAAAACGGTCAGGACACCCCTTTTGTGTGCGTCAGCCGGCCATACAATCGCTTTATTCTCCAACTGGGACCTAACACTTTCATGCCCCGTTCCTCCTTGCGGCTTAAACGGTCAGGACACCCCCTCTGTGTGCGTCAGCCGGCCATACAATCACTTCGCACTATCCGAATGGGACCTAACACTTCCATGCCCCCTTCCTCCTTGCGGCTTAAACGATCAGGACACCCCCTCTGTGTGCGTCGGCCGCCATACAATCGCTTTGCAGTCTCCAACTGGTACTTAAACTTGTGAGAATCCCCATCCCTTTTCGCAGCTCGGGCAGTCAGGCCCCTCCCCCCGTGTACGTCAACTAGCCGCGCAGTCGCTGTCTGCGCTGCAACCACTGCAGCACCTGGCGGGGTGTAGAGCATTAGATGTGGAGCCAGAAGACCCTGGTAGCTCAGCAGGGCCGGTGGGCACAGGCAGACAGATGGACTCGTTAAGGTGTGTTTATGGGTGTGGGTGTAATTGTGGGTGTGGATGTGTAGTGTAGCCAGAAGGCCCTGGTAGCTCCTCAGAGCCTGTTGGCACAGGCGGACAGGTGGACTCGTTAAGGTGCGTTTATGGGTGTGGGTGTAATTGCGGGTGTGGGTGTGGATGTGTAGTGTAGCCAGAAGGCCCTGGTAGCTCCACGGAGCCTGTTGGCACGGACAGGCGGACAGATAGACATGCAGAGGTGCTTTGGGTGTGGGTGTGGGTGCTGGCTAAGCAGGGAGAGAGCCAGGGATGGGTACTTTTATTTGAGTTCAACTCATTGTACGTGTGCTTTAAACGAGGGGCGATAAATGACGGGGCACAGGATTGAAGTATGCTCTCACACTTCAGTCACTTTGAATTTTGCCGTGCAGGTATCGGCTGCAGCACCTCATGGCTCCCACACTGCGTTTGGTGCTGGCCATTGTGGCGTCCTTACCAGAGAGCACTGCTGTGCGGCATGACGCTCGTCTGTTTGTGAGCGCTCACTACAGGTGTGTGTGCCGGGTTGTTTGTGTTGGGTGTGCTGGGCTGTATGGGTGTGGGTGTGCTGGGCTGTATGGGTGTGGGTGTTAAGTGTGGGTGTGAGTGTGGGTGTAGGTGTAGGTGTGGGTGTAGGTGTGGGTGTAGGTGTGGGTGTGGTTTCCTGGGTGAATGGGCGGGTCTGGTTAAGTGGTTGTGTGCGCGCATGGGTGTGTTTGTGTGCTGCATGTGATTTTTTTTAGTGCACAAGCACCTGTGCACTTTGTAAATGTCGCTGCGCCTCTGTTAACCTTTTCTCTTCACTACAAACAGTACATTGATCTCTACCGTCCCCCTCCCTGTATGTTCCTGCTTCGTATGCCCCACACTATTACAAACAACAATAGTAAGGGTCCAATAATAACAGGAAAGGGATGTAAGACCGAGACTGAGGTGAACATTTGCTGTTACATTTAGCATATCGTGGAGCATGCGCACACACTCACACTCACACACATATTCACATGCGCATACACACATACATTCACATGCAAATACACACATGCCCATACACACCCTCTCACGCACGCACGCACGCACACAGGGCTTTGGATCGTGTGCTGCGTGAGGCCGCAAGCTCAGGCAACTACAACTGGTCCCCCAGTGACAGCGAACTAGAGCAGGTGTGTGTGCAGCGAAATCAATTTGCAAGTGCAGGCTGTATTATCTGGGGCATATGTGTGAGTGACGATGTTTGGAGCGATTGTGGATGATGCTACCAAATATGCAGCAGAACGCACAAACACACACTCTACACACCTAGAAACGTTCCTCCCAAAAGTAGGGCTAATTGTAAACATGATTTGAGGTCTTCCTGATTCTCTCTCACGCCTTGCTCGTGCCTGTCTTGCTAGTCCAGCCAGCACTTGCAACTTGTTAGCCTAGTTACTGCATGTTGGATGTACTCATTACCATTGCCTCTCATTGCTAGTGCCCATCTTGCTAGTCCAGCCAGCGCTTACAACTTGTTATAGCCTTGTCATTGCACAATGCATCTTCCTATTAGCATGACCATAGCACATACCATTAGTAGTATATACCATAAGCACATACCATTAGCACAATGAATTTATCCTATTAGCATGACCATAGCACATACCAATAGTATATACCACTAGCACATACCATTAGCACAATGAATTTACTCGTTAGCATTACCAAGCATTACCATCGCCTCTCACCGCCAGCAAGTTGGCCTCACTAGTGTCGGTAGCTAGTCTTGCCAGTGCATGAATAAATGGGATATACTTAGCCTCACCCATACCCATGTGGGTGGGTGGTAGCTGATCTTGCTAGTGCATGAATAAATGGGATGTACTTGGCCTCACCCATACCCATGTGGGTGGGTGGGTCTTGCCAGTGCCTGTCTTGCTGATGGGTTGGGTGGTGGGTGGGTGGGTTTTGCCAGTGCTTGTCTTGCTAGTGGGCTGGGTGGGTCTTGCTAGTGGGTTGGGTGGGTGGGTGCCTGTCTTGCTGGTGGGTTGGGTGGTGGGTGGGTGGGTCTTGCAAGTGCCTGTCTTGCTAGTCTAGCCAGTGCCCACGACTAGTTAGCCTTACTGCTGCACAAAGGAACTGATCAGTTAGCTTCACTGGTTAGCTTCACCTTTTCCCTTTGCTAGCCACCCTCGCTAGCGTTGTCAGCTAGATTGCCCCACATGTGGCTTCCTCTACCACGCTAGCGAGCCGCGCAAGTGCCGTACATTGTTGCGTGTAAGTGCCTTACTGTGTTGAGCGCAAGTGCTGTACATTGTTGAGCTAGTCGGCCCCAGCTAATGCCGTTTATATTTAAACTACCACAGCTAGCCTAGCTAGCACCCCAGTCTTGCTAGTACCTGTGTGGGGCTTGCTCTGCACAACAAAGAGAGAGAGAGAGAGAGAGAGAGAGAGAGAGAGAGAGAGAGAGAGAGAGAGAGAGAGAGGACATGGGCATTGGTGCATAACGTGCACAGCAGGGCACTCGCGTATTAGCGTACTTGCTCCCTGTGGCGTGTGTGTGTGTGCTGATGTATGCGTGTGCTGATGTGTATGTGTGCTGATGTATGCGTGTGTGTGTTGATGTATGCGTGTGCTGATGTATGTGTGTGTCTATGTGTGTGTGCTGAGCTTGTTCCAGGCTGAGCTGGTGACCTCCTTACTACTATATCTCGTTTAGCACCTGTATGAAGTGAGCCCAAAGCTTGCTTACTTATTTACGCACCCTTATTGTGTGTATATGTGTGAAAATGTTCCAGGCTGAGCTGGTGACCTCCTTACTATCTCGCTTAGTGCCCGTGTGGAGTGAGCTTGGCCCCACACAAGGGGAAGGCCTGCGCCATGCCCTCTTCCGATTAGCCCTAGCCTTCTGCTGCTTGGACACCAAGTCTACCAGCCCTATCGTCAAGTGAGTGTATGTGTGTTGTGTGTGTATGTGTTGCGTGTGTGTGTGTGTGTGTTATGTGTGTGTGTGTGCCTGGCCTTGCATGTATATGTGAATTTGTATGTGTGTGTGCGCGTGGCCTTGCATGTATATGTGTTATGTGTGTGAGTGTGTGCTTTATGTGTGTGTTATGAGTGTGTGTGCGTTATGTGTTTGTGTGTGTTATGTATGTGCGCACGTGGCCTTGCATGTACTTGTGTGCGTGTGTGCAGCTGTGGCGGTGTGCTTGTGGCGGTGTACGATGGGTCCTTGCCGTCTTCTGCTTGACACCAGGTCTACCAACCATATCGTCAAGCGAGTGTGTGTGTGTCTGTGGTGTGTGTGTTTGTAAGCGTCTGTTTATGTGCGTGCTCTATGTTTGCTTGGTATTAGGGCTGGCCAGGACCGTATGTATACACACTGCATTTGTCCGTATATTTGGTGATTTCCCTGCCAAAAGTACTGTATATACACCGTACATATATGGTTCTGGCCAACCCTAAATACAAGCAAACATAGAGCACGCACATAAACAGACACACACCGTATATTTATGGTCCTGCCAACCCTACTTGTGATGTTGTGTGTACAAAAGCGCATCACTGCGACGACAGACCAATAATCAAAACGTGTGTTTACGCTTTGTTTGCTAGGACTGCAGAATTACATGTGTGATGTGATGCGTCTGAAAGAGGCACTGCAAGTTCAACGTGCTTGCCACTGAGTTCAACAGAGAGAGGGACTGTACCCATTTAAACAAAACGGGAACGTTGCTGGCACATTGCCTCACAGACGGAAGTTTGCAGATACGCACTCATTTGTGAGACACCCACATGACCATACCAGCATGCTTAAGAATGCACACACACGCACACACACACAAACACACATACACAAGCGCACACACACAAACTCACACACACACACACGTACACACGCACGCACACATGTTCTCATAACACAGATCTCTGCACACGCTGTCCCCGCACCCTGGCCAAGCCTCCCCAAACCGCACAGCCCTCGTGGGCCGTGCTCTGCGAGTGGCCTCTCTGCGTGCAGTGCTGGCAAGATTCCTGCGCGACCTGGTGGCACACCACCAGCACCACCCTTCCCCCAATCAAGGTGGGACAGGGGAATGTGTATGTGTGTGTCTGTGAATGTGAATGTGGGCGTGTTTCGCACATGAGGCTCCAGTAGCTCATTCTGCTGCGTGGCCTGGTGGCACGCCACCAGCACCACCCTCCCCCTAATTCAGGTGGGACAGGGGGCTGTGTATATATGTGTGAATGCGGGCGTGTTTGTGTGCATTAGGTTCTAGTAGCTCGTTCTGCAGCATGGCCTAGTGGCACACCACCAGCACCGCACTTCCTTCATTCTGCACAGAGCTGAGGTGGGTCAAAAGGACAAGGTGTGCGTACGTGGGCGTGCTTGTGTCCATACTGACTGACTTAGTAGCTTTTTTTGCTGCATGGTCTATAGCGCACGCCATCAGTACCATCCTCCCTCAATCCACACATAGCTGAGTGGGGTGAGGGGCGTGTGTGTGTGTGCATGAGGGCATGTGTGTGTGTGCGAGCTTGTGTGTGTGTGCATTAGGGCATGTGTGTGTGCAAGTTTGTGTGTGTATGTGTGTGTGCATGAGGGCATGTATGTGTGATTGTGTGTGTGTGTGTGCAAAAGGGCGTGTGTGTGCGTGTGTCCTTGCGGCCCTAGCAGTGATTCTCTCTGCGTGACCTGGTAGCGGTGGAAAGGAGGGCGCTTGCATTTCTCAGGATGTGGGTGGTCCTTTCCTGCTTCCTCAACAGTTCCTTGATAGTCCATCTGTCAGTCTGTGACCCGTGTCTCTGTAATACCTCTGTCAGTCTGTGACTCGTGTCTCTGTAGTACCTCTGTCAGTCTGTGACTTCCTCTGTCTGTGACTCCCTCTGTCTGTGACTCGTGTCTCTGTATTACCTCTGTCAGTCTGTGACTCGTGTCTCTGTAGTACCTCTGTCAAAAAGATGCTTATTCAGGTGACAGCTGTTTAAAGATGCCTATTCAGGTGACAGCTTATTAAAGATGCCTATTCAGGTGACGGCTTATTAGATCAGGCAGGGGCGTCCAGTGCAGCAGCACTGGATGCTTCATCAAAGGGGTGTCCTTCTATTCCGTTTGCTGCTTGTGTCTCCATTCCCTTGCATCGCTGGATGCCTCAGCAAAGGGGCGCCCTTCCTCTTTGTTTGCTGCTTGTGCATCCATTCCCTTGCAGCACGGAAACTTCATTCAAGGAGCCCCCTTCCTTTGCTATTTTTGCCTTCACTCCCTCGCAGCACTAATTGCTTCATCTATACGCCAGTAGCTCCCTTCATCCAACACCATGCCATCGCCACTTGACTAGGGTCGGCCAGAATCGTATACGCACACACCGTAAATGACCGTATGCACGGTGGTTCCCCGCCAATTACACCACGTTTACACCATTTATACGTGTTAATGTATATACGTAATCATGTAGGCCAACTCTACACTTGATCTAACGCCCTCAGAGCTGTGCTTATACGCCGTAATTCCATTTTTAGACCGTATATACGGTACAATTACGGTACGGTACGGTCCAAAACTGAATAATATAGTCAAAATGAAACTAGATACGGTTCCGGTATGGTACGGGAATCGGTCGACCGTATTCTGGCCTTGTTACAGGGAAAAAGGAGGTCCTGGGTTCGAACCCTGGTCTGAACCGCACTTTTTGCTTTTTCCCCCCATTTTTTTTTGTGCGTTTCCTCTTAAACAAGGCAGCACAGTTTCACATTATATATATCTTCTACAGAACATTTGCTTTGAAGGAAAAATGAGCCAAAAATGATCCTTTTGGTGCAAAAATAGGAGACAGTCTTGAATTTTGGTGCCAATTAGGGAACTTTTTGAAACTGTGGGCTTACTTGGCCATTTGCAAAGCTAAAACAAAGCTCAATTTTAAATTTTTGAGTGAGGCTTTCGAAGTTTAGACCGTACCGTTCGCCGTACCGTATTTTACCGTATATATGGTCCAAAATCGTATAAATACTGTTGTACGCCGTATTTCCGTACTGTACCGTATAACCGTACACCGTACCGTATACCGTACTGGCACAGCCCTGAACGCCCTGCCACGCACACACACACACACACACACACACACAAACACACAAATTGTTTCTCGACAAAAAAATACGTGCACCTGATTTTACACAGGCGAAACAGGGGCCAGCTTGGGCAATGGTTTAGGCCAAGCAGGAGCACTCTTTCGATGTTTAGGGCCAGGGCCCCGTCCTGAGTACGACCCACACACCGCACGCCCCACGCTCATGCTCATACGTGACATGGCAGAGCAGGTGTGTGTGGGTGTTGAAGCTGGCGTGTGTGTGTGCAGGTGTATGTGTGGGTATATGTGGGTGTGGATGTAGATGTGGGTGGATATGTGATATGTGTGAGTGTATGCGTGTGTGGGTATGTGTGGGCATGTGTGTGGGTGTTCAAGCTTGCGTGTGTGGGTGTGGGTGGGTGGGTGTCTGAGCTGGCATGTGTGGCTGTTGGGGGTGCTGGAGCACGTACGTGTGTGTGTCTGTGTGCGTTTTGGTGCAGAGCTGCGGTGCACGTTTGTTAAGTCATGAGTCATGAGCAGTGCCTCCCTGAATATGACCCACACTCTGCATGCTAGTGCTATTCCACACCACGGCAGAGCCGGTGTACGTATGTTTGAGTGCGTACGTGTGCATTTCATTGTATGCATTGGCGAGCTTAGGTGGCGTGTCTCTGACTATCTTTTTATACTCTTTTGATGCAAGGCCCAGGTGTGTATGAAATTTGGTAATCCAAGCGTCTTTGTGCTTATGCCTTTTTTGTTCATAATAGAAGGGAGCGCAACACCATTGAGTAAAACCCTTACACGCACATACCCACACACATACCCACACACATACACGCACACACACACACACGAACACACTCACGCACACACACATACACACACACGTACACCCTACACACACACACATACACTTTCGGACGCACACAGATATTAATGTATAAATTGTGCAGGCGGCTGTGGATGCAAGCGCAGCTTTGGACGAGCTAGAAAGTTTGCTGGGGCTGCTCCGACTTCCTGATCGGACGTTAGATGACGCCACTTGCGCAGAGAAGCTGGTGAGAAGCTGCCGAAAGGCTTTGTACATTCTTGTGCTTGCATGAAGCTTTCGGGCATTGGCTCAGAACACGCCGTGGCATCGCACTTTTTTTTATTTACTTATCAACTGTGCACACATACACACACATGTACACAAAAAATGTCCTTATGTACGTGCACACACAGATCAGTACAGTTTCCCTGGCATACACACACATATGCACAGACACACACTTGCATACACAGTAGGAGTAACCAGTGTGCACACAGGCACACACACACATACACACACACATATGCACAGACACACACATGCATACACACATACGTATTCACAGATGGAGTACAGCCCCCAGCAGCACCAGTAGTCGTCGCATACAAGCACATCCACACACTCACACACACATATACACACACGCATTGCTAGGTGGAGTATGGCCCCCCCGGAGGTGCGGCAGCCGTGGCTGCCATGACAGACACCGCAGAAGAAGGCACGGCATCAGGGCTTGGGGGAGACAACAATGGGGGGGGAGGCCTGTTGACGCGCAGGTGGGGAGAAGGTTAATGTGGTTTTTGGGATTATTAAGGCCTGCTGCTGACACGCAGGTGGGAGAAGATCATTTTGGTTTTCTAAGGGATGTGCAGTGGAGGAGCTGGATGGAGAGGAATAAGGAACCTGGGGCTGCCTGGGGTGACAAACGTTGTGGGGTCTAGAGAGGTCTGGGGTGACTGACTGGGATGACTGACAGAGAGGACTGACTGAGAGGACTGGGGTGACTGACTGAGAGGTCTGCTGGGGTGACTGACTGAGAGGACTGAGGGGGGTGACTGGGGTGACTAACTGAGAGGTATGCTGGGGTGACTGACTGAGAGGACAAACGTTGTGGGGTCTTGAGAGGTCTGCTGGGTTGACTGACAGAGAGGACTGACAGAGAGGACTGGGGTGACTGACTGAGAGGTATGCTGGGGTGACTGACTGAGAGGAACCTGGGGTGACTGAAATTGTGGGGTCTTGAGAGGTCTGCTGGGTTGACTGACAGAGAGGACTGACAGAGAGGACTGGGGTGACTGACTGAGAGGTATGCTGGGGTGACTGACTGAGAGGAACCTGGGGTGACTAAAATTGTGGGGTCTTGATAGGTCTGCTGGCATGCAGGTGGGCAGCAGTGGTGGGTCCAAATCTGGTGCGGCCTGCGGTCAAGGCCTTTGAGGACCCTGGGTAATAAATTATGTGGACAAAAAGACCCTTGTGGGAAGGGATTTGGGGTTTCCGATTCTGAAAGGAGTGTGCGTGCAGTGTTGGACTCTCAGGAGTGTCGCAGCACGAAGACACACAGGCGTACGTGATAACTGTCGTTTTGCTTGCACCATGCTCTTATGTTTTAAGAGTGAAAATTTGTGCCATACAAACCCCCCTTCATTCAACCTGGACTTCAATGTACAGACCGACTGAATTCGAGTGCACACACTGACTGAATTCCAGTGCACACACTGACTGAATTCCAGTGCACACACTGACTGAACTCCAGTGCACACACTGACCGGAATTTTGTTTATATACTGACCAAAAAAAGCTCAGTGTACACATCTCGGTGTGCGAAATCCGATGTAGGCACTGTTGTAAACAAACACCCTCTGTGCACTCAGGCGTCTGGCTCGGCACTACTTGGCGCTGGCAGCCTCACAGCTGGACACTTTGTTAGGTGAGAGCGTGTGTGTTTGCGTCTGTGCGTGTGTATGACTAAATACCAACACACATCCGTGCGTGTGTGGATATGTGTTTCTTTGCATGTGGGTGCACCCCCTTGCTCTCCATTTCTAGGTCTGGCCAAAGCCGTATATATGCACCGTATATGACCGTATGTTTGGTGGTTTCCCTGCCAAAAACACCGTGTATACACCGTATATATATATATATATTTGTTTTTGTTCTGGCCAAATCTATCCATTTCCCGCTGACAAGACACCACGTCCATACCCGCACACACCTCAATGAAAAGCGCTCTTTTACAGAAACGTCCTACTCACTACCCTCACATCCTAATTTGTGCCACAGCATGCCGTGTAGGTCCCCTCACGACATTTATTGCCATTCATGCCTCTGCATGATATAACACCGTATTCCTCGTCACTCATCCCTCTCTCCTCTTAAGGTTTCTCCTCACGTTTGTGCCTCTGCATGATATGAAACCTTCTCTCTTCTGTCGCTCGTCCCACTCTCCTCTTAAATTCTTCTCCTCACCACGTTGTCGTTTGTGCCACAGCATGCTGTGACGTTTGTGAGCAGCAAAATGTTTGAGTGGCACACACACCCGCACATGTACAAGCACTCACAGACGTGCCTACATAGCATATAAACATATAAACGCGCACACACACACACGCACACACACACACACTTGTAGCCAAGGACCTTTTCATCCTGGAGCACAGCTTGGCCATCATTGTGCTCCATTTTGTGAGGTGCGCACGTTTATTCCTTCTTATCAAGCTACCAAGAGTGAACCAGTGTGGCCCTGTACCTGGGTACCGCACGAAAAGCATATCACTGCCCCCCAATATTTTTAAGGGGGCGGGGCGGTGACGGGGCAGTGGTTAAACACAATTATTTCTAAAGGGGGCAGTGGCGGAAATTGAAGCTTTTGAGCAGTGCAAGCGATGAGTGGTAATCGAAGAAGCCTTCCCAGCATTCCCTGACCCCTCAGCCCCAGCTCAGCCTGGCCCTGCACCCCCAGCCCCAGCCCCGCCTGCGCCCGTCAGGACGTCAGGAAGTCCAACGGAGGGCACTCCGATTTTTTTAGCGGGGGCAGTGCGGGGGGGGCGGTTGCAGTACAAAGCTGAGAAATGATCAAACAATTGTTTTTAGCACTTTTTGACCATGAAATATTTGTTTTCTCAGGGGGGGCGGTATGTTGAAGTAGCCTGAACCCTCCTGTCATTTTAAACTTTGCTTTTGCTGTTCATGCTCTGCAAAGTGCACATGTGTCTGTCTTTGGACTTGACTCAATTCATCCCCACACACATACACACACGCATGCACGCACACACACACACATACACACACACAATTTACACGTGCATATTTGTGAGCTATCGCTAAGTGCACCGATTAGTGCACACATTACACACACGCACCCACACGCATACACGCATACACACACAGGTACCTCCCCCGCCCATTGTCCTCAGCCCAAGCAGGATCTTCCTCTGCAGGAGGTGCCTTCCAATCAGCACTAGGTGGGTTGAGTAACTCCACATTTACGGAACACCAAACCTTCCGCTGACCGCCTGTGTCTTAGCTTGTCCTGCTGACTGCCTGTTAGAACTCACTGACCATCTGTGCTAGACAAGTCAGCTGATCTATGGCAACCTGGACATCTAGGACATAAGAATTAAGACACCAGTTCCTCGGCACACTTATTCCTCGCCCTACTTTATTCCGTCCATACGTGAGGGCACTCTGTGACTTTGAATGGTTTGAAAGGAGATCTGCATCCAGTTGCCTTGGGTCTTGCTTGTCTGTCACCCTCCTGTCACTGCAACTGAGCACAAGTGTCCCCCTCCTGTTTTACTGCAACTGAGCACAACTGTGAGCACGACTGAGCACAACTGTCCCCCTCCTGTTTTACCACACTGAGCACAACTTGCACGTGAAACCAAAGTACTCAACTCCGATGGTTCAGGGGGAGCGGAAGAGCTGCTCATGGACGCGGCTGCCGCAGGTCTGGGTGCAGGTGGGTGTCAGATGTGTGTATGCGTGCATGTGTGTGTGCGCAAAAGGTTGAGAAGTAAAAAACACAAATATACACAGGCATACATCCATGCACACACACAAAGGCAAACACACACACACACACTCACACGCATACATCTTATGCCAACATGTGCAGGGGGGCAGCAAGAGGGGGGCGATGCGGCAGCACTGGGCAGCTCGGCAGACCTGGCGTACTTCATTTCTAGGTGGGTTCTCGTGTGCCTGTATGAGTGCGCGTACTTGGGCGCAAGTATGTGCACGCGTGCATGAGCGCAAGTGCGTGTGCACGTATTTGAGCACAAGGAATGGGGAGAGAATGTGCAACGATTGGGGCTCCTTGTGCAAAAGCATGCAAGCCGCTTGTGTGGTTGTGGGTGTGGGCGTGGGATGCATGCAAGCCGCTTGTAACCCTGGTTCAGTTCAACGCGCTCTCTTCCAGACTTGTATGCTTGC
>Ga0307968_1000485_pt1 | contig 28396 bp, 36 predicted proteins | sample OrgLakmetagen650_FD_201834 | JGI IMG/M metagenome (GOLD analysis project Ga0307968, IMG submission 201834) | Saline water microbial communities from Organic Lake, Antarctica - #650 | ecosystem: Environmental > Aquatic > Non-marine Saline and Alkaline > Saline | place: Antarctica: Organic Lake...
CAGAAACAGGCCCTGATTGATTTCAATCACACCCTGATTGCACTATTGATTGAAATGCCCCTGATTGAAATCAATCACATTCAATCAACGTCAACCACTCCAGGAATTTTCTGACGACTTGACTTCAAGAAGTTCTAGGAAACCAGCTTCAGCGGCCACTGTTGGACTAACCTCAAAATTAAAAAACTACACAGGCGGACAAAAATAACTCCCCACATTAATTTAGGAAAAGGAGCCACTTTGGTACCGGGTACCGTAAAACTCCTCCACTGTAAAAAAAAGAAAAAGAAATAGTGGCGCTGCGCTTGGGGAGCCTAGGTCGTGCAACTTATCATCAGTCTTGTGTGAAAAGGCATGGCAAGTGCGCAAACTTCCTGCTCATCGCGGAAATGCAACAACATGACTCCGCTCGGGAACCGAACATTGCATTTCGCCAGGAATCGCCAAATGCTCCAGTATGTCTTAAACTCAAGTCTTCTTTCCATTTGTATCAATTTTATATCGAGAAGCTCAAATAAATTTAGACACTTTTCCAACCAGGGCAGTGTTCAGCAATCGGAAAGCACCAACCTTCTCAGCATGAGCTTCTTACTCGATTTGGCTGTTTAAGTTTTTTGAGAAAGTCAATCTATAAGGCTCTCAGTTTCTCTAGCAATCCATTAGCTTAAAACAAAGTCCTAGGGTCCAAAAGATCAATGGGGATCAGGAGGCAGGGTCGCAGGCTTGACCAGAAACCGTCTCCTATTAGGAATATTAGGAAGAAGATTGTAGTGCTGGAAATGGAACGTCTGGTATGGTCAACTTTGGCAGCGCAATGTCGAGTCGCTTAAGGGTGAGCATGCCTTTGCATTTTCCGTCTACACATTAGATGCAAGCTACTGTGGCAGTGTACACTTGTTTAGGTCGTCTGAGGGAGATTCAGTGTCATTTCCCAAAGGTGGTCGACGAAGCAAAAATCCTGAAACTGTTCCTTTTTCGATGCAAACCGTATTTAAATAACATACTAGATGTTTCATAAAGTTTGAGGCCAAATGGAAAATGGACCACCCCAGTGGTCTGGGCAGAAATCCAATTAAAAAACTGGCACTGAATGTTAACGTATTGAGCCGCCACACTCTACCCAGGGCCTCTTATCAACTCAAAACACGACAGGAGTACTTCTTATATGGTGGAGTCTTTGACTAGCTGGAAACCGGATTTGGTGGAACTTGGTTTTCCAACCTTTTTGGCACCCCTTTTGCTGATTTTGTCTAAGGAAAATGGGCCAAAATGGGGTACCTGGCCAACTACAGCTCCGTTTTGCCCCATTTTTGTTGCAATGCTATTCTTTATAACAATGTAGACTATTCATATAAAAAGACACAACTCGGGTCAGTTGGTGGTGAGATAGGACAGATTTGAGGTGAAAAGTGGGGTTCACGCCGCAGGCAATCAGGCATGTGTGCCTCAACTGGCACCTTTCAAGCTCAGGTGTTATCAGCAGCTACATCTGGGTGCTAAGCTTAGAAATTGCCAGCTGGGGCACCCATGCTCTGGAAATAAATTTCAAAAGTACCCCTTTTTCAGGCCTCTGTTGGCAACCTCTGGTCGTTTATTTGGTGCTCAATGAGATCAATGTCAGTGCCCCAGTATACTCGCAGCGCCCAGTGTCTTCAATGCCTGCTTGAGGGTTGGTGGTCTGGATGTCAAAATTGACTTTTTGTTCCGAGTTGGTATCACAGGGCCGGTAGGAGTTTTTGTCTTATTAGGCTGAGAACCGTTGTTGTTGATGATCATATCAGTGTGTAACTGGTGGAGGTTGTGATAGGTTTGGTGTTATGACATGCTCTTTGTAATTTTGGAGGCTGCATCTAAAAAAAATCACAAGTATTTTGTAGTTCTTCGGCTCCCTTGTAGGTTTCCATGAGAGTCGGAGTAACTAGTCTTCACATCTCATGAAAAAATAAGCCAACCCCAGACAGCATCGACCCAAAGATCTCATCAGGAGCCGGTTTCAGGCCAAGCCTGCACCCTCCTAATCCCCATTGATTTTTCCTTTCCTTTTCGCGGTGGAGAAGCTTTACGGTACTCGGTATCAAAGTGGCTCCTTTTCCTTAATTAATGTGGGGAGTGGTTTTCACTGCCTGCGTAGTTTTTTCCTTTTTTTCTGGTAGTACGCATGGTAGTTCGCTTCAGTTTTGGCATTTTCCAGTTTATGAAGAAAATGCATATTGTATATGTGCTTGGAGGGCGTCACGATGGTTTGGTAGATACCAAAGCCTTGGGGCAGGAGGATGGGCTATGTTTGTTGTATGGGTATGATTACGGGTTTATGTTTGGTTTTCTGTGTTTTCTTTTGTAAGCCAGGGGTGTTAGAGATTTCCCTCAGGGCCTGCTATTCTGATGGTGTCAGCGATGTCGAAGTAGGTGGTGGCTGACTTTTTAGCTTTCAATTTCAACCTTTATGTGTGATAACATATATGTTATTAGGGTGAAGGTGAAGGTGCTACAAGTCCTATTCTACAACAACAATTATCCCAATTTTGACATGTTTTACATATGCAGCCTACCAGTCGCACGTTTTGACTGATGGCTTTATCTGTAAATCTGTAAATTTGTTTGCGCGGTGGGGGGTTGCCTGGTGCGGGCATCTTAGTAACCCCCTCCCTTAATGCTGGCTGTGTCATCACTACCAGCGGAGTCTTTTCTTTTTCTTTTTCTATTTTTTCTTTTCTTTTCTTTCCTTCTTTTCTTTCTAATAGATAGCATATGCAGTGGTGGTGAATCATTGCTGCCCACCACAAAAGCGTGATACATCACTTTAAGCGCATGTTACAAAAGGTAGTGCTCATATACAAGAGTTCAAGTAAGCCTGAATAGCCCTCATCGACAGCAAAGATGATGTATAACAAAATGCACGCTCTGGCAAATGTTGAAGGATCCCTTATCAGGAATAGTACAAGTGCAAATCCACTTCCATTCTTTACTTTTTAGGAGCGTCCTGCATGCACTTAGCCATGTACGCCTGCTGCTGCTGAGGATCACTCTTCAGACCTGCCCACTCAATTTCTGGAAATACGATGGTGCTACCACACACCCAGCCAGCTAGGATAACATGAATGGCTGAACTACCACTCAGCACATCTGAAGGGACCTTAAAGTACTCATTAGCACTTGCCACCCGTATTGCAACACCCTGGACTTGCATCATGATAAACTCCTTTCCCTCAATTGACGGACCTTGAACAGCAAAGCCTGCACGCTGCAGTGCTGCAGCTGCAGCCAGCACATCACCCTCAATCAAGCTCAGCAGGCTGTGCAACGCTTCCCCAGCTTATCATAATGAATGATTAAACAAGGCAAGTCAAAACATCCTCCACTGAAGTAACCAAGGAACTGTTTGTCACACGATCTGTCACTACCAAAATTGGGCGCGACATGCATTTTGGCCCATGCTTGCCGAATATTGAAAAGCTCATCTTCGCTTTCTAAGGTGTCTGTGGTTGTAAAAATTAGGGTGACTTTTGCGTTTAATTTGCTGGCGTGAACTCCCTCAAACCTAGGAGTTAGGAGAGCCACTTCGGTATCGGGTGCCACATAACTCAGTACAGAGAACAAAATATCAACGAGGGGTATCAAAAGCCTGAGGGTTGCAGGCTTGACCTGAATCTGGCTCCTGATGAGAGACGCAAGGGAGACTGCGTGTCTTGTGTGTTTGGCAGCTTAGTTGACAGAACGCATATGAAGCTTGGAGGCAAGCTTCTTTACTTTTTGAGAATTATGACCTAACCCTTGAGATGTTTATTGTGTGGCTGATTGTTGAAATTGGTGCCGCCCACTCCCAATCATACGGGAGGGAAATGGAGGCTAATTGAAGGATGTTGCAGAGATCCTCCAGCTAATTGCTAAGCCTAAATTGTCGTTTGTCTAAATTATTGTACACGCTGAGATATGAAGGAAAAGTGCAAGTTTTGGCAAGGCAATGTGATGGTTGATAATGGAAGTTTGCACCAGTTGCTAGGTATCTAGATTGATAAAGCAGAAAAGGCAAAGGGCAAAAGATAAACTCCCAATTATATTCAGGCAAATCAAATTGTCGGATCAAACCATCCAAATAACTTATAATAACCTGAAGTATGTTTGGCTATTGTCTCACACTTTGAGTGCCTTCTGCATACGCTGTGCCACGTAAGCCTGCTGCTGCTGAGGGTCGCCATTCATGCCTGCCCACTCAATTTCTGGAACTACAATGGTGCTACCACACACCCAGCCAGCAACAACGACGTGGATTTGCTTGCTACCACTCAACAGGTCAGGCGGGCTACGGAAGTAGTCATCTACAGAGATGATAGACACTGCAACACCCTGAACAAGCAGTGGCACCACCTCCTTCAACCCATTTCTCTCTACAACTTGTGCCACCTCAACCTCATAGCCTACATGCTGCAACGCCGCTGCAACCTCATTGATCTCACGGCCCTTCACCATCCTCTGCAAATTCCTCATATTAGCATCATATGTAGCACCAGCCTTTCCTAGCAGCTGTGCATCGGCAGATAGGCCGTTCCCAGGCAGCTTACCATACACTGCTACTTGGTGTGCCACAAACAATTGACTCAGTTCTAGATCAATAAAAGCAGGAGGGCCCCTTTTTGACACCTGGCTAAACAGCTGCTGTGCCATGCTCTTGAAGCTAGGGGAGGCAGATGCAGCATTAGGACCAGCAGCTGTGAGCACTGCCCACGCATAGAGGGAATTTGCCAGATTTTGCCCATTCCATTTCCCCCACTGCTGCTCACTCTGCTTGCTAATCAACTCTGCCAGGCCCTCCATGCTGCTATCCCAGTGGCGTGCTTCTGCACAGCTGAGCAGCACATTGCTGAAATGCTGAGGATCAGCTGAGCTGCTCTCGTGCTCGAATGCTGAGGTGAGGGTGCTGTAAACAGAGGCTTCATACCAGCCCAGCTTGGAAAGTGCCCACAATGTATTGGCAATATCTTGATTTGTGGTTGAATTGTCGCGAGCTTGCTTTACAATAGCTGATGCTAGCTCACCTACCACACCGGCATCAAAAAAGCTGAAGCGGGCAAAGGCCCACAGCACATTTGACAAATTTTGCGGCACAACACTTCCACTTTTTGTCAGGCTTGCCAGGGCTGGTGCTGCCCCCCGTAAAATAGCTGGCAAACCCTGCCCTAACCGCCCAGAACCGCTCTCATCTTGCCTTGCACATGACCACAGCAGAATTGACCAATTTTGAGCATTGCTACCCTCCATTACCCTACCGACATCACCCGCTACAACTGATACCATCGGCTCCAAGCTGCCAGTGTAACCAGCAACGACTGAGGCTTAGAGAGGATTAGCGATGTTTTGCGGCTCACATAGCTGTTTGCTTCTCAACAGCGTCGGCATACGCTGTGTGAGAGCAACTGTGAAGAGCTGCTGGACATCTGCACTGTCTTGACACGTGACCCCAACCTTTGCGATACCGTAAAGCAGCCGTGACCAGTGGCGGCAGGCCTCGTCTGCTTGCTGCTCCATCACGTTGCTGCTGACTGCACGCATAGCAAGAGCATCAATCAGCTGCCTTGCCTCACTGCTGCATACTCTGCTGTCCAGCTCCACGAGCACTGCCAAAGACCAGGCAGAAAGGCTGATGTCCACAGCGTTGAGATCACGTGCCTGTCCTCCCAGCAGCTGAGCTACAAGAGTGCCAGCTGCCTGCACAATGTCTTCCTGCATATGAAATGTTAGTGGTCATTACTGACACTTGTTTCTCTTGAAATACGCTTGAAGATGATGCGCGTTTGTGCAGAAGGTGAAGTAACTACCTATCCGTTAAGTTGCTAACCAGCTTGCCAACTTGGATTTTTTGGACCGCAAGTAGGTTCTCACCTTTCTTGCCAGCACCTCCGAGTTGTTGAGCCTGAATCGCTTGCGCTGCTTGCTGTCCCCATCCACAACCTTGGCCAGCCTGTAAAGTGTGTCTGCAGACTCCTTGGCTGTGGGTGACGCCCCAATGTGTCGCACTCTTTGCAGGCACTCCTCTACACTTTGGGGGATGGGGAGCCGTTTGCTGGATTGGCCTGCGGGAAGGGCAAAGGTGTGATAGTCATTAGCAGGTGTTCCGGGCGACTTAAATTGTTCAGATAGCTTTTAGGCACGCACCTCAAACCAAAATTTGTTCCAGCCAGCATGCAGGGCAAATGAAGCAAGCATTTTCCCACTTTACAAAGTCATTTGCAGTGTTTATTAGGTCGTTGCTCTAATTAACAATGCAGGTAACCATTTACAAAATGGGTGGGTAATACAAAGGCATGAGCTAAGAGAAAAGCAACACTCCAAAATTAATCACATGTCATGCGCAACACGTAAACAGGCTTATTTGAGGTAGCCTGTCGAAGGTTAGTAGCAATAAGGACTGCGTGGTGCAGAATGGTACGCAGACCACATTAATTGGCTACGTCAAACTATGTACTATACAGAAAAGTGTTCTAAGATGTACAGATCGTTATCAACACGTTGCACCTTGCATTGAAACTATGGTCAACAAGCACACTTCTTGTAGCATACCATTTGATTTTCTTTATGCTTTGTAAAGTGGATTGGAAGCAAGATTGTATGTAGAGACTAACAGGTGTTGGCTGTGCAGAATGACTGAGCACATCAAAGCTCCCTGCCAAGAACATGACGCAGGTTATGTGTTATGTGCACGTTATACCTGCTCTGGCAGACACCAGACGTCGTAACTTCATCAAACTGGAGAAGCCGAGCCCGACCAAAAATTTCCTTTTTTAGTCTGTGCTGTAAACTTTATGTCTAAAAGTACATGCACTAAAGAGATTGCCAGGCTTTCTCACAGGGTTTTTATCTGGCATGCAGAAATATTGCAACCAAACTCACCTAAAGATTTATACTGGGAGGGTCCTGAAGAAGACAGTGAGCCTCTGAATCCTCCCGCCACTGTGTGTGAGAAGATATTGAAGCGAAGAGTTGTAGCATTTGTGTTTATTGCTGGCCATGGCAGGGGGTGCAGGGTGTGTGAAGATGCGATGTGGCTTTTGGTAAAGGAAAATTCATGCACTGGACCCTTTATACACATGATGAGGAGGAACCTATTAACACTTCGTGTCTCAAGCCCCGGCAAAACTTGCTGCCATGGGTCTTGTGCACGTTTGCAAGCCCAACAAAAGCCACTTCCAGGTTAACTAAACTACTCAGAAACGTATTCCCAGCTAGCAGGGAAGTTGTTTCTGAGTAGCATGCATAGCTTGATAGTCACACAAAAGCAAATGCTAGGCCAAGTAAGGCATACAAAGCAGCACTCCGCGAACCAAACACTTACATACCTCTGTGCTCCGGCTTTGCCGCTAGCGCGTCAAAATGGCTGAAATCAATGCCACCGCTGCTCTCTGCTGCTGGGCCATCCTTTGAGGAGCGCCTCCTCTTGGCGTGGCAGGCCACGAGGAGACGCCAGGGTGATGGTGATGGGACGTGTCCGCACGGTTGCTGCAGGGGTGCTGCTGATCCAGGAGGGAAGGAGGATTTGCTGCTGCTGTGAGAATGCCGGATTGAGTATGGCATGCGTCTGAGGAAGGGAGAGCATGCATGGGGATTGGTGTGAGCACTGGGAGATGACAAAGTTGAGGTGAGCAAAATCTTTTAAATATATTTAGATATTTTAATTTCGGGATGGCGTGGAATACTATTTCCGAGGCAAATGCGCCATTCGGTCCGTTGGTGTTTTTTCAATATTAAATGGGAATTAGTTTTGCGAGTCTCCGGGTGGACTTATTTCACCCGTGACATTTCCGTGAAATTGTGATCACCTGTGGTAAACTCAAACAGAATTAACTTAATTATTGACACAGCAGGTGTGTGCTGGTGGAACAGAGAGAAGGGATTGCAATTATGCCTGCCCGATGGTGTGCCTGCCCGATGGTGTTCGTGACTTGTTGATTCCTTGATATTTTGTGTGTTTGTGTGTGCGCAAGGAAATTCAACGATGATCCATCCAGCTACTGCCGCGATGATCATCCTTGCAGCCGCAGTAAATCCGCTCACAATTCCATACATCCTCTGGTACCTGGGGTTCTCGCCTCTCGGCCCAGTGGCAGGGTCCTTCGCTGCCTGGTGGCAGTCACAGTACGGTTCTGTAGCTGCTGGTAGTCTTTTTGCCTTCCTTCAGGCCTGGGCCATGGGAGGAGGCATTCTTTAGCAGATCTGACTATGGCAATGTTTGCTAGTGATGTGTGTCTAGCAAGTAGATGGGAACATATAGCTCGCTCTAGCAGATCTTTCTTAAAAGCATTGCTTTTAAATCAACGCATACTCATTGCTTTTAAATCAACACGTACTTGCTTTGTTGAGCCATCAACTTGTAATTTATTGTTGCTGCTGTCCTCGTCCTCCTTTTTAGTGCTGAACGTCACCCCTGCTAGGGACCCTGGTACAAAAAAACAAAAAATACAGCAAGAATTTGCTACAAATTAACTAGTACCGATTGACAAAGCACGTATTATGTGTGTGGTAGTAAAAGAGATCAGGGTCTGACAAGGTTCATTTGCTCTATTGGGGTTCCTCACGGCCCAGTGGCAGGTTCCTTTGCTAAATGATGTGTGGTCGCCAGCAAGTAGATAGATGGGCACATACAGCAACCACTCGCTGGAGCAGGGGCCACAAATATGAACTTTTGCACATGCCTTTCCCATTTATTTTTTTGCTTGTCACAGTGCCCCCCAGAATCGCTTTAAAAGACTAGATGCAACATCCAGCAGATGCCCAACAAAGTACTTCAGTGCAAGGTCTAATACTCAAATTTTGGTTTAAATACATACCCTACATTATCTTTATTATCCTCCCGCTGAATGCCTAGGATCAAAGCCACCTTAGCCAATATGAAAGCCTCTGCAAAAGCGACATATCCTCGTCCCCTACACATAAACCTGGCAACAGCTAGCACTTCGAAGTGCTTAAGTGCAAATTAATACCTCAAATTGCCAAAGCGTCCAATAGATTCATAATACCCAGTTGCGAAACTGAAAAGTACGCAATAAAAAAACGCATTCAACCAGCAAAGTAAACTGATCTACACAACCAAACAATCTGCAACATCAAACGTAATAATGCTCCTGTGGCATGTTTCATGCAAAAGGTCTTGTACACAACACATTCTGTTGCATACTTTACGAGTCCTGCAACAGAAAGCTTTCTCCGGCTTGCAACGCTTGACGCTGTTTCCCCTCCTGCAGCAGCAGCTTTTGACGTGCTAGGTGTGCAGCAGCAGCCTGCTTACGAGCTTTGGCCTCCCTCCGCTCCAACTGCGCACATAGGTCAGGGAGCAAGAACAAAAAGAGAGAACAAAGCTGAACAGGCAGCAGTTTTCAAGTTACAGGCCTACTGGGTCAGACGGCGCAGTTGCTTGCTGCTTTATACGGCACACTCCCCTCTTGTTGTCCTTGCTACTGCGGCAGTTGTAAGTTAAAGCATTGCCTGGCACACAGTCCATTGCAAAGCGTTATTTGTAGGGTTGGCCAGAACCATATATCTGCATCGTATATGACTGTATGTATGGTGGTTTTCCTGCTAAAAATACCATATGTAAAGAAAAAGAAAAAACTACGCAGGCAGTAAAACCACTCCCCACATAAATTAAGGAAAAGGAGCCACTTTGGTACCGAGTACCGTAAAGCTCCTCCACCGTGAAAAGGAAAGGAAAAATCAAAAGGGATCAAGAGGGTTGCAGGCTTGGCCATGTGTACACCGTACATACCCATAAACGTATGGTTCTGGTCAACCCTAGGTATCTGCATCTTTGTGGTTTTACAAAATAATTGCAGTGCAAATCTGTTGCGACAGCAAAAACAACTCCCTGAACTCATGTATCATTTACTTGTCAAAGATGACGTGTCAAAGATGGCTTAGGGTGGGCAGGTATGTGGACTCCTAGATTAATGCTGCTGAGGCTTGTGTAGCAAAAGTTCACATCATAGTTCATATTTCTCAGAACTCCCACCTGCGGCTTGAAGAGCTCTGGGAAGCGTGCCTCGTCATTGTTGCGGAACTCTATGGCATATTGATAAGGCACATCAGCCAACAAGAGAGGGTCGTTGTGGGCCAGCTGTGCGGTGCAGTGGGGTACAAAGATCAGTTTGGCAGCAAGGAAGTTAACTCGAATGTGCAGGTGTTTGAACAACTTACAGAATGCAGCTTAGTGATGAGTCTAATTCAGATTTAGTTTTATTGGTCCATGTAAATCAAATCAGTGCGTGCAAAAGTCGATTCCTCTTTTCACAGTTCCATACAAACACCACCTTATTAAGCCAAGTCGTGGGAAGAAGGCGGCCTTCACAGCACCTGAGTAGAAAACAATTGCTACGTTTGAAACACCAGAAGTCTGAATGAGACCCTGTCTCTCTCATATGATGTACAAGAGTCAACTCACTCTTATTTAGGTTGCAACAAGAAGATCAACGTTGCTTGCACTTGCGGTTGGAAAATTTGAGATTACAAGATTACAATTGTCTAGCCAAAACCTCACCTTTTGAAACCCTTGTCAATATCTGGAAGCATTTTGTCCAGGTATTATACACCATTGTGTTATTATAACTGGTAATTCCTCTAAGAAGAACAAGAAAGACTATGCAAGCAGTGTTAGTGCACATGCTTACTTGAGGGAAGTGATGACGAAACGTCAGCAACACCTAAGAGCCCTCCTTTACCTTCGTAACAGCTGAGCCACTCCAGCTACCATGCAAGAGGGGCCTACACTTAATGGTGGCACACCCTCTGTTTTCCCTTGCTGTTGCTGCAGCTTCTGCTCCATTTGAGTCGCGCTGACGAGAGGAGAGCAGAGGGCCAGAAGGCGCTTGCCCAGTTCCACCTGTGTTTAGGGCAAGATATGTTCAGACAGATATTGCAGGTCCTTCCTACTACCGTACGCCTGTGTGAGAGGATTGGCGTGGTGTAAGTGGTAAGGTAAGGGCAAATTGATCAGAGAGGTAAAGGGATTGTGGTGTGTGTTATCAGTAGTTATCAGGCAAGTACAGATCAATCCAAAAGAACAGGATTATAAATTGGTAGCAAATGCAAAGAGTGCGTTACTTCTGTGCGAAGAAAAGTTATCTTCAAGTGCATGGATCTGCAGGATGTGCTTTGTGCTCAAATCTATAAGAAGTTCCTGGTAGACAGCCTGCACGCTGCATGGACAAAATGTCATTAATTATTTTAATAAGTGCATCTACTCTCACAAACCTCAAAACACCGTACACGGAGAAGATGCCCTGTATAGCCAGAGTACCTTTCTGCAGAATGCAGGCTCCAGACCATACAGCCCCTCCATCAAAAGCCACCACCACAACCACCCATTCTAGATAAAAAAACCATAAGCCTTAAAAGTTGCATTTGTGTTTATATACCTATAGTACATACATTTTACTAGTCACACAAAATGTGCCTGTGGCCACCCTGGAAGAAACTGCTGCTCCACCTCTACTGCCTACTTGCTGCTCTCAGCAGCCGAAGAAACGCACCTGCCACCACCCTGGGAGAGACTGCCAGCCATCCCAAGTGGGGGGCCACAGGGCCCTGCTATCGCTGCTGCTACCCAAAGCACTCTTTTTGCTGTCTTGGCCACTGCTGACGCCCTTGCGGTCCCCTGTATCCCTAGATGCACCACCCTCTGCACTGCCGCTTCCTCCTGTGCTAACACTGCTGCCACTGGTACTTTTGCACTCGCTGCTGTCTGCATATTTGCGTTGCTGATCCCAGCTGCTGTGGTGCACCCAATGAGCTGGAGGCCATGCTGAGAAGGCAGCACTGGCCATGCTGCTGATGTTATTGCTGGTGCTGCTGCTGCTGGAATTAATGATCTTGCTCACAGCTCCCTGTCGTGGTGCACTAGCACACAGTGACTGAGCAGAGCAGGGAAAGCTCACCCAAGAAAGAGGATGAGGAGCAGAGCTAGCATGTGCTGAAGAGGTCAGAGGGGTACTGCTGCTGGCAAGCCCGTCTACTTGCTGCTGCATCTTTGGTAGAGAACTTGCTGAGGAGGCGGGCTCCGTGGCTGTCTGTGCTGCTGCAGCGTCAAAACGATCTGCTGCTGCTAACAGCATCTCACGCACCCGGCACACACTGCCTGTGAGGTGAGTCAATGTCTCAGACTTGGAATGCAGGCAACCTTTTTGTGCTTGCACTTTACGATCATACTTTTTGCATGTACTCAAGCAGTTTGCCGACATGGCAAGATCGAATTCAAGCACATCAGTGAGGATATGTACATATGAATGTTCCATACATACACACTTAGTGCCAGAGTTGTATCCCCAGGCTCTTGCTCAGACAAACAATCAAGTCCGCATATCCATAATTATACAACAATAACGTTGCAGCACACCTGAGCAGTGCTTCAATAAAACCCAAAACTACTTCAAACAAGCAATAAACATTGCAGCACACCAGAGCAGTGCTTGGCCCATCGCTCCACTATCCGTGCTGCCTGCAACTCCAGTGCCCCCACACTGCGTGGGGCTAGGGTAGGGGACGACGCCCACAGGTTGCACACCTGTCATGAACAAATGTACACATAAGTATAATAAGGACATAACAGATCCAGCGAGTTTCCAGCCATGCACTCCAATCTGCTCGGGGTCAGGGTAGGAAACGATGCACATAACAATACACCACACAGACAATAAAAACCAATCCCCTCTGCATTCAAGGAAACAGAGCCACAAGAATGGCTCTAAATACGCTTGGCAGTGTCTCTCTTTTTTACCTCCTCAATTATCACCTGATGCAAAAATGCTAGGTATTTGACATGCTTGGCAGGGTCTTTCTTTTTTACCCTTAACTAGTTTACAGGTCTGAGTGTTTGGCCACAGCAATTGCATGGATGCTGGCTGCTTAAACGGCTTCATTTTGTTGCAAAGTGCGCGCCACAATCTTCATCACTTGGAATGCAGCCTAAGGCGGAGTGATGTTGCTGCCTGATCACATCCATAAACCAAGCTCTGTGGGGCAGAATATATCCCATACCGTCTTGCTTCAATAAAGCAACCACACATCTGCATTGATCAAGGCAATTCCAAACCTCTTATTTGCCAAGCGTGCGGCGGTAGGTAGTACAACAGCAGCACTAAGGCACCAGGCAGCTGCTGATGAGATAGACGGCAGGCCTCATTATTCAGGAGCCGCAGAAACCTGGTCCCTCAGGTCATGCAGTTTTACTAATATTATTGCATATCATTGCATATTATTGCATATTATTGTATTTTTTTACTTTTTCCCCCACTCCCTCAGGTCATGCTGGCAACCCAACGCACCAGCACGCTGTTGCCAGGCAGCTCTATGCCAGGTGTTGAGCTCCTGCATGTGGCGGTGGACTCCTCTCCATCAGGCAGGCTCTCTACGTGCACAAAGGATCCAGCCGGCACAAACAGGGAGTCCCCCGGGTGCAGGATGGCCTCTTTCCCCTGTGCTCGGGCAAACCCGGGCCACAGCTCCAGAACGCCTGCCTCAACTTCGTCTGCCTCTGTCTCTGCTCGCGCCAGCTGGAGGTTGTACTGCTGCTGCTGTTGATGATGATGATGATGATGATGATGATGGTGTTGCGGTTGCACCTCCTGCAGCGTCATTTGCTGCTGTTGTGAGGTGGTTTCGGAGTCAGTTGCACGCAGATGATGACCTTGCTTGGGAGTTGTGTTATTTGTAGACGAATTTGCTTGTGTGTCCGGCTGAGGTGCAGAATGCTGTTTTTTAGCACAGGCTGATGGCTTGAGAGGGCGAGGGCGGCAAGCTGTTGCAGCGACGCCTGGAGCACTGCAAATAAGGATGTGCATGTTTCCATTAATAGATGCAATGTGCAGGCTTATCTAGGCATGGCAGGGCTTAGTAGGAAGACCGTGTTTCAAAGTTGTAAGTCCGACGGCTGCCTTTCGAAGAGGTGCAGCTGATAAGCAGTGCAGGTTTCTGCCTGCTCCCTCAGCGGGGTTGTGCGTAAAGCAACTGTATAACCTCAAGGCAACAGAGGACAAAGCAACAGCTTGCTTACCTGTAGCCATCATATGGATGATCATTGGGGAAAGGGGATAAGCAATCCAGCGCGTACTTTGCCTCCACTACCACCACATGAGTTGCTCCAGACACCTGTGTGAGGTGATTTGTATAATTTGATTATTTGTAATAAGCTTTTCTGTCAGAGGGTGACCAAGCAATTAGACCTTGGTTTTAGTAATTGGCCAGTTTTTTGGTAAAGCATGTGATGCTGTCATAAGTGCAAAAGGAGCTGCATGTTTGCTTCACATAATGACTTATCTCCCTTGCTTGATTGCGGGCGTCCCGGCCAAAACCATAAGTATGGAAAGTTTTTAGTTAATTGCAACCTGATATGTGTGATTTCAGGTCTTGTTACGCACTTGTCTTCGTATTTTTACAGTCTACTTTAGGCCTACTCAAAGTCCTTGTTGTAAGGTTGTTTAATGTCTTGTAAACACATGAAGTAACTGAGACGCCTGGTAAAGGAGTCTGTGTGTGGGATCAGCAGATGACCAATGCAGCCCTTTGAATGAACTGAGCACAAAAGCACAACTAACACACCTGTACAAGGAGTCTGTCTGTGGGTTCTGCACGCAGAGGCTCCAAACTGCCTGCTGACCACCATCGAAGGGCCACAGAGGCTCCACTGCACCAACCCGGCTGTGCTAAGCTGCTGGCCAGGGTGGCAGCTAACGCTGCAGCGTCTGCTGGATTTTGCTGCGGCACAGCACCCTGCAAAAAGTGTGCTCGTGCAGGGAAAACCAAGGTATGAATTGCTGCATTCCTCCTACGCAAATGTAACTTATCTCCATGCCTTGATATATTATTATGTAAAAAGCGTGGGAGCTGCAAGTGTCATGCTATGTTGCAGTGATCAAACTGTTCAGGAGAGAAATGGTGATCTTAAAGTATGGCCTTGTTTCCCTAGCAAATTCACCGCCATGCCGGCCATTCACAAAGGTTCAACTGGAGAAATATAAGGGGTTTCCTTTCTTGAATTAAGTTTAAATCATAAATTCACATTTCTTGTGCACTGATAATGAGCGTGTATCTTGGCCCATCTTATTTCAAATGAGCCGAAAAAGTAGCCTCTTAAGCACGTCAGGTCTAACGGTGTAACTGAGTTGGAGGCTGCCAGATGCCATCCGTAGACAGGCCCTGTTTTGGTTGAGCAAAGGAATCATTCGTCCACATCCTTTCAAACAGAAAACCAGCTTTTTACCACCTTCTGACATTAAATCATCAATGACCTCCTGTTCCATGTCTTACCTGCGCTGCAGCAGCTGCCAGCATCGGTCGCAGTAGCAAAGAACCTGGCAGCCACACACAGAGCAATTGCATGGCCTCTTCAAGCGCTTTACCCCCGCCCCCCTTCCTTTCCCCCTCTGTGCCTGATCTTGGCACACTGCTTAATTTTAACCCAGCCCCAGCAGCTGCACCCCCGCTCTTGTCAGCAGCAGTGTTTGCTTCTGTGAGAAAAGTAAAGGTGACAACATTACTGTCCGTGTGAAGTACCAAAAAGGATTGCATAATATGTCTCATTACGGGGGGAACTGGATTGGGTATACAAAAACACTAGAGAGAAAAGGCTAATCATTTGGCTAACAACACAGAAACAAAGCTAGATTACAAACATTATGCAGTAGAAACTCAGCTCGCACCAGGAGAATGACCAAGGCCTGATCATGTGGCAAAAGACAGTGATAAATCTGGCCTGCAACCATGATGCAGTACACACTCAGCTCTCACCAGGAGAATGACCAAAACGTATGGCTGCCTCGGGGGCAATCTGCATTTCCCAGGGCATGCCAGCATAGCTAGGAGGAAAAGGAGATGGTGGTGGTGGTGCCCCTGTTGCTGCAGCTGATGTGCCTGCTGTGAGTGGTGGGGGTGCTGCTTCTGCTGCTGCTGCTGCTGACACTGCTGCTGCTGACGCCGCTGCCTGTGCCACTGCTTGACGTATGGCTAAAGGGGGTGGGGTGAGCGTTGCCAGGGGCACCTCGGCTAGCAGTCGCTGTGAGGGCCAGGAAGTCAAGCACTGCCTGAACTCTTTAAAGCCTGGGGATGTGGTAAAAAATCACCGGGAGCACATTTGAGTGAAGGTGAAGTGGAGTTGCTAAGGAATCGTTGGATGTAGTCATGATGCAAATCTTGCTGTATGCCAGTGAAAAAGCACCACCACTCTTGTGTCATTCATACCAAAACAGCCAGCTATCAATACATTTGAGCTGGGCATGCCCACACAATTGCTTGTTGTCGCATACCCCTTCAGGCATCTGTGCCATCTGTTTGGAGAGCTTTTATGGGGACAGAGGGTCAGATCTCCTTTCACGTCCAAGACGCATCAGAGCAGTGGAAACTTTCTACTTCCAGATATTTGTGCAGAAATGCTGATCGTACACAGACGCAAATGCCACCTAGGTACCCACCTCCGGCCAGCCTCAACTGCCGCCATTCTGGTTGTTTGATGTGATACCATCCCCCACCACCGCCTGCACAAACGTCAACGTCAATTCCCAAATGTGTAAAAATGAACATAATATGTTTGCACAGTGATTTCTTTCCTCCAGATAATCATCAGTTGCCAAGCCACCGCTCAACAGCTCACTGTCCTGATGAAAGGCAAACAAAAGGAAACCTATAGTGCAGCCTGTATGCGGCAGCGATCACCTGGTGCAGCAGCCATTGTGTTTTTTGCTGTCTCGGTACGCAGAAACCTGTTGTAGTGTGGAAGAAATTAAGTGGTCAGTCCTTAGATTAGAAAGGTATAGACAAAACCATCCATTTCTTGTGCAGAGTAATCCGAGGCTCTCCCTATTATTGTGTGAACACCTACAACTGACTACAGGGTGCACTTTTTGAGGCAGAGGTGTTGGCTAGTTATGGCACACCTGAAGAAGGGCCCTCCCACACATGTGACCTCCAACGGCTGTTGCTGCCGCTGCTGCGGCTGCGGCTGCGGCTGCCGATCTGAGTACTTCTTCTTGTCTACTTCTGCTGCTTGCTGCAAAACCTTCCCAGTCTGGTCTTCCTGCAACAAATTCCGCCTCTTCCTGGCCCAAGGCTGGACATCCGCCACAGCTCCATCTGCCGCTGCTGCCTCTTCCTCTTCCGACTCCCACCACTCATCATCTGCTGCTTGATGGGGTTTGCCCGCTGCTGCGTCTGAGTGCTCTCTACCTACCATTGGCCTCTCTATTTCAGTTCGCTCCCTGCTGCTGCTGCTGCTGCCGGTGTTCTCTGTCGCCCCTGGTTGTTGACAATCAACGTGCTCCGCCTCTGTTGCTGGTGTGACTATCTGGATGGTTGTAGGACATTGAGGTAGAGAGGAGGAAAAAAGGTTAGATTAAGTACACCCTTGTTTTGTGAAATAAAACGTACAGGCTCGAGGGACAAACTTGTACCTGGTCAGCCAGCACCGATCTGAGGCCCAGCACGCACAGCATGAGTGGCTCACAATCCTGCCCGCGCATCGCGAAAGGTACGGAGTTGTTGATGTGCTGGTATACCAAGTGTGCTCCAGGAGGACACGCTGCTTCCCCAGATCTCGCTCCAGCAGGAGGAGCCGCGGTGAGGTAATGATGGGGAGCGTGCAGATCATGAGGACTACCTGCCACTGCTTGTGACTGGGGCTCAAGCCCTTCGGAATTGTGAGCTGGAAGGGAGGTGAGGCTGCAGTAGTTTGGGGGATGGAGCACAGGCAAGGGAAGCAGGCTGGAGTGCAGCACACGGGGGAAGCGGCCCTTGTGCTCAATCATTTCACAGAGGGATACACGGTTCGTGAATCGTTTTTCAGGATCAAATTTGATCCTTCCAAGAGCTTGACAATTTGTTTTCTCGTTTCTTTCGGTTCAAAATCTTACATCAAATTTCGTATTAAATAGCACAGCATGATCAGGCGGAAATTGCTGCGCACCGCCACGAGGTCGTCGGTGTTGCCAGCGCCCTCCTCCTCATCCGATGGACTTGCTGGTGCTCACTTTGCTTACAGCAGTAGCCCTGATGCAGCAACAGCAGCAGCAGCATCAGGACCACCACCACCACCACAGCACCCACCTCATGAAAAAGGAAAGCAGCCTGGTCAAGGCCGGTCCAGGCCATCCTCCACCATGCTGGCCAGGGGGGAGGGAGGAGGGACCACGGATGCTACGCCTGGGAGCAGCAGACCTAGGCCTAGGCCTGCTGCTCCCCCTTCGCACCTGGCGAGCGGGAGGCCAGCAGCACTGACGGACTTGGCCATGGAGAACGCGCCCACGAAAGTACTGGAACTGATTGGAGACCCACGCAGGTACATATATATACGTGTGTGTGAATCACGTCATTGCAAGCATGCGCCCACAAATTGACTAGGACAGCGCGTCCAAAATTACAACTTGTGTGCTCTTTTCAACTCCGCACGCCTTCATGCACACACACGCCTGTACACACACCTGTACACACACACATCCATACAGTGGTGTGTCCGACGACGTCTCGCGCAACCCTTTTGGAGCTTTAACTGTGGACATGATTCACTACCAGCCTGACAACGAAGTGTACTGGTGCGTGCGCATATGGAAATGAGGTGCAACAGCATAGACTTGAGAGCACGTATAACCGTGTGCATAAGTGTGTGTGTGTGTGTGTGAGAGTGAGTGTGCCTATATGTAGAGCTCAAAGTTGGTACGGTACTACTTGGCAGGGAGCATTTCAGACACGTGTACGTCCGGCTCTGGCTAGCCTGTGCAGTGTTGCTTACTACGCTGAAGCACAAGCATCCCTGCTTCATATTGCTTACCATGCTTCAGCTCAATCACCCGTATTTCAGTGTTACTGACAACTGGTAAGCCAACCTTACCAAACTTTGCTTTATGTGTTGGTTTGTTAGTTTCCTACTCTGGTATGCCATGCAGGCACAAGCACGAGCTTGTTTGGAGATCAGATGAAGGAGGGGCCCCGTGACTTTTGAGTATTCTTACTCCGTTTATGATTTCTCTTGCACTCACGCCATGCAGGTACAAATACGAGCTTAATGGAGATCAGATGAAGGAAGGGCCCTGTGACTTTTAAGTGTTGCTTACTCCGTTTATAATTTCTCTCGCACTCACGCCATGCAGGTACAAATACGAGCTTGATGGAAATCAGATGAAGGAGGGGCATCGTGACTCCCGTCTGTCTGAGTACACCAAGAACCTGATGTACTTGTTGAGAGCAAAGGAGCCCAGCAGGTGATTGGGTTTGAGAACTAGGTTTGTGGTGTCTTTATATGTTCAAATGACTTTCTGGCGTCGAAATCTATCAAGAACCCGATGTACTTGTTGAGAGCAAAGGTGCCCAGCAGGTGATTGGGTTTGAGAACTAGGTTTGTGGTTTCTTTATATGTATATGGTTTTCTTGCGTTGAAATCTTGACTAATCTCTAATTTGGCTTTTCAAGAGCTGAAGTTGAAAGCCTCTTCTTTATCTCCAATCACTGAACTGCCCCCACATTCCTTTAGCGCTTTTGTGCAGGTGTCAGGTAGACTGCGGATGCGCTGTCCAAATAGTTTAAAAATTGCAAACCCTTCATAATCCTTTTTGTGTGTACGTATGCATATATAGGTGGACTGTGGATGCGCTGTCCAAGAAATTTAGAATACGCAAGCAGCGTGTGCTGGCCATCCTGGCTCTGAAGGTGCGCCACTTTGCATAAGCAGGAAGCAGGAAGTGTGTGGATGTGGTGTACTCATTTAACAGGACTTGCTGTGGAATTTCAGCTTATAAGCTGTGTGTGTGCTGGCCATCTTGGCTTTGAAGGTGCACCACTTTGCATGAGCAGGAGGTGTGTGGATGTGGTGTGTTTCATGTAATAGAGCGGCATGTTTAACAGAGTTTCTGGTAACAGAGCGTAAAATATCAGCTTGCAAGCAGCATGTGCTGGCCGTCCTGGCTCTGAAGGTGCGCCACTTTGCATAAGCAGGAAGTGTGTGGATGTGGTGTGTTTTATGTAACAGGGCTTGCTGTAAAATTTCAGCTTACAAGCAGCGTGTGCTGGCCGTCCTGGCTCGGAAGGTGCGCCACTTTGCATAAGCAGGAAGTGTGTGGACGCGGTGTGTTTCATGTAACAGGGCTTGCTGTAAAATCTCAGCTTACAAGCAGCGTGTGCTGGCCATCCTGGCTCTGAAGGTGCGCCACTTGGCGTAAGCAGGAAGTGTGTGGATGTGGTGTGTTTCATGTAACAGGGTTTGCTGTAAATTTTAAGCTTACAAGCAACGTGTGCTGGCCATCCTGGCTCTGAAAATGCGCCACTTGGCGTAAGCAGGAAGTGTGTAGATGTGGTGTGTTTCATGTAATAGAGCGGCATGACTAACAGAGTTTCTGGTAACAGAGCGTAAAAATTTCAGCTTACACGCTGTGTGTGCTGGCCATCTTGGCTCTGAAGGTGCGCCACTTTGCACAACTAGGAAGTGCGTGATGAGTTGCATGGAATTGGGCTTGCTTTAAACATAAAGCGTGCGAGCTATGTGTGCTGGCCATCTTAGCTCTGAAGGTGCCCCACTTTGCACACGCAGGAAGTGTGCGATGTAATGCGTATAGCCAGGTCGCTGTTTCTTTAACTGCAAGCTGTGGGTGCTGACCGTCCTGACAAGCACTCGAGCTCAGACACTTCTGCACAATTCAGTTTTGGCACAAGGCAGGCATCTTCCTTGCAGGAACTGTAGCAATATGTTCAACATCTTGCCTCGAGTTTGCTTTGTTTCGCACTTAAAAAAAGGAGAGCTGTAACCCAGACATAGGTGTGCTATTTGTAGGGTTGGCCAGAACCGTATATATACACCGTATATGACCGTACATTTGGTGATTTCCCTGCCAAAATTACTGTATATACACCGTATATATATGGCTTTGGCCAACCCTAGCTAATTGGCCCAAATGTAAAGCACACCACATCTGAGACGGCAATCATACATGTGTGCGCTTATTACACAGGAAATGGAGAGCCATGACCTGGACCGGACCTTAGCGCAGGGGGGGCCTATGTCAGCGTACGCCTGCAAGGTGCACCTGAACGATCTCAACCTAGACCCTGCCACAGGTGTGTGTGTATGTGTTTGTGTGTGTGTGTCCGTGTGTGTGTATGTGTGGTGTGCGTGTGTTGTATGTGTGGTGTGCGTGTGTTGTATGTGTATGCGTATGTGTGTGTATATGTGTGTGTTGTGTATGTGTGTGTGTGTGGTACGCGTGTGTTGTGTGTGTATGCGTATGTGTGTGTATATGTGTGTGTTGTATGTGTGTGTGTGTTCGCGCGTGAGCGCTTGCATGCGTGCTATGTACTCCCAGTTATGAACATTGCAATGATTGATGTATGCGGTGGCTATACACTCCCATTGTCATAAAGCTCCTGTTATTTGCCTTTACCCACCCCTAGTTGGCGGTTACAACTCAAGTTTGACGTGTCTATATACTGTCATGTGACGCACACACAGTTGTGAGTGTGATTTGTGCATATGGTGTGAATATTGTGCGTCCTGTTCAGTGTTGCAAGGCCTCACTCCAAATGCTGACATCACAGTGCACACGTGCACAATTCTGTTGGCACGCATGGCAAGGCCTGCATAGCTGGGCACGCGCTGCTCCAAATACTTGTATGGCAAGCACGTTGAAACCCAATGAGCTGATGGGCACATCAGTATCCAGAGATTAGCTCTTAGGGCACCCCTGCATGAATGAAACAACTTGAGTTCATGCAGACTAGGCCTTAGCAGCTGGGTGCTGACAAGGAGATGTGCATAACGCTATAATCACGCAGGGGAGCCTTAGGAGCTAACTTATGCTAGTGATGTGCACAATTTGAACTCATGCAGACTAGGCCTTAGCAGCTGGGTGCTGACAGGGAGATGTGCATAACGTTATAATCACGCAGGGGAGCCTTAGGAGCTAACTTATGCTAGTGTTGTGCACAACTTGAATTCACGCAGACAAGGCCTTAGCAGCTGGGTACTGACAGGGAGATGCGCATAACGTTATAATCACGCAGGGGAGCCTTAAAAGCTAACTTATGCTAGTGATGTGCACAATTTGAACTCATGCAGACTAGGCCTTAGCAGCTGGGTGCTGACGAGGAGATGTGCATGACGTTTTAATCTCGCAGGGGAGCCTTTGGAGCTTGGAACTGACGAGATGCGGCGCCTGGAAAACGATGCCGCACGCGCTGCTGTTAATCCCCCTTTGCCTGTCAGTGTGCTGCAGAGCGGGCAGGTGAGCAGCGTGTGTGTGTGTGAGTGTGTGTGTGTGTTTGTGTGGGTGTGTGTGAGGGAGAGTGTGTGTGTATGTGTGTGTGTGTGTGTGTGTGAGAGAGAGAGAGAGAGAGAGAGAGAGTGAGAGGGAGGGAGAGGCTGACTTTGCTTTACATAAACACACAGCAAGTTCGTTAGGAAAAAAAGAGTGAAATTTATTCGGCAAAGTAGCCCCTGCACACAACGTTTTGTCTAACGGCTTTCCGCTGCTGCTACCTGTTCTTGCAAAAGAGCACAACGCCTAACCTTATGCGCTGTCACTATCAGCAGCAGGGCCTTTCGTCTTCATATCTACACGCACACCACATACATGAACTTTACACTGCACACACACACATACACATACACACGCAAACACACAGAGACACACACACATTCACTCACTCACACATGCGCACACACACACTCACTCACTCACACGCGCGCGTGCACACACACACACACACACACACACACGTGTGAACACATACGCATGACACAGGGTTTGACCCCAGCAGCAGCATCGGCAGAAGCAGACCCCTCAGTGCTCCCATTGCATAATGCCCTCCCTAGGTTGGCCATCATGTCGCACCAGGTGATTCTTTTGCGTGTGTTTGTGGTCATATGGGTGGGTTTGAGGGCATGTTTGTGTGTGTGTTTGTGTGTGTGCATGTGTGGCTGTGGGTGTGAGTGTGGGTGGGTGTGGGTGTGGGCGTGGGCGTGGGCGTGGGCTTGAGTGTGAGTGTTAGTGTGAGTGTTGGTGTGGGGGGAATTTGGGTTTTCTTGTACTGTGTGCGTGCGTGGATGTGTGCTTGTTTGCGTGTAAGTGTTGTTTGTGTCTGCATATGTGTGTCAAATTGCACTTGTCGGATTGGTACATTATACTGCACGCGTGTGCGTTCATCATGTCCATGTTCCAGTCCATAGACGTTCCAGTCCATGTTCCAGTCCATGTTCCAGTCCATGTTCCAGTCCATGTTCCAGTCCATAGACGTTCATCATGTCCATGTTCCAGTCCATAGACGTTCCAGTCCATGTTCAAGTCTATGTTCCAGTCCATGTCCATGTTCCAGTCCATAGACGTTCATCATGTCCATGTTCCATAGACGTTCCAGTCCATGTTCAAGTCCATGTTCCAGTCCATGTCCATGTTCCAGTCCATAGACGTTCCAGTCCATGTTCCAGTCCATGTTCCAGTCCATGTCCATGTTCCAGTCCATAGACGTTCATCATGTCCATGTTCCAGTCAATAGAGTTATGGTAGACCCAGCAGAAGCTTCTCAGTAGCTCAAGAAGCATCTAAATCATAGCTTAGACCTCTTTGTTAAGACAAACACTTCTAATCAAATGGCTTGCACTTGCACTCATGCTTCCTGCAACCTTTCTATACAGCGCAGGTCATACTGTAACTGCTCAACACGCTGGTGCTTGTGGTTTTAGCACGCGTACACACACACACACACACATACGCACACACATGCACACACACACACACACACAAATACACACACACACAAATACACACACACACAGACAGACAAAGACATGCTTTTTGCAACCTTGCAATAAATCGCAGATCCAGCTGGAGCTGCTCAACGTGCTGAAGCCTTTAGGCTACGACCTCGGCCGCCTCAGATCGCAAGTGCAGTCTGGGCTAGATCAAGTGGAGCAGCGTCTGCGGGCGCACCTTCCTGCTGGCTGCTTTGACACGCAACAGGTGTGAAGGCCACTCAGCTAAGTGTTCATGCTGGCATGTTTGTTTATGCTGTGACGCTTGTTGGGGCTGAGGATGAGCATGCACAGGCATTCTATATAAGGAGGCTGATGTCCGTTATGCAAGCCTCGCATGGCTGATGTACAGTCACTAGGGTGGCCAGAAACATACATATACATATATATATCTCAGCAGATGAGAGATTGCACAACACTCCATTCGATAGAGTCAATGCTAACACAAGTACACCACCAGCGTTACCTATATATATATATATATATATATATTTATAATATACGGTGCATGTACAGTATATTTGGCAGGGAAATCACCATATTTACGGTGTAAATATACGGTTCTGGCCATCCCTAACGCTTTGATGCATGGTGTAATTGGGAATTTGACTTCGATCTTTGGAGGCGCAATCAAATTTAGTGCATTTGCTAGTAGGAGCAGTCATCGCCTTCCTTTGACCTACATAGTTGTCCAGGCTGGCGTCTTTTCTCTTTTGGGGTCATGGCATGAATAATCAAGAACTTGACGTGTGGCGTGCATACATGCATGCATGCACACACACATGCTGCTGACAAAGCGTCAAGCTGCTTCAAAGGGCATTGAAGCAAAGAAGCAACAGCTTGTGCTGCAGCAGTCTCAACGCGATGTCGTGCGTGCGCACTGACAAAGCGTCTAGTCACCTGCCCATTTTCCGCACGTGCTACGCTAGAAATAGATTGCACACACGAGGCACGTGAAAGAGCTACATGCTAAAATGCGAATGCACATTTGTTGACACACACACACACACACAGCACACAGCACACAGCACACAGCACGTGCACACACATCACACAGCACATGCTGTGCCATGCGCGGCCTGAAGTGAGCAGTGCAGGCAGGACTACAAGCAAACAAGGAAGGAGGGGTGCTAGCTATCAATGTTTCATACTTGCCCGCATGCGTTTCGCACCATGTCATGTCATGCACAGTCCGAAGAGGGCGACAAGAATGGGAGCGTGAGCCAGCAAGAGAAAGGGAGTGATTTCAGCCATGGGTATTCATACTTGCGCGCAAACGGTTCACACCATTTCGTGTCATGCACAGTCGGAAGAGGGCAACGATGGCAATGGGGCAAGCAAAACAGGGGCAAGCAAGCAGTGCATGCACAATAACATTTCACACCATTTCAAGTCATGCACAGTCTGGAGAGGGCAATGATGGCAATGGGGCAAGCAAAACAGGGGCAAGCAAAACAGGGGCAAGCAAGCAGTGCATGCACAATAACATTTCACACCATTTCAAGTCATACAAAGTCAGAAGAGGGCAATGATGGCAATGGGGCAAGCAAAACAGGGGCAAGCAAGCAGTGCATGCACAATAACATTTCACACCATTTCAAGTCATGCAGAGTCGGAAGAGGGCAACGATGGCAATGGGGCAAGCAAAACAGGGGCAAGCAAGCAGCGCCTGCGCAAAGACATTTCACACCAATCATGTCATGCACAGTCGGAAGAGGGCAACCATGGCAATGGGGCAAGCGAAACAGGGGCAAGCAAGCAGCGCACGCACAAAAACATTTCGCACCATTCATGTCATGCACAGTCTGGAGAGGTCAGTGAGGGCAACAAGAGTGTGAGCGAACAAGAAGGAGGTGGCGATGGTAATGGAGTGAGCCAGCAGCAAACTCTAGTGGCAGCAGCGGTGGCTGCGCTGCAGCAGCAGAAGCAGCACACGCTTGCGGTGTTGGATGCGTTGGAGGGGATGCTGCTGCACGGGGGGGATGCAGGTGAGGCGAAGGAGTGTGAAGTTCAGATAGAGTGTTTTAGCTGAAGCACAATTACGTCATTATGTCTCTTGCTTGTGTTTGTAATGTGCTGTATGTTTTAGGAGTGTGAAGTTCAGATAGAGCGCGTAGCTGAAGCACAATTACGTCATTATGTCTCATGCTTGTGTTTGTGCTGGATGTTTTAGAAGGATGCGGCTGGAAGGGGAGAGAGAGAGTAAACATGTCGAGTGGGAGTGTGCACGAGATGGCTTTGTTTAGATGACGGAGGCTGAGGTTTAGAAAGACAGATGTAGGTAATGGCGTTAAGGTTAGCACACTTGAAGTAGCGCACACACATGCCACACACACAAACACACACACACACGCAAGTGCACACATGCATACATAGGACAGAATGCCGCAAGGAGTAGGTGGACACTGTTGGACTCGTTGTTTCAATCGCTGCAACAGGCACGCACAGGCAGACAGACTGAACTTTGTGCAAGTGCACAAGTACGTATACACACACCTACACGCGCACATGCACACACATGCACATCCATTTGCGCACGCATACTCACGCACACGCACACGCACACACACACACCCTCACACACACACCCTCACACACACACCCTCACACACACACACACACACATACACACACATACACACACACACACACACACACACATACACACACACACACCAGGTATGCCCCGCGCCTTCCGTAGCCAGCCCCTAGAGCAAGAGCGCACTGTTGCCACTGCCATAGCAGCCTTGCAACGTGCACTAGCTGCGGCTACCACTGCAGCCTCACAGACCCCTGGCAACACGCGTGAACTTGATACTGCGCTTGCTGGACTGACTGGACCGCAGCTGATGCGTGTGGTGGGTGTCTGAGTTTTGGTGTGAAGAAATGACTCTGTTGTGAAGAAATGACTTTGTTGTGAAAAGTAAGCATCCCAGTCCCAGTTGGCGGCACAGACGGCAGCAATCTGCCTACGTGCATGGGGACGACAATTTGGTGTGGCGGAGCTACGGCTGTTTTGATATTTGTTTAGCGCACGTATCAAAAAGTGTCACTGTGTGCAGCATGCTCCTCCCTCAGGCCATCAGCACACATGGCGGGGTGTGTGTGTGTTGTGTGTGTGTGTATGTGTGTGTCGGTTAGGAGGTAGGATGCACAAACATGATGAGGGTGCTTATAATGCTGGGACGTATGCAAGGCTGCTAACCAAAGGACCAACCAGGTGCCTGTGTTTGTTTGTCTGCTTTTTACTGTTCTCTGCTCTGTTCTCTGCTCTGCTCTGTTCTGCTCTGCCCTGCCCTGCTCCGCTCTGCTCTGCCCTGCCCTGCTCTGCTCTGCTCTGCTCTGCTCTGTTCTGCTCTGCTCTGCTCTGCTCTGCTCTGCTCTGCTTGCTCTGCTCTGCTCTGCTCTGCTCTGCTCTGCTCTGCTCTGCTCTGCTCTGCTCTGCTCTGCTCTGCTCTGCTCTGCTCTGCTCTGCCCTTCAGAAACAAACTGTGGAGAGCAGAGCGGACTTGTTGGCTATTTGTTCTCTCCTGCTTGTTTTTGTGTTTAGAAATTACCTGTCTTACTGTAGTCGTACGTATTTACGCTTGAGCCCCAGTGTGTTTTGCGTATATATACACTGCAGCTCCTTCCTTTGTTAGCATAATCCTCCTTCCTTTGTCAGCATGTTTCTCCATCCTTTGTCCGCATGTTTCTCTCAAGAGCGCAGCCTTGTGGCTCCCACGCACGTAGGCCTGCTGCGTGTCACCCCACGTCGTCAACATAAACTCGACATCAACGAATCTCTTGTTATGTGTTCTTGTGTGTGTGTCCTCAGATCCGCAGCCCCGCAACGCTCGCACGTGCAGACCTGCTGCGTGTCCATCCCACATGCCTCAGTTTATCACTATGTATTGACATCAGCAATTTTTTTGTTGTGTGTTTGTGTATGCCCACAGGTATGCAGCCTGGCGCCACCCGCGCGTGCAGACCTGCTGCGTGTGCACCCCACAAAGTTTAGAAGTTTAAAACCACCAACAACATCAACACATCTCTTGTTGTGTGTGTTTGTGCCCACAGGTACGCAGCCTGGCGCCACCCACGCGTGCAGACCTGCTGCGTGTGCACCCCACAAAGTTTAGAAGTTTAGAACCACCAACAACATCAACACATCTCTTGCTATGTGTGTTTGTGCCCACAGGTACGCAGCCTGGCGCCACCCGCGCGTGCAGACCTGCTGCGTGTGCACCCCCCCACAAAAATCGCACTCAACGCGATGGGCATAGACCTCACGGCCTTTGTGTCCTCCTCCCCCACACCTCCACCAAAGTCTCCCCCTGTCTCTTCCTCCTCTGACTCTCCATCGAATTCTAGCCCTAGCACGGACTCCTCGAGGTTTTCGTCACATAGTAAAAAGGTGAGCCTCTTTTTTTCCCCTCTCGCTGTCAAGTCAAGTCTTCCTCATATAGTGAGAAGGCGACGCTGCCTTTCCTCCCTCTCTTTACTAATTACTTATAATATGACTCCTTTCTTTCTCTCTCTCTCTCTCTCTCTCTCTCTCTCTCTCTCTCTCTCTCTCGCCCTCGCTCTCTCTCTCTCTCTCTCTCCCTCTCCCTCTCCCTCTCCCTCTCCCTCTCCCTCTCCCTCTCCCTCTCCCTC
>Ga0307968_1000487_pt1 | contig 28334 bp, 31 predicted proteins | sample OrgLakmetagen650_FD_201834 | JGI IMG/M metagenome (GOLD analysis project Ga0307968, IMG submission 201834) | Saline water microbial communities from Organic Lake, Antarctica - #650 | ecosystem: Environmental > Aquatic > Non-marine Saline and Alkaline > Saline | place: Antarctica: Organic Lake...
TGCACACACACACATCTGGCTTACATGGACACTGATTGAATGCCATTGCCATACTACACCATATGCGCATACACACACATACACATACACACGTATATGCGCACACATACATGCACACACACATCTGGCTTACGTGGACACTGATTGAATGCCATTGCCAAACACCATATGCACATATACACACATACACAAACACACGTACATGCGCACACATACATGCACACACACACATCTGGCTTACGTAGACACTGATTGAATGCCATTGCCATACACCATATGCGCATATACACACATACACATACACACGTACATGCGCACACATACATGCACACACACACATCTGGCTTACGTGTACACATGCTTGTTGCTTACGTGGACGACACTTTTGTTGCATCCATTAAACTTCCTACCTGAGCTGTTAAGATGTCTGGCTTATGTGGACAACACTTTTGTTGCATCCATCAAACTTCCTACCTGAGCTGTAAAGATGACGCCCATATTGTTCAAGCTTTGCGGGAAGTTAGGCTTCACAGACAGGGCAGCCGAATAGCACTCCATGGCTTTATCCAGATTGTCACGCTCCTGAGGTTTGTGCGCATGTGATTTGTATGTGTGCCATGTATGTCATGCAGGTCGTATTCATGTCAAGCCTGAAGTAGCAGAGTGGGTGCTGCTTTGGTCAGGACGTGGCGCTAGAAGAACTGAGGTGATCTTTAGACAGGGTGAGGATTGCTGAAACCTTAATTGCCCTTCTTCTGAAAGAAATAGGGACACCTGAAGCCTCTGAATTTGAGACATCCAAAAGCGCGCCTTTCATTTTCAAGCAAGTGAGGAAGGAGAAAAATGGGGCAATGCTCAGATGTAGCGAGCGCTGCTTCCATATCAGGTTTAAAAATAAGCATATAAAAAAGTCAATCAACTTATCGACCAACAACTGGACCTTATATTAGTAGGGTTGGCCTAAACCATAAAAAATTACTATCCATACATATATATACATATATATGGTGTTCATAGCAGGGAAAATGGCTTACATACTGTCATATACAGTGTGCATATACAATTCTGGCTAACCCTTGGCCACTTGCGCGGCGCGCGCACACACACACACACACACACACACACACACACGCACACACACACACACACGCACGCACACACCTTGTAAATCACGCCCAGGTTGTTAAAGGCCTCAGCACACTTTGGGTTGTGCTGGATGGCAGTCTCGTACATAAAGATGGCTTTTTCATGCTGGTCCAGTGCACCTGCAAAGGAACCATTGAAATGGAATACATAACACACGTGCACAAATACGCGATTGTACACACAAACATGCACACAAGCACAAACATGCTGGCACATATACACTCACACACATAGACAAGCAAACACACACGCAGTCACACAAACACGACCTACACACAAACAAGCACGCATACAAACGTACATGCATACGCACACGCTCAAGCACACACACATACACACACACACACCATGAGCTACGCCCAGGTTGTACATCGCATCTGCGTACTTGGGGTTGTGAGCAAGTGCGCGCTCGTACAGCGCAATACCCTCTGTGATATTGCCCTCTAGTTTGGTGCGTGTGCCCAGGTCTGTCAAGACTATGGCAAGGTTTCCCTGTGTGTGTGTGTGTGTGTGTGCACGCATGTGCATGTAAAGGCGTGTTTTGCACATGCACGAGCAGTTTGTGAAGTGCATTCCAGGACGCCAAGGTTTGTTACCTCCCTTTTTGAGTATGCCTATGATTTGATACCTTGCTTTGCGAAGGTCTACTGTGTGATAGTCAGGACAAATTGCTCAGGCCACCGACTGGCAACAGAAGGGGCTACTAAAGCTCACAAACGCGCCTCAAGGTCAAAAGCCTTGTGGGTGGCACCAATTTAGAGGAGGCTTTATGCACAAGCCTCTCCGTGCATCACACAAGTCCCTCCATGCATCACATAAGTTAAATCCCTTTATGCGTGAAACAAGTCTCTGCGTGCATCGCACAAGTGCCTCCATGCATCACATAAGTTAAATCCCTTAATGCGTGAAACAAGTCTCTGCGTGCATCGCACAAGTGCCTCCATACATCACACAAGCCTCTCCGTGTATCGCACAAGTCCCTCCATGCATCACTAAAGTTAAATCCCTTCATGCGTCACACAAGTCCCTCCATGCATCACACAAGCCTCTCCATGTATCGCACAAATCCCTCCATTCGTCAAACAAGCCTCTCCGTGCATCACACAAGTCCCTCTATGCATCACTCCACACACCACTTGCAAGGACATCAGAGTCAGCATCACTCACTAGCCGTAACTCCTTGCGTGCACACGATGTGGATCAGGAGAGCATGCACTTCAAAGCACATGCACAGACTCGAAGACCAGGAGAGCATGCACCACAAAAGACGTACGCTGACATGCACGATGGAGAAGTTGAGAATTCAGGATTACACGCTCTTACATGCACGATGGAGAAGTTGGGTGCGGAAGCCAGAGCCCTGTTGTACGCCTCCATGGCAGCGTTTAACTCTCCTCGCTCCTGCGCACGCAAAAGTGTCTTGTGACTACATGCTAGACTACCTAATGTTGACAACGGCCTTCAACTTTCCCACCTGAACCTTCACAATGGGCGCGGCGCTTGTGCGATGCTTTTATGTCAGTGCTCCGTCAAAAATACAGATAGCATCTTGTGTGCAACAGGGCACACTCCATCAAAAATCAGTGCGTCATCAAACAGGGCACACCGTCGAAATTCAGTGCTCTGTCAAAAATACAGATGTGTCAATATAAACTCATAGTCACGAGGGCTCTGCAGTACAAAGAATGGAGGGAGGCCTAAATTATGTGTATGGATCACACACGGCCATCACAATGAGGTGAGCGTGTCCGCAGACATCATCACAACGCATCTACAAATTGGAAAAGAGGGCTCACATTTTGTCGTCTGCACCCATCCATGGATCACACAGCCTCGACAACATTTTACAAGGCCCTCTCTCCCAGAACATAGGACCATGTGTAAATGTGCTATTAGTGCAAGTGGTCATAACACCCTTGGGTAAGCGCCGACTTAAAAAACTTGGTCGTCATCAGCGTGACATCCACCTATATGATCAAGTACTGTGAGGACATTAGATCCCAGGACCAGCTGCATGCCGCAAAGGAGCAGCACAAATATCTCTGCACCACTCTTCAAAGAGCTGTCATTTTCCACATCATTTTTCTGGGTGTGGGTGGCACCATCAACAAGTCACACTGAGCATTCTGGCAACTGTCCATACCAGACGCGCCCTCTCTGGCTCTGATACCAACTCTCATCAGAAGCCGATTTCAGGCCAAGGCTGCATCCTTCTGGTCCCTGATAATGTTTCGTATCAATTCGTTTTGTTTTTGGAGGACTACTTAGTACCATAGCGGCGCTTTCTTCTTGATTAACGCGGCATTTGGTTGAGTTGTCTGCTTGATTTTCTGTTCTCTTGGAAACAGAGACATTGCTGTCAGGCAGCAAATAACTCGCTCAAGTGGACATAAACCCACAGCAAGCGAAAAAGCATACAGCGACAGACATGCAGTGTTATAACCGACATGCCTCCTGCCATTGCACCTTAAAAGTAACACCAATGTTGCAATTTCCAATGCGCAGTACACACCACACCAACACTTCCCTAAGATCTCCCTGACAACAAACCAAACAAACAAGCTTGTTACATAAGTTAAACCATTGTATCCCATACCCTCGCACCTGTCGGATGATGCCAATGTTGTAGTGCGCCTTTGCGTACTTTGGATGCAGCTGAGTGGCTCTTTCGTGTACACCCTGAGCTAGATAACGCTTATACCATGGCACATTCAGAATATGACTGAAGATGCATGCAGTGTGCCTCCACGAATAACGATGCAGCTGCGTGGCGTTTTCGTACACCATGAGCTAGATCACACAGCTCACACCATAGCACCTCCCGCTTAACACTGATGATGCAGCATGCCATGTACAATAAATGCAGCTAAGTGGCTGTACTGTATATCATGAGTTAAATAGCGCAGCTCACAGCATCGCACCTTTAGGATGACACCAATGTTGCAGTGTGCCTCCGCGTAGGAAGGATGCAGCTGAGTGGCTTTGTGGTACCATTCCAGAGCAGCATCAAACTGAAGGTATGTCGTGTAATAGCACACCTTTAAAGACAGGACAGATCGCGCTGCTACACATTATTTGGACACCAAACCGTACACCAGCCGGATAAATATCGAGAGTGGTTTGTAAGACTACATTGCCTTGAGGCACAGGGAAAGCAGGTATTATCAGACATTTTTGCTGGAAATCAGCACAGCAGACATCGTGTTGGAAGAGGTGCGTACAGGCAGCCATTCTACTTTTAAGCAAAAACAATCAAGAGTGCATAACGAATCATCGGTGTTTATTCAAAACATACCGTTTGCTGGACAACCATGATTTTGCAAAGCATACCACACAACTGTGCAAAAATTAGCATTGCCTGAATGCTTCAAACTGTGAAAAATAGCATTGCAAAGGAATGCTTCACACTATGAATGCTTCACACTATGTGCTTGCACAGAAAAAACGGGCTAGAGGACAGGCAGATTTTTCAAGGGCTTGCTTTACTGGTCCTGGAACTCCCACACAGCCAGGACCAAAAAACACTGAACCAATCAATTACTACTGCCCACCTGTTTTGACTCGCTCGTCAGCACGCCGATGTTGTAGTAGGCAGGGGCATACTCAGGGCACTGCTCCACAGCACTCTGGTATAGGGCCATGCCCTCCTGCAATGCAACAAGCACGTGTGCAAGTACCATCACCTTAAAAGGGGAACTGTGCTGATCTTAGGGCACTCTTCTGGGGCAGATCCATGCCCTCTTGCAATGCAACAAGCATGTGTGCAAGCATTACCACATTCCCATACATTATTATTCCCATATAAGGAATGTTGTGCTAACATGTAACAGAGCCACGTCTGCCCTGTAAGGTTGGAAGTATTTGTGTGGTACACAACGTAAACACCTTCTATGGCCATACATTATTATTCCCATATAAGGAATGTTGTGCTAACATGTAACAGAGCAACGTCTCCCCTGTAAGGTAGGAAGTATTTGTGTGGTACAAAACGTAAACACCTTCTATGGCAAACCTCCCCAACACACTCTGCTACAGAGCCATGCTTTCCTGCAAGCTTGGAAAGTCTGTATAAATGGCACGGCTCTACTTAAACGTCAGTCCTGTTCTTAAAAAAAGGCAGCCAGTGTGTACGTCCAGACCATCAACGAGTATGACTATGGTACACTTGACAGCGCGTGTTTGGCACCGTACGAGACATCACTGAAGGACATCGCGTCAAAAATAACATTATGCACACGTGCACGCAAACGTGCGCTTGCCGAACAAGGCGCAGAAGCATTGTCTGCACAACTCATGTATGAGCAAAAGTACACGGAGACACACATGGATACACAAGTTTTACGCATGCGCATGCACACACACACTCACACTTGGAGTCACACAAAAGTAAAACATACACAATGTATACAAAAACACCGTCACACCTGCATAGCCCCAGTGGACTTGGCTTTTGTGCCCAAATCTGTGAGCACAGCAGCCAGCGCACTACGAACCGTGCCATTCTCAGGTTCTACCTCCCTGGCCCTCGTATAGGCTGCAAGAGCCTCCTGTGATATTGCACAACAGGCGTGGCGTATAATGAACAAGAAGCAATTATTTGAAGGGCACAAAAAGCTTTAACCCATTGGCCTTCCTGCAAGCCGCCAGAGACTCATTGCAGCGACGAGCAGTACTGTCGTAGGATCCATCCCCATTTTCAAGGAGACAATAAGTGCCCTATTCAGCAACTAGTTGCTGATATCATGTGCCTGTTGTGCAACCTATCCATACAATGCTATATTGCAACATGGAAAAGGTGAGTGGGAAGTGGGAAGCATGCTGATCTTCTCTTCGCTACATCCAAGGCGATGCTTGATCATTGGGATGAATCATTGGAGCAAACCTCCACACCTGGAGCATGCCTTTGGCCTTGTAGATTTCCCCCACCGAGCACATGGAAGGCACATGGCTGCAGTCGATGCTGAGCACGGACATGAAGGTGGCGAACGCCTGCAAGTTTAGGCACACACAGTTTATGGGAGGAGGGGCCAATCGTGGCTGTGCGTGGTCTTCTGTCCGCTGCTCCTTGCCTTACCATTTGTCAGCATGTGCATGAGGTAACAGGGTTTCCAATATTTTTATTTCGTGGATGGATCACGCCTTTGACTCCATGACTGTGAACTTGGGGACCTTTCAGTTGCCACATGGAGAGGGAGCAGGAAGGTCAGAACGCGCGCCCTCACCAGGGTAGAGGTTATATACCTACCGCAGGTCCGTTGTCGGTGGCCTGTAGGGCCTGGCCACGCAGGTGCAGCAGCTGAGTGTGCGACGGGAAGCGTGCCACCATCCTATCTACAAGCACGAGCGCGTCTGCAGGGCGCTTGGAGTTGAGCAGCGTCCTTGCCAGACATAGGCAAGAATGCAAAGAACCCTCCTGTGCTTGCACCTCAGAGCAGCCCTGGAGCACAAGTTGTGATGTGTGCTGTGTTTGTGCGTGCGACGTGGAAGCTGGATCTTAGGCAGCAGTTCCTCTCACACCTCTCCTTTGCTCCCTCCTCCTTTGTGCCTGAAGAAAATGTGCATCTGAGTGGAGGAGGAAATCAGTTTGGACAGATGGAGGACTTAGTCACCATGAGCTCGAATATTAGTGTTAGTTAATTAAAAGCGTGTTAACTTAACATTGTTCAGCAACTTGGCGTCCTGCTCAAACACAAAATGCTGTTGCAAAGTGCACAGGGTGGAGCTCATAGGTGGGTCGAACCTATTTGCTGTGCTTGTTGTAACAGCATGCATTAAGCATGTGGACTTATTATACCACGTTACACGCATTAGACGCATTACCCACGCACCATTACCCACGCACCATTACCCACGCACGCATTACGCGCATTACACGCATTACGCGCATCACACGCACGCATACACATGCCCACATTACGCTTACCACATACCGCACGCACACGCATTACACGCATTACCACATACACACGCACGCACGTGCATGCACACACGCGCACACACACATACACACACACACGCACATGCGCACACACACAAACACACACACACACAGACGCACGCATACACACGCATACACACGCATACACACATTACAAGTATACACACACACATACACACACGCGCACACGCATACACACAAACATACGCGCACAAGCATACACATACACACACACAAGCACACAGCAGGGTGCGGAAAAGTGGTGCAGAAAGGGCCATCCCTGCTGGGTCGCTGCGGCGGAGTGCCCTGCGGCCACAACGGAGAAGGGTGCACGTGAATGCCTCCTTTGATCTTGACTCTTTGGACCTGGAAATGCCCGAGATTGATGGGGACTTGAAGTCCATCCAAGAAGAGCTGGGCGCTGTGTTTGATGTGAGCAGCGTGAGGAGAACGTGTTGTGTAGCCTGACTTGTACAAACCACGAGGCTGTGACTAGAAGGTGGTCAAGTGCATGCAAAAAATGCTTGTCTTGTGCGATTATTTACGAGTAAGAGAGCACTATTTTGTAGGCAGACAGAGAGATTATTAGGGATCACTTACATGCAGCCACTGGTAGCAGCGGATTGGTAGGTGAGCAACACCTTTGGCATCTAAGGCGCAACCTGAATTTGCTTGCATTACGTTTTGGCACTAGACTTTCAGTTGGAGTGTCGACCTTTTTGTCAAGTGTCGTGCCTTTCTGGTGATCTCGCACGGCTTTTAGCAGGGCTGAGGCGTGGTGTTTGACACATGATCTTCCATATGAAGTACTGCAGGCGGCAACGCACAGAAGCTCAAAGCAGGCTGAAATGCTTTAATGGAAAACTCATGTTACTATTATTGTATCATTGGAGCCGGTTCCTCTCTTTTTAGCAATTTTGTTTGCAGTACATTTGCGTGGTATTTAATCTTGGTAATTGGTAACTTACAAAGCCAATGGCACCTATTAGTAAGCTAGCCAGAGCTTGAAAAGAAAAGAAGAAGAAAACTGGTGCTTGAGTTTGCTGAGAATGGATTTGTGTGCAGGACCGAGGTGTGGCGCGCACTTATGGCAACTCACAGCAGGCCGTGTCTGCAGTGGACAGTGGAGTGGTGCTGATGGACCGCAGCCACTGGGGGTACGTGCATCCGCATGCTGTGCTTTGCTAGCTGTGCTTTGCAAGCCGGCCGTGCTTTGTAAGCAGTGCCTCTTTTTGCAATCTGGTGACGACGATTACAAGCAAAGCCCGTCAGATTGCCGCTTCTGTGTACCGTACCGCCTAATACCCAGTGGTCATACCGTGAACGAGGGTACGTCAGTGCACGCACTTCACCAGTCAAAGTACCTGCTTGCCTGGCAACATTGACAATTGACACACAGTCCATGATCCATTCCCACATCAAAGAAGTCATTGTGGTAAGCAGGTCGTGGTATTGGGTATTCTGCGTTTGGTTTCCCATTTACAGCCCAAATCAAGTCATATTACAACCCCTCACCATAGCAGACAAACGAGACCTGTATTTTTAGAGCATACAGAATTGGGGGGGGGGGGGCACACCGCCTCGTAAATCCTACCAAAGCGCACCATTTTTGCGTGTGTGTGTGTGTGTGTGTGTGTGTGTGTGTGTGTGTGTATGTGACGACCATCGTGGGTGCGCCCTTGTGTGTGAAGAGAGCGCAGTACTTGGCACATGGCTTCTGTATGATGAATCGCGACTTCATAAAAGTACGCCTGTCAACACCAACGCACAGCTGCTCTCATGAGGGGGGCAAAGTACGTCCACCTTCCTGCATTTCACAACATGTAGCTTTTGGGTGCTAGTTTTCAAGAGCCTCTCTGTCACTGCTCACCACCAACACGCACGCAGGCGCATTCGTGTGGGAGGAGAGGACCGGCTGTCCTTCCTTCACAACCAGAGCACCAATGACTTCAAGTCCCTGCAGCCTGGACAGGGCTGCGACACTGTAGGTGGTGTTGTGATCTCGGATGTGTGGGGCGCAGGGTGAAGGGTGTTATGGCGTGTGATCTTTGGGATGTTGGTTGTGGAGTGTCGGGTGAAGGGTGTGGAGTGTGATCTCTGGAATGTTGGGTGTGGGGTGTGATCTCTGGTATGCTGGGTAAGAGATGTAGGATGAAGGGTGTGGGGTGTGATCTCTGGAATGTTGGGTGTGGGGTGTGATCTTTGGTATGCTGGGTAAGAGATGTAGGATGAAGGGTGTGGGGTGTGATCTCTGGAATTTTTGGGTGTGGGGTGTCGGGTGAAGGGTGTGGGGTGTGATATCTGGAAGGTTGGGTAAGAGGTGTGGGTGAAGGGTGTGATCCCAGGTGCATTTGTTTTGTCAAGGAGGGAGTGTTGGTGTTCTATGTAAAGTGTCCTTGCACCTCAATGATGCACACACGTGGATATGTAATGGCATATATATATATATAATCAGTTGTTATGTGTGCGGTGCACGGTAGTTTGCATTTTGGGTTGGACAGGACCATACATATGTACGTATCTACGGTGTACATGGGATGTTTTTAGCAGGAGATTTCCATGTTATAATGGTCATCTACGGTGTGTGTTTTCAATTCTGGCCGCTCTATTAACATCACATGCTGCTGCCGCAAATACAAACACACGCATACACATATTCACACGCACACACACACAATATCTTGATGCAAAGTACTCACCATGGACTGCATACTAATAGCTTTAACAGAACAAATTCAAGCAGCCCTTTGTGACTCCTCACACGTACATACATGCCTTGACACACAGGTGTTTGTGACTCCTCACACGTACATACATGCCTTGACACACAGGTGTTTGTGACCTCCACTGCACGCACCCTGGACATCGGCACAGTGCTGGTGAACGAAAGCAACGCGCTTGTGATCACCTCGCCTGAGATGAAGCAGCAGCTGCTGCAGCGCTTTGACAAGTACATCTTCCCTGCCGACAAAGTAGACGTAAGTGTGCTTGCCATGGCTGTGTTTGTGTGTGACAATTACATCTTCCCTGCCGACAAAGTCGACGTGAGTGTGGCCCGTGCGCTGCTTGCTGATGAATATGTTTGTGTAATGTTTGTGTTTGTTGCCTTGTGGGTGCTAAACTCGCAAACGAGCACACCGGTAGGGTTGACCACAGCTGTCATGTATGACTGTGAATTAGACTCTTTCCCTGCAAAAATTACCGTGTATTCGAGGTTCTGGCCACATCTAGGTACAGGCAAATAGTAAATAGTACAGTGAGCAGGAGGCCTTGTGAGAAAGTGAGCAAACGGATCATGAAAAGAAATGCTACGTTTTCTCTGGCAATGGGTGTTTCCTAGCTCTGTGTGTGTGTGTGTGTGTGTGTGTGTGTGTGTGTGTGTGTGGCAGGTGTTCCTAGGGTTGCACACATGTTCTTAGGCAGAGAGTATACACGCATGACAGTCCCTGTGTCAGCTAAGAGTCATTCAGCTTCAGCACCTAGACTATGAAAAAAGCCAGTGAGCACGACAACCGTTGGATCATTCTCTTAGTGCCAGCAATTGCCTGCTGTGGCTGTAGGTTACACAATCAATTAGAGACCATTAGTCTGGATGTCTGGATATACTTTCTTTGATCTTGCTCCCTCTGGCTTTGTTCCTTTCCCCTTAATCAACAGCCAATGACTCCTCTTGCAGGTTCGAGACGTGTCCGATCAGTGCGCAATGCTGACTCTCATAGGGCCAGAGTCGGACAACGTGCTGAGGGAGCTGGCTGGGGTGAGTGCCCTACTTCCGGTTGTGTCTGTCCCCCTAATGTGTAAAAACTCGAAAAGGCAGCATTTTGGGGTGGCTGGCATATTTGGCGGCTCTTTTACAGTCAGAGTCAGGCAAACATGCTTGTTCTTGAAGAATAGGACGCAAACCTAGATTGTCAGGAGGTAAAGTTGGATTTCTGAGGCAACATTCGTGCGCACACACGTGCACGTGCAAGTTCATACACACAAGTACACACACAAGTACACACACAAGTACACACAAACACATACACAAACACACCCACAGTACATGCATCCATTTTTGCACACACTCCCCACAAGGTGCCATCGCTACCTTTGGGAACCTTTGTTCCTAGGTTAGGTATTGCTAGCTCCTCCCGATTTTCATTTGGTCAAGTATTTTATGCACACGCACACACTGATGCTTTTACGTGCTTGCACTCACAGATGCGCACACCTATCACATGCATTTGCTACTCAGGATGCCATCACTGTGTTTGGAAAACCTTACGGCACGCATCAGCTGCTGAAGTTCCGGACAGGACCTGTGATTGTTTCCGTGGGCAGCGGCCTGGCTACTCTGGGATACACCCTGATGGCTGACGAGTCGGTGGCTGGAGAATTATTTGCGACATTGGTGTCAAAGGTGTGTGTGTTGTGTGTGCACCTGGACCCTCTAAAATGTGTGTCACAAATTGCATGCGTGTAGGGGTGCTGGTGAGGGTATAAGTGAATGTTGAAAGTGCAGAGAAGCGTGTTGTGAGTGAGCTTGGCGTGCTTGGTAGGCAGGATGTAAATAGCAAAAGTTTGTGAGAAACCTATGGGTATGTTTTGCTCTGTACTTTTTGAGAGCTATTGCTGAAATAGCCGCAATGGCTGCCACGGTTTCTGTGCCAACAATCACACAGAAGCACGCATGCACGCGCACATGCACATACAAATTTGAACACACGCATGCACACATGCACACATGAACACAAACACATACATATGTGCAGGATCCTGATTAGTGTGCGTGTTAATATTATGCCTACAGCAGGATGTGCTACTCAATTCACCCACACAAACCCTTTACACAAATGCACACCCACACACTTTTGAAGGGCTGCGTCCTTATGGGCCAAGATGAGTGGGACTGTGTACGTGTCTTGCGTGGCCGGCCAGCTGTGGGATCAGAATTAACAGAGGATTTTAACCCTTTAGAAGCGGGTCTGTGCCGTTCGGTGTCAGTAGAAAAGGTAAGAATCAGAGATGGTGAGTGGATAGAGACGTCAGCCTTCTAGAAGCGGGCCTGTGCCGTTGTGGTGTCAGTAGAAATGGTTGTAGGAAAGGAGGTTGAAGTACTGAATGATTTCAAAAGTACAGTTGGGAGGTGTGTTTTAAAGTATGATTGTATGGAACGATAGCATGGTGCATGACCTAAAATTTGCTGTAATGTGCTTGACCGTATTGCCGTCATTACTCAAATGTTAATTGATAACCAAGCACCACGCAAATGAGTCAAGGCAGAAATAAATGAGATTCTTCCAGACCTCGCAATACTATTTGCTTGTGTTCTATAATCAATAGGAAAGGTAAGTAGACGCCTCGTTTGCACTTAGAGCACCTGATGTGCCACTATGTAAAAGTTCTTTGAAGGTTGAAGCAAGTTGAAGCTTGCACACATAGCTCTGCTCTGCACACATGGCGTGCTGGACCTTGAGGGGAAGTTAAAGCGCTGGAATGATGAGATGGCGCATTATGTGTGCTCCCCAAGCAGAGCGCTTTATGTGCCACCAAAAGGAAGGACTTTCCTCTGCGTCCGTCTTTTAATCCTTTAATAGCTCCCTCAAAACGGCAACTTTATGAAGTTGTGCTGCTGTTGGGGTGGCGCGTTTGCTTGCCAATGGTGTGTACGTCCTCCAAAATGCAACTCAATAGCTGCTGCTGTACACATGAGGAGGCGTGCTGTGTCTATAGGTGCCTCAAGAGAGAGTGCGCTGCTGTTGATACACGTGCTTTGGTGAATGTATGAGTGCTGTTCCCTCGGTGTGCTGAAATATGAATGGATTAGGCAACAAGGGAGTGTCGAGCGCTGAAATAGGCTAGCAGGGGCCGGATGCAGACAAGTGTGGACAATGGAAACAAAATTTTGGAATACAACAGGTGTCATTGCCAATGCGTGTGAGCATGTCACAAATCGTATGTTATCTTTTAAAGCAGTTGACCATAGCAAATTGGACCATAACAGCCCGAGCCAAATATTTCAGTCAAGCTAATATAATGTGTGTTCACTTCTCTACCATCATTGTAGCCGTGCAAATAGCGTGGGTGTTTGAACACTCACCTGGGGCTTGTTTTTGACTTTTGACGTGTATGGTTAAGTCCTGCAACGAGCGCAACCCTCGTTTTTAGTTACTTTTCAAATTCTCTAAAGAGACTGCGCGGGCAAGCGCTGAGGAAGGTGAGGATGACTGTTCGCTTCGTATGAAATATTTTCAGCGCCTATGTGTGTGTTTGGGTTGAGGACGGATTTGAATGCTTCAGTTTAACTGAAGGCACAAGTGGAACTCACTGTCAACCACTTGCAGGGATGTTATATTGGGCAAGAAACACTGTCAAAGCTGACCAACCTGAATGCCGTGAAGCAGCAGCTGTGGGGCTTTGTTTTAGATGCGCCCGTTGGACCAGGGTCGGACATAACAGACAAGGTGAGCGTTGCGCTGTGAAGCAGCAGCTGTGGGCCTTTGACCTAAAAGCGCCCATCAGACCAGGGTCTGACACTACAGACGGCTGAGTTGCACAACAGCAACGTGCGTGACAAACCATAAAAAGCAAATGTGAACGAGGTGAATGGCTGCGACGCTGTGCACGCTTTCCTCACTTATTCATCACTGAATACCACTGCAATAGTAGGCCCCCATGGATCACCTTCACACCATTGCGCAAGCTGTTAGCACGTCTGTATGTGCATTGCATTATATCGAACAGGAAGGAGTGCGTCTTGGCCGCATCACCAGTGTGACCACCACTCCAGAAGGAAAGCACTTTGCCCTCGGTTTCATCAAGTGCAAGAGCAAGGGGAAGCAGATCGACGTTGAAGGTAGGCTTACAGGAGGCTCATATAGCGATGTAACCTTACCTTACCTTACAGAAGGCTTACGTGATGCCCATGCCAAAGCAACATTGGCTTCTGCGAGCCCTCTTAATATGCTCTTGTGTGAATTTTGGCTATTTCCAAGTCGGACCAGTCAAAAATTGCCAGACAGGTTAAATCCATGTGCTACAGATACAAGGGTTGGTTTCTGTTAGGTATTCAGAGCTTGCAGATGTTGAGAGGGTAAACAGCGGTCAGGACAATAAGCAGCAGCTCTTTTTAAAAGATTTGAGGCAGGAGGGGTGTGGATCGCGATTCATTTTTTTTACAATTGGAGCTCTACCGCTCAAGATGCTTTTTGTCATGCAGGCAGCGAGGTCAAGGCAGGAGGAGCCAACGCCCGTGTAGTGTCCATCCCCTACGCATCTCGCATGGTGCTGGCTGAAGCGGTAGATCCTAGCACAGAGCAGAAGCACCAAAAGGCTGAGGATGAAAGGTATGCCTGTTTGAAGTGGGCCGCATTTTGAATGGCCTATGACCAAGGAAGATGGTGATAACATGATTTGCACCCGTTAGCCTCTCTAGCTTCTTGATCTGCTGCATATCATTTAATAGAGTAGTGTGATGTGGATTTATGCATGTCACAATATCTCGTTACAGCAGGAACGCATTTGCAGGTGCAACCTGGTATTGCGTGTGCCAAAGATGCGACACTCAAAAGAAAAGAAAAAAGACGCAGGCATGGAAAACCACTCCCCACAATGATAAAGGAAATGAAAGGCAAGCCTACTGAGCACTGCGTACCTCACTCGCTATGCAGGCAAGCAGCGGAAGAGGCGAAGGCTGAGCGTTTGCGGCAGATGCAGGAACGCCTTGCAGCATACCAGCAACAAACACAGGCGGCACAAGGAGAGTGATAGCGTTGGCGTGCACTGGCAAATTTTGTGTTCTGCTCCCTAGCTTTACTTGTAGTGACAGAAATGGAGGTTATAATCAGTGTTGTGCTTCTACGCCGTATTTCTATTCGGACCTATATACGGTACGGTTACGGACGGCAAACCCGTTTTATACGGTCTGCATTTTTTTGCTTTTTAACCCTAATTTTTTTGTGTGCTTTTCCTTTTTAACAGAGCATTGCAGTTTAGCATTAGCATACCGGTAGGTGAATCACAACATTTTGTTGCGTTTAAATTAAGCGCTTGTTAGATTAATGCGCACACAAAATAGGGAGGATTTCGCAGGCGTGTGACAATTTGTGTTGTGTAAATAAGAGCCCAAGTGTCCCTTTGGTGCAGAAAAGCCTTTTGCACCGATCTATACACCGTACTGTATTTGAACTGTTAACGTATATGGTCCGGAGTCGTATAATACTGTTCTACACCCTATAACTGTACACCGTACCGTACACCGTACTGGCACAACACCGATTAGAATAGTTTGCTACTACCTGCGTCTTGATGGTGTGAATGATGAGAGCTGTCTCTCCTTTTCTTTATAAGAGACCGCACAGGTTGGGCAGCCATTCCAGGTTGAATATCGTTAAGTATCTAAATTGAACTTCCTGCACAATTGTTCTCATCAGGCTGATCAAGAAAGGATCTTGGGCCTATAACAAGAAGGGGAAGCAACTAAACGAGCGTGGGCAGCATCTCTCTCATAGGAAATCCATCACCCCCCACCATCAGAACTTAGCTCAAAAGATGCTTGACCGTGGCTTGTTTACAAAGCTTTCAATGAGCTTTTCCAGCTGACTGTTGCACACAGTGTTTGCGGTTGAGGCAGGCAAATGAATCGATTTTTGGCTGCTAATAATGTCATGTTCGGCACACTTCTGGCAAAAGCAGGATTGCTTTGCAAGGCTTTAGTTTACCAGTGCCATCAACCATTCACTACAAGTTCCACATAGGCGTTCTAGGCATTGGACTGGTTATGCTGACGCTCTCGCTAGAAAATTAATTACAACCTACTTTGACGTTGCGGATACCTCCATCAAAACAGCTGACCCTGAGGAAATTCCCTTTTATAAAGTGTACTGGCTTGTAAAAGAATACGAAGAACATCATATCTTACAACATCAACCAAACACAGGAGTCACCTACCTCAAGGCTTTGGTACCTGCTACGCACTTCTTAATTACCGTGACACCTTGCAAGCACACATGCACCCCTTCCACAAACTAGGAAATGTCAATACCGTAGCAAACTACTTTAAATACAACCAGAACCTTATCAAAAATGGCAAAATGGCACTGCCAATGGAGCCGCTAGCAACGCTTACCTAACAGCGTCCTATGTCCCTGTTAAACCAAGTGCATCATTTACCATATGAAGTACAGAACAGGAACCCTGTACAACCAAAAGCATGCGGTATGGTGTAAGCACTAAATAAGCCGAACTTGACCCCTCTGCTCTCAACTAGACAGTGCCCTGCACATCCTTTCTGGATGCCAACACACGCAAATAAGAAATATGATCACTGAGAGACACAACTTAGCATGCAGCATGATCTTCAAAGCCGTCAGCAAAACAGGCTCATTAGGATCCTGCTTTATCTGCATGGATGTAGGTAGCAGCGAACGGCGCTGGCTATGCAAAATCTTCTGCTTCCTAATTCAGCTGCAGCCAGGATTATACCAAAGTGGCTCTTTCCACCCCGCTTCTCAGACAAAAATATGTTTACCTCCAGCCGTCCAGATGCTGTACTGGTTGCTCCCATCTCTGCAAAAATAAAAAACAGACTAGCAATGAAGGGGGGAGAGTTGTTCTTAGGAATGGCAGGGGGCAATTGAGGGAGAGCGGGAGCACCTCAGCACCACCACCAACCATCAGCAGATCCACCTTGCCCAGACAGCACCGACCCATGGAACTTAGCATGCTTCAATGCAACACCACACCATCCTGTTGGGAGTGGGTGGCCAGTATCAATGATTTTGAGATCAATGCATTCCTGAATCAAGACTCATACAGACTCCTCAAGTTTGTGTCAGATTTAGTTTCAATTTACGACACTGGTTGATTTTGTTTCGCCAGCCAATTGCCATCAGCCAGAGACTCGGGCTGTAGGCCATCCTTGTAGGCTTGTGGGGTTCAGTCTAGCCGTTAGCAGCCGCCTCTTTAGGATCTTCGGTCGTGCTAGGCTCCTGCTGGTCGCTGCTCTGAATTTGCCGTAGGCGTGGTGTCTTTGCTTGATAGGTTGCCTGATGTCCAGAGGTACTCTAGCCTGCCTTCTCTCTGACTCCAACTTCTAAGGTTAGGCCTTTTTCTGTCTGTTCTTCAGACACACTCTTAGCTTGTGCTCTTGCGAACGTGGGCCAATTTCTCAGACTGTGGTTTTTCAAGGAGGGTAGCTGTGTAACCCTTACCCTAACCCTTACCCAAGGAGGGTTTTTCTGTTTAGGCAGGAGTTTTCCTTTTCCCAGTCTAATAGGTTTTTTCCTTCATTCTGTCAGGCCCTTGCTGAGGACCGTGTAACAACCCCCACCAAAAAAAAAGTAACCCTTGTAACCCTTGTTGGGAGTGGGTGGCCTGTCAACTGCGTCGCCAAACTTGAGACACGCACTTTTAAAAATATTATCAAGTCCAATCAGGAGCTGGTTGCAGGTTTAGCCTGCAAACTTACTGATCCTCATTGATCTCCTCTCTTTTTCATTTGGTGGAGTTTCATAGTACCGGTACCAAAGTGGCTCCGTTTCGATAATGTGTGGAAAGAGATTTACTGCCTACCTAGTTTTCTTTTCTGTTCTTTATAGGAGAGGTGAGATACCTTGGCATGTCAGTGTCTTTAATTACAAGGCAGTACAGATATTTCAGTGTTTACGTGGTCTTTGAACGAGGACACAGCAGTACAAAAAGGACCCAAAAGCCGGAAATTTATTTATAATTAAAGCAATGCGACTAAGCAAAAGGATGTATGATTGTTTATAGGAAGCGCTTACATTTAGGGCCACAACTCCTTCAACAATGTAACTGTGTGACGCTCAGAGCCACTAGCAGAAGTGAACATCGATTGTCGGCCCCCTACACACCAACTAAGTCTCGCTGCTGACGCACTTGCGAGCCCAGATCATAATTTATATCCCAGAATCCACTTTTGTCAGTGCTGCCGACCAAGCCACTTTTCCCCCCAACCTCATCTAACTCTGAAACACTGCACGCCTGTACATGATGTCCATGTGAGTGAACTGGGTGTGCGAGCACCTTACCATTTCTCTGAACCCTTCATAGGACCCTGCCCAGGTGCAGCAGCTGATCGCGGGCCGCGCCCACCTTCTCTATCCCTCTCCCCTCCCCAAGGACCACCACCTTGGTCACCCCCACCACGAAATTCCCTTCCCGCTTCTCTGTCCCTCTCCCCTCCACGAAGCTCCCCATTGCGCTCACCCCCACCTCGGCTACCCGCGTCCCTGTCTCTGTCTCCTCGCTCCCCACCCCATCCTGCACGCGCGGACGACCCGCCGTCTTCTTTCCGGCCCCACTTGTCTTCCTTGCTGCTGCTTGCTGCTGGGGTGCTGCGCTCCTCTGTGGGTGCAGCCTGTGATGTACGTTAAGGGAAAAGGTGTAAGTATTTGCATGTGTATGTACGTGCGCGTGTGTATGAGTGTTGTGTGTATGCATGTGTGTGAAAGTGAGCGTGAGCGTGTGTAAGAGAGTGTGTGTATGTATGCATGTGTGTGCAAGTGTGTGCATGTATGTATGTGTGTCAGTGTTGTGAATTTACGGCGTCAAACAGAAATGGCACCGTAAATTACGGTGCTTAAATGACGTCTACGTCACATAACCGTAAATAACGGTGAAATTCATACTGACGGTGGGGAATCGTAAGTAACGGTGCGGCGTCAGGAACTCATTGGCTCAGAGTGCCAACTCAAGCTCCGAATTCCCCACAAACAACATTTGCGATTTGCGATATAAATATAAAATGTCCTCCGGTAATCAGGCCAAGAGGGCTCGTGTGGCCCTGTGGCCCTGAGTCAGTCGAGCCTGGCCCGGCCTGGCCAGCTGCTGACGGTTTCCCACCGTAAATAACCGTAAAGCCGACCGTCAGACGTAAAAAATTAAAATCACCGTAAATTACGCCTGGTGATTAGTTTCTGACGGTCAAAACCGTAAATTACGCCTGACCGTCAAATGACGGTTGACGGCGTCAATCGTAAAGATTACAACACTGATGTGTGTATGTAATTAGTGTGCAAGTGTGTAATGGTGTGTGCTTGCTGTGTGTATGTGTGAGTGCGCGTGCACAGGGGAGGGAGGTACAGTAGTGTGGGGGGGTAGAATTAAACCTACAAAGTAGCAGTGAAGACCTTACTATGAGCATTATGAGCTAGAAGAAAGTACATGAATAGGATCACATCTATCCCTTGATGTCACGATACTTGTAAGAACAAATTGGAAAATTATTAATCATGCACATCGCTCTAACTATCAAAATTGATTAGTTATTTGCGAGTAATTTGTAGCAAACAGCGGACAATGCCGGGTAACCTTATACACAGCAATTTGCCTCACACACAAAATGGTAAAATGGTAACAGGCTTACGATCGCAAGATGGAATCTTCTGTATTTTAATGTATTGACAAATTCTTATAGTCAGATCCCCAAAAATGAGACACACCTGTTAATTATGGTGCACTTCTGCACCTGAGCAAGGTCATGAAACACTTAAACCTTTTCCAGTGAATTAAAATATTTCAATGTTCACTTCATGAAGTGATACATTTCAAATAGTTGCATACACAAATTAAAGAGGGGGGCAACTGAGCGACATTCTCAGTATGCTCCTTTCCATGCACACACAATGTTCTGTACATATGACTAGGCGCATTCAGAAAATTGGGGTCGAAGGGGCTAGCCATCGGGCCTTAAAAGGGATCCTGATAGGTTGAGCAGCCATTCCAGGTTGAATGCCTTTGTAATCCAAACTAAACTAAACTAAAAGGGATCCTGACCTAAATTTTTGGCAGAGGTAACTTTTTGCAAAGGTTTTGAACGTTAGGCCCCAGAAAGCCAATTTGGAAGCTTTCACTAAAACTTAATTGATGCAACCCTATAATTATATCCAACCATCATGGACGTAAAAGTTTATGCTTGGGGGTGTCGAAAATAACCTGCCTTTGCAAAAATTACCTCTATATGCATTTATAACCAGTTTTTTAACTTAGGTGAGTGGGTGATCTGATAAAGAGAGAGAAAGATCATAAATGATCTTTAAAAGGGGTGCACACCACAGCAAATGAAGCATATCTCACGGTCAGTGCCAAGGCCTCTGTGCACCCACCATACCTTGGTCACCTGATGCACACATATGTAAGGTTGGCCAGAATCGTGTATAAATATATACACACACCTTATGTGACCGTATATTTGGTGATTACCCTGCCAAAATTTGCCGTATATACACCGTATATATATGGTTCTGGCCAACCTACACAGAAGACAATTCATACACAGATTATTAATTCCATCTCCTGCATAGCAGGCTGACTCCTCCCTCTGTTTAAATGTTATATTCGTCTGTTTGTCTATGCGCGTGCATATTGTTAAGTAAATTGTTAAAAGCTCGTTTGTCTATGCGCGTGCATATAGTTAAGTAAATTGTTAAAAGCTCAAGGTAGAATTAGACGACAAGGTGCGCTACACTCGCAAAGTTGCAGAGAGTGAGTCCCCAGCAGCAGACAAAGAGGCCGCGGCATCAGAAACAGAGATCTGGACGCGTCAGCATCTTCTCGCGCTGAGGTGAGAGAGCACGTGCGAGAGCATATGCACGTGCATAGACAAACAGACGAATATAACATCGTCGTCTAATTCTACCTGTGATCACACAATGTCTGCAAATAATCATACGTTGCAAATATAACAGAACAGTGTGCATTCTTGGGTAGCTTTCAGGTCAAAGAAGCTAGGTAAAAATAATTAGTTTTGCAGTCATCCTGGACCAAATTGGTAATATCGATTGTTGCAAGATACAATGCTAAAACCTCCCTAAACTGAAGGTGGACTTCCTTGGGTGGGCTATTTAAGCTGCTGTCACAGGTCACTAAGATGCATGCACCCTGGTATGATCAATTGCCACGGCTGTTAAAATTTGGCACTGAATTGCAGTCGTGAACAGCCCTTTGATTCCCCTAACAGCACTCAACAGCCTGGAGTCAGCTGATGCGCAAGCAGCTGGGAGAGCTGCAAGTGGCTGAGAGATTCCTTGGGTCATTGCTGGGCTCCATAAATACGCACAAACACACAAACATACAAATGTCCTTGTGCCACAACCATCTGCTGGCTCCAGGAGGACAGGCAGCCACCTCAAAACTTCCTCGCAACTTCCTAGATTTAATGGTCATCATTCAGAGTCAAAAAATTGCCGCCACCACGCTGCTTCCAGAGCTCTGACACTGACCAGCCTCGCAACATCCATGGTTGCTATTTCCTTGCTTGCTCACTCATGCCTGTCAACAGTCACGCCATCCCTTATTAGCAGCACACACACATAACACTGGCCACAGAGAGCGCTGTACTGCTTAGTCCTGACCAGTTTGCTCAGGGCAGCCCAACACATACAGCACGGGCAGCGACCTACCTTAAGCTTTAACAATGCCGCTTCCTTGGCGTCTAGGTCTTTTTGGGCGGCTAGAGCACCGTCGGACTCCTCCTCGCCAGCAACCTGCGCATACACGTCAGGTTACAAGGGATTTTCCCCCCTTACTCAAAAGAGGTGTCATTCAACTGTACAGCCTTCTGCCGTACTACACTCGATCTCACCGGCAATCTGCATACAGAAAGAACAGGGCAGACACTAATGCACACACAACTTTTAGCGGTGAGGAGGCTGGGCTGTACCTCCCTTGTAAGCTAGCCAGCCACACACACCCTTATATAACACACCCATATATAGCGATGTAACTAACCTTGAAACTAACTTTAGATATATACACAAACACCCTGATCCAAACATATGCTGTTATTGCAAAAGCCTTTTCCACTTCCACACTGGCATAGTGCAGCCTATGTGCGCACACACATAATTGCAGGCACAGCCACAGGGATGCCCACAGGCTTATACTTGACCTAGTTTGGAATACAAGGCATTCCACCACGGCAAATTTTTGCTCGTAAATCCTGGATGAGCCTCACTGCTTATTGCGTTGCCTGGTAAATGCGCACAACTACAACCCTGCGCACGAGTCGAGTCGTCATCGTGCAGCTGCTTCTGTAGCAGCCTCCCCCCTCCCTCCCTGCCTGAGTCCCTCTTTGTGCATACTGCTGCGTGGGCTAGTATTGGCAGCTCAATTGCTACACAATGCATTTTCCCCGCCTCTGTCGCACGTTGTTTATCCTACACTTTTTGGGCACTCGTAACGGGCCACCTCTGCTCCAAGGTCTGTATCTTTTTCAAGTATACGAGGCACACCGCATGGCAGAGGTCAAGGAATCATCGCACAGCAGTGGGTAAGGACGCGTAGGTCAGACAAAGTAGCTTTCACTGCGTCTTTCTTTTCCTTTACACAAAACATTCAATGCCACTAATAAGGACTCCTTGAAATTTGTAGAAATTTTGCAGCTTGGCCAAGGTTCTGCCAGAACATCTCAACCATGAGTGTCAGCGTATTTATGTGTTTGCATGTCCTGTGTACTCAGTGTGTGTGTTTGTGTCTTTGTATGTATTGGCACAAGGGCATGCTTCTTGCTTACACACTGACAGCGGTGAGTCTCACCTTGAAAGCCTCCAGCTCTGTGCGCAGTTGCTGGAGACCTTTTTGCAATGCTTTCTCCTCAGGCTCCTCATCCCTGGAGAAAATGAGCGTGCATGTGTGTGTGTGTGTGTGAGTATGAGTGTGTGTGTGCGTGTGTGTGTGTGTGTGTGTGTGTGTGTGTGTGTGTGTGTGTGTGTGCTAAGCAGGCATAAATTCTATCAACGTGCAACAAAAGCCAGCTAAAATTCACCTGATGACTTCTCCCTGCTCCAATTTCAGTATCTCCTTCACCGGATCTGCATCCACCCCCTTCTTCCTGAGCACCTCTTCCCTCGGCTTAGCTGATCCAAACGGATTGCTGCGCTCCTTCTTAACCGGCGGCTCCTGTTGTTGCTGAGGTGCCTCCTCGCCCAAACCTTGCTGCTCGCTCCCCTTTTCAGAGCCACCCCTATGAAACACGTGTTGGATGTGTGTGTATGTGTGTGATTGTGTGTATGCGTGTGTATGTGCGCGCGCACTAGTTTGTGTGTTTGTGTGCCGGATATTGAAGCTTCCATAATCTCCATTGTTGTGTGTGCAAATGTTCTGATCTTACATCACGAGAGCATATGTGAGTTTGTGTCCGTGTTTTAGGGTGGTGGGTGTGGGCGCCATTGCAGCTGCTGGTACGTGCACCAACACAAACACTTGCCCAAACAACCGCACCTTTCTGAACCGCTGCCTGATTTGTTGCCCTCCACAGGTGCAGTGCGTGGGGCAAGTTTGAGGCGGGGACGTGCAACGGGGGCACTGGTGGTTGGAGCGGCACTGCCATTAGCACTTGCGCCTGCGTACATGTGTGTGTATGTGCATGTGTCTGAGTGCATGTGTCTGAGTGCATGTTTGTGTGTGTGTGTGTGTGTCAGCGTGTGTGTGCGCGTGTGTGCGCGTGTGTGCGACTACATGCAAGTAAATGCAATGTGTGGGTGTGTGTGTGCGTGTGTGTGTGGGTGTGTGTGTATGCGCACGCACACACACGTTGCATGCATGTGCTCATAGCACGTGCTCAGAAAGCGAACCACCAAGCGCATGCCACCCACCAGCTCTGTCATCCGTAGCAGGAGCCTTTCTGCTCCATCTATCCTCGGCATCTGGGTTGCGTCCTGGTGACGTGGAGAAACCAAAACCTGAACAGGTGCACGAGCAACGGGGAGCATGCTGTATCTTTGCTGCCCGACTTGCTTTGACAAGTTATTGCAGACGCAAGCTTGTGCTGCACGCCACCTATGCGCACGCACATGCACGACACAAGTTTACGCGCTTGCTTGCTGGCAAACATCAGTAATTTAATATACGAATGCTAATGTTGTTGTGTTTACACTGCATGATCCCGGCTTCACAAAAGGGCAATGCACAATGCCGTGATGTCCTATGGATTCAGGCGTACGCAGCAGTCCCGTCTCATCAAATAGCAACCGGTACGCCACTTCTTTAGGGGCGCCCCACTGCTTGGTGGGGCACGCCTACGGAAGTGGCGTACCAGGCGATGGATATGCAGAAGCAAACCTGTTGACCCTGTTCTACTGCTGCCTCACGCACAGTTTGCCATTCATCCTCCACTCACCACTCCTCTCCTTCCCTCTGCTGCGCTCTCTGCCTTCCGTCGGAGGGGGTGGCCCTCTGCGGCTCCACTGCTCCTCCTCGTCAGCCTTACTGCTGCCCTCAAACATGCGACGCGGGGCATCCCTGAAGCCTCCCGCTCCTGTGAGCCAGAGGTGTCATGTCAGCAATTCCAGCAAGGTGTGTGTTGCTAAGGCAAAGGCAGCAAATACACGTTCACTCCGTGCACTCTTAGACGCACGCACTTGCACCTTCGTACACACATGTGTGTGTGTGTGTGTGTGTGTGTGTGTGTATGTGCGTGTGTGTGTGCGTGTGCGTGTGCAAGTGCGTGTGCGTGTGTGTGTGTGTGTGTGTGTGTGTGTGTGTGTCAAGTGAGCACAGGTGCGTGTGCAAAACAGCACCACCAGCGCGCCTCAGAGTGACAGCTTGCTTGCCCTCCTCACCTGCTCCTGCCCTGTCTGTGCTGGGCTCATACTTCTTGCTGCCTCCCCAATCTGCAACCTCGTCTGCTGCTGAGACCGGGCGTGGCTCCCGGCTGTCAAAGCCCCGCCCCCTGCTCGGCTCCTCGGTGGCAGCAAACTTGCGGCTGGCCCCCCAGTCTCGGTCTTCGTCTGCACGAGAGGGGATGAACTCGTCTCCCCCGTCCTCCCCTCCTCCTCGGCGACCCCGGCCTTTCTCTGTGTGCAGAGTGTTCATTCAGGCGGCCAGTCAAGCCCTGTCCTTCCTGCCCACTTCCAGGACACACTGGGTGAGTGTTTAGTAAAACAAGGCTGGTGGTATCAGTCTGCAAATGAAGCAGTGACAGAGAGTTTTTCCACCCACCTGCCCGGTCGCCTCCGTAGTCCCTGAACGCCCCCCCCATGCCTGGAGGGCCTGCGTCCTCCTCGCCCTCCACCCTACCCTTGGAGCCGGTGGGAAGGGACAGCAGGATTTCCTTCTCGTTCACGGGCGCCCTCCCAGAAGTAGGCACGAACCGGCCCGAGGAGGGTGCGGGCGGCCCGCCTGCCTGCTGCATGAAGGTCCTCATGTCCATTTTCTGGCCCTTCTTCTTCTGCTTGGGGGCCTGCTTCGCTGCCTCCCCCAGGGACGGGAACGCTGCATTGTCAGCTGGAGGTGCCTCGATCTTGCCTCCTCCGGCCTCGGCTTCTGCTTCTACGTCATCCGCCCAGCTATCCTTCTTAGCGTTTTCTTTCCCGACCCAAGCAGAAGTCATGTCCAGACAGCCGGTCTATTTGAGACAGCTGGAGCGCGAACAGTTGCCACAGTGCTTGATAAATAATTTTTGGGTATTCTTTTGAAGGCGTACTGTCTGACTCGGCAAAAATCGAGCGCATGCGCCTGCACCAATTTCCGTTCAAGCCCGTACATTTCTCTAGCAGAAGCTGTGGTCAATGTGTGGCAGCACAAACCAAACAAAAGGAAAGCACAGCAAGGTTTGTCATGCGACCCTGAGGTTGGCGGCGCACACATTGACAGGCGGCAAATCCAAAGGCCAAGAATAGGTTGACTGCCTAGTCATAATGGCCAAGATTTGGAGCCTCTTTATATTGTTATCTGTTATTTTAAGAAGAAGCACGTATGTCTGTCCTGTTGCTTTGAGCAATCCTGGTAGCTAAGCATACGCAGACGTCTTGACGACTTAAGTTGGTGTTGGATGAGAAGGTGACGGCCAGTTGTGGCATTGTGCATGAGTCTAAGAGACTTGTTCAATTGGGCACTTTTTTATGCTGAACAAGCGGCGGCAGCGATACATATCGTGCAATCAGTCAATTCGTTGACAGACGTGCGTTCCTGTCTAAGATTTCTTCCCCTTTAGTAAGTTTGGCGAGCAATTTTTGTTACAATTGGTGGCGCCCTTGGGCCAAGATATTTTTGTACACAATAATCTGAGTCCGATTCTTTGCATTAAAAACAGTGGTTCTTCGATCGGACATCCTGAAAAACAGATCATTCAGCCAATTTTGTCAGATCATTTGCAATTTTGTAGAGGATGTAACAATGCAGGACACTTATTTGAACGAGAAGAAACACTACATGCTGACACATGTATGCACCGCCTGGGGCATTGTCTTGTGTATGAAAAATTGGCTGGCTGGGGTTCCTAAGCCCACACATGGAACTTGGCATGCATCAGCCAGCATGATTAAGGGAGGGGGCTACGTAGGTGTCCGCACCAGGCAACACTCCACTGCACAAACACACACAAGAAAAAGTAGTGTGGGTCAGGGGGGTTGTGTGCCGTGGCACCCCAGACCCACACCTTGGCTGTTATGGTTTAAATTGCTTGTATTGCAGTGCATAATTTGCTTTAAGTGTAGATGCATTTCTGATGGAGAATTCATTCAGTTTATGTGTTAGCTTTATAATCTTATAATCTTATGGTAATCCAGATTGAAGTCTGCCAGAGTTTTGTCTGTATAATCTTTGTAAATAGTCCCCAGTAATCCAACGAAGATCACGTGGAACTTGACTTTCTATATCCCTGTCTATGTAGGTTGGAGATAAGCACAATGTACTGAGCTTTTGCTTTTTGCAATTAAGGATCAACATGATTTAAAACTCAATCAGGTGAACCTGCCACTGGTTTGGATTCAGTTTCTTATCTTTAGCAAGCTGCTGAAAATCTGAGTTGCGGGTGGTCACCTGAGAAAAGCACACAGTACTAGGTAAGAATTAGATAGCATCAGGACGAGAAGAAAGCTTTCAGGACGAGAAGAAGGCTTTCAAAGCACGTGCTGTTAGGTTTGGCAGCAACCAATAGGGCATTGTTTTGTTGGCAGTGTTTATCAGATCAGGCCCAGTTCTGCTAGGTTATCTGCACTGCCTGTGTCAGTGTATGGAATTTAGTTGGCACCGCATGGTCCTTTTTGCAGGGCTTGGACTATCAGTAACAGTACACTTGCCATTATGACGTTCTATAATCATGTTCCTCATTTTAGTGTGTTGGCAACCGGAGAGTATATGAAGCGTTGGGGTAACTGAGGTGCATGAGGCAGCTGGGGTGCCTGAGGCCCTGACTTCCAAACTCCTGCCCCCTCCTTTCCTTATTCAATACCGACCCCGAACCCTTACGTTAAGTGTGTACACGTTCCTAGTGGAAAGTTTAGGCATTATTAACTGGAGGTCATTTAACGGTGATCGGTGAAGCTGGTTTGACGCCTCGTCACAACTGTCAGCAAAGACATCAATTTTGCCTGGATAGCGTCAACCAGAAAGTTTCAGCAAACTCATCAAGCGCAGTTGAAACATTAGACCCCAGAATCAGCTAAACGCTGTAAAGGAAGAGCACAAAGATCACTAGCCCATTTCATAGAGCCTGCTTGTCTTATTTTTCTTGGGTGTGGGTCTTGATCCGATATCCACAGCACTCTCAGGCCTTTATAATAGCTGGGTCTTACTATTATTGAGTCAAGAAAAGAAGGAGTTGAGGAATTTTAACTGGAAATTACAGCAGCATTAGAAGGAAAAAAGCCACGCAGGCAGTGAATAACCACTCCACACATTAGTTAAGGAAAAGGATCCACTTTGGTACCAGGTACCATATAACTCCTCCACCAAAAGGGGTAAAAACCAATGGGACCAGGAGGGTTGCAGGCTTGACCTGAAACCGTCTCCTGATGAAAGATGATATTAGTGCTGGAAATAAAGGGCATGTCTGGTATGGACAAGTTTGGCAGCGTAATTGACAGAATGAACATGAAGCTTGGAAGCAAGTTTATTTGCTCTTTGAGGGTCAAGACCCAGCTCATTAAAAGGCTCCAGCGTGTGATTGTTGTAGATGGTGCCACCCACTCCCAAAAGGATGGTGTGGAGGGTAACGGAGGCTCTTTAATGGGTGGAGAAGAGGCCTTTATGCTGTTCCTGCGCGGCGCTCAGCTGGTTCTGCGGTCGAGTGTCCTCACAGTACTTGACCTCGATGAGGTAAATGTCACGTTGAAGAATGCTGAGATCTTTGGGTCGGTGCTATCAGGGAAAGGTGGATCTGCTGATGGTTGGCGGTGCTGCTGAGGTGCTCCCGCTCTCCCTCAATTGCCCCCTGCCATTCCTAAGAACAACTCTCCCCCCTTCATTGCTAGTCTGTTTTTTATTTTTGCAGAGATGGGAGCAACCAGTACAGCATCTGGACGGC
>Ga0307968_1000488_pt1 | contig 28325 bp, 31 predicted proteins | sample OrgLakmetagen650_FD_201834 | JGI IMG/M metagenome (GOLD analysis project Ga0307968, IMG submission 201834) | Saline water microbial communities from Organic Lake, Antarctica - #650 | ecosystem: Environmental > Aquatic > Non-marine Saline and Alkaline > Saline | place: Antarctica: Organic Lake...
CACACACACACACACACACACACACACACACACACACACACACACACACACACACACACACACACACACACACACACATACACACATGCGCGCGCACACACACACACACACACATTCCACACACGCACACACTCCCCCCCCCCCCCACACCCACACCCACACGCACACACACTACACACACACGCATACACACACATACACACACATACACATAAAAACACACAAACAAAATCACCTGCACGTGTACGCACACACATTTGTACGTGCACGCAGGCAGGAGGTGTATCAAAGTATTATGAGGTACGCACATCAACCATCATTTTTCCTGCCTCACCACTAGCCTTTGCACGCACTGGGATTTGTACAGTGTTATGATGCACGCAAACACGCATGTACCAGACGCACACACAAGTACTCATTCAACTGCAACCCTTAACACGTGCAGCGTGCATGGGTGTACGAACCAGAAGGAGACCGCTTTGAAGACCGAGTGGGAAAAATCCTTTCACGTGGCCACAACCTCAAAGAGACCTTCAAAAACGATGCTTTACGCACGGCTGTGCGCACTCGCGTAAGTGAATAGAATAAACGAGAGTATGCAGGTAGCGGCAAACATTGTGCACATATAAAATATTCGCGTGATGAAGGCTGAAAGAGTGTTACCTTTGCGATCAAATAGAGTGTAGGTAGTTAAAAATTTTGTGATCCAACCTAAAAAGTAAGGGGAGAAGTATCACTCTGCTCCCCTTATGTACAAATCCGCCTGGGTTGGACCGCTTCATGGATCACGCGAGGTGAAAGTAAGCGTACATAAGGATAAAACCTTCACCCACCACCTCCTTCCTGGGCCCTTACCCCTGGACAAACTTGGACAAAAGAGTGTGTCAAACTGCTCTTTACGTAATTGGCATTCATCTACTCGAAAAGGGAATAAGAAAATGACCTTCAACCAACTTACTACAATTTATTTTGCGCATATCCTTGCACTTTGCAAGCAACAAACAAGCCTAGACTTATTTTGGATGCCAATTGAACAAGCTCAAGCTTGAAATATGATACTTTGTGAAAGAAGGGGGGTACAAAAAATAAAAAACCCTTCAAATCCTGATATTGACCCCTTTTCCCCCCCCAATAAGTTGACTTGATCCTTGGAAACAAAGGTTAATAGTCTGCAATCTGCAATGCAAATCAATGCTGGTATGATAGCCTGCATGCCGGGTATGATAGCCGGCAAAAGACAGCCTGCTCTGGGCAAACTCGTGATACGACTGCCGACTCGTAGCTCAGATCCGTCCGTTCTCACTTTGAGTGCAGGCCTTTGAAAAGGAGCAAACAGCCCAAAGGGCAGCCCCAGAAGTGAGCCCTGAGTACTACAACCAAGGTTCAGCTGGACCTGAAGATGCTGGAAAGCGGGAGGTCGATAAGCGCGGGATGGTTTGGGTAAGTATTGTTAGGATTGCCATCTCTTTTGTGGCCGACTCGCTATAATTTCATAATTTCTCTCAATCAAGGCGGTAGCAGGAATAGCATGTGCGTTACTTCTACAGTGATGCTGTGATTACACTGGTGGGCCGTGTTGGTGCAAACTTTGTTCCCTCCCCTCTCTGTACTGTGTGCTGGTGGTACAATGAGCTGTCAAGGACAAGTGAGGGAGCATTACTGAATGGTTGGCGAAGCCTATCACGCGCGCAATGTATGCATGCATATACATGTGTGTGTGTATGTGCGTGTGTGTGCCTGTGTGTTTGGGCATTTGTGTGAGTGCGCGTGCTTGTGTCTGTGTGTTTGTGCATGCGCATGTGCATGTGTACGTGCATGTGCACGCCTGTAAGTATTCGCGCGTTTGTGCTTGTATGTGAGTGTGCGTGCGCATGCGTGTGTGTGTTTGCACACGTGTGTGTGTGTGTGCGTGTGTGTGTGCTCGCCTGTGTGTGCCTTGCTGCCCCACCTATGCTGCATTGGTGTGCATGATTGTGCTGGAGCAGGCGCGAGGAAGAGCTGCTGCTGCTGTTGCCTGTCTGTTGAGAGGGCAGGTGCAAACATGCTGCGGGGCTGGCCACTGCCTAAACTCTGCTTCAACACTCAGTGTGCGGCAAGCACCTGCACTGTGCGCTCCATGCCCCACAAACAGTCCAAGCCAACACGGACCGCATTCATGAAAGGTCCCATCCAAGCAAACTTCCGCGCGTCATGAGCATTTGACTAAACTATGTCGAGTCTCAGCCCGGGAGGTGCCGTGGATGGGCCTGGGGAGGAGGTCTGGACCCCCCAAAACAAAAATTTGCTCTATATTACCACACACTGCAACCCAGGGTCCCAGAATTCATCTGGTGCGGTACGAGTTTTGATTAGGAGCCTATGTCAAGTTTCAGCCCGTGGGGTGGCCTGGGTGAGCCTGGGGAGGCCTGTGTGAAGTGTGGTGGGAAGGAGTCAACGTTAGGGGCTCACGCCCCCACAAGGGGGGCTTCGCCAAAAAAAAGAGCAGAATGTATGCCCTCAAATTTGTTTGATTTTAATTACAAAGTAAGTATTTAGTTGTGTCAGCCAGCGCTGATTTGTTAGCAAAGAACTGGTCTCCTCCAGTCGGCTAAAATAGGAAAATACTAGGAGGAATTGTTGTACAGCATATTGTTAATACATATCCAGACTGGTGAACAATAGCAAACTCGGAACATACCTAAAAAAGTCTATTACAGAAGAAGGCTTAATGTTTTTCGACAGTCCATCAATAATCCCACAAACATAGCATGCCACCTCATCATCCCATGCCCCTTGGGAGCGTCTATCTATTTTATCTTTAACAGAGCCACCATGCCAGGGTCTGTAAGCATAATTGTGGCTCTGGGCTACTATAATGGCCTGAAGCAACGAGATCTGCACCACCATTGCCACATGACTGCATGAGTAATGCATAGTATTACACACTCTGCAACACGCACCTCTGAGTCACCAGCAATAGTCTGAAGCAACGACTCCTCCACCACCATTGCCACGTAACCGCAATGCACATGCGTTGCAACTTGCGTGTGCAGGTGTCAAAAGATGGAGATGTCATCGGTCCTGCAAGCACAGCAACTTTCTCCACCCTTCCACAAGAGTCAAGGTCACAGTCACAGGTATGTGTGGCTGTGGACCCAGTCCAGTGCACCCAATTGGTCCCACATGATTTGCTGCAACATCTTTCGTCTGCATTTTAACAGTCATGGCCATGATGGTACGCCCGATCATTCACCAGCTGCTTGTTTTTTCATACAATGTTGGAAAGGCCTTGCTGACTTGATTACGTGCAATGACCACTTCACAGAATGAGCTGGCTTCCATGACGCCCGAAAAACGAAGTAAGTTTTGGTTCTAAACTTGTTATCGCAATCTGGTATGCATTAAGGCTAGGGTTGGCCATAACCGTATATACACGCTGTACAAGAACATAAAATTGATGAAAATTCTCTGTCGAAAAAAACTGTATGAACACCGCATATTTATATGGCTCTGGCCAGCCCTAAATAAGGCCGGCAGGAAGTTATTGTGCAATCAAAGCATATTGGTTTTGGCAGATCATGGTGCATGTTTTTATTTTCCGACAAACCCATTGGTAATTTGTGCAGAAGAGTACAGTTGTGATTGGCAAGGCTTGTAGAATGCAAAGTTGATTAACTGAGAGGCGGATTATGTTATAAAGCTTTCTTCACGCTGTCAACTAAGTGGCTAAAGGATGCTTTTTGGCAATGGGAGTGCAAAAATCTGTACATTTGTGTATGCTCCTCATCTCAACTGCATCGCTTTTCTCAATTAACCCTCCATGTAGGTAAGACTCTCTGGAGAAAAATTAATCCAGCTTGCATGGAGGTCAACACCCACTTTCCCCGCTCCACCAACACCGATCATTACGCGTACAGGTACGGTAGGACAGGCCGGTAGTAGTTTATTCAAAGCAGTCAATTCTTGAGCCCGTGCCTGTGACTACTTTGTTTCAAAGGCTGGAAACCGTTGTATACAGGTGAACAAATGTCTTTGTCTGTGTGAGATGCTAATGTAAACAATTAAAGAGTGCAAGCGTTATACCAGCAAGGGGCACCCCTTTGCATGTATGCTTGTAGGTGGCAATGTGGATGAGCACGAGTCCTTACAACACCTTGATCCATCACATGTCACGCATAGCACACGTGCACTTCAAAACCACACGCACATTTATATTCACATATTCACACAAATGCAGTCATCTACGCATCTAACTATTAGCATACATGCCTACAAGTGTCTGCACAAATTCATGTCGTAGGCCGCAAGAAGTTGATGCTTTAGACAAGACGAACAACAGAAGGAAAACAGGTGAGGAGGCAAGAACAGACAAAGGGCAGGCAGGCCTAACATTTCCTGTTGTGTTCCTTCTTGCGTTACCTTCCAATTCCATAAAACTGACATTTCCTGTTGCATTCTTTCTTGCGTCACCTTCCATTTCCATAAAAGGTCTCTGCATTAATTAGTTGGTTGGCTTTTGCTTGTGACAGTTCTCTGACAAAGAAAATAAAACCACGGGCAGTAAAAGCCACGCAGACAGTGAAAGCCACTCCCCACATTAATTAAGGAAAAGGATCAACTTTGGCAATAAATGATTTAAAGATCCTCGGCCACAGAACAGTGATCCAGCTCCTAAAAGGCTCCATTGTGAATATTGCAGATGGTGCCAACCACACCCAAGAGGATGGCGTGCAGAGTAGTGGAGATACTCCAAGAACAGTGCAGAGTTATTTGTGCTGTTCTGTTGCAGCATGCAACTGGTTCTGGGGTCTTGTGTCCTCACTTGATCTTAACAAGCTGGATGTCAAGCTCAAGTCCGCCAAGATAATGTTCTGATTGTTATCCACATCTTATAGACTCTCGAAAAGGTTATATGAGTTTCCTCATCCTTACCAACGCTTGCCAGGCATGGTTGCCTGTGAGTTAAAAGTTCCTTTCCCTTGTCCTACCCTTGATCATCCTTAATCATCCTTTCCTTGGTCATTCTTGCCTGTTTGCCAATCCATTGCCTGCAGATTTCAGTGATTTTGCAAACGCAAAGCTCCGGTATGAGCCAGGAAGCAAAAAGTAACAAGAGGAGGGCGTTATCACGCCCAATCAGTGGCAGCAACAATCGTGTGACAGAGCACTTAGTTGATTGACATTTGAAAGTTTCTGTATGTCTGATTAATAAATGTGCTGAGCCTTAATACTTTGCAGTGACGGTGATTTGATCTGACAGCGTAAATGTGTTTTTGGCACGAATGTATAGTACAAAGTTTACAGTCTACAGGAAAAGCCATAAGCCAAAACATGCGACTGCTAGGCTGCGTATGTATATGTATATATAGTACCATCCTCGATTAAATGTTCAGCCGCAGCAAGTGGCTCCTTTTCTATACTTCTTGTTTTCGATGATCAAGATTTAATCGTAAAACGGAGCACATTACTGGCAGGTCTTGTATTTTGCAGACTTACCTTTTAAAGAAGAAACCTTGACGCCCCAGCGTGAATTGCTCGAAGAGCAAGTAAAGCACAACTGTTCATTATATTGCAGCCGGAGATTAAGTAAGTAGTACTATCCCCCACAAGCATGCGAGTGAAATTATATGCGTAATAAGGATCGGCTGTGGTAAGGAGTAACTTGAAAGTAGAACCCACAGCCAACAGAGTCCCCCCGAAGCCGAGTCAGATCACTAGCTAACTGGATGGTCATGAAAGGTCACTGTTTTTTTCAGTATGGAGTTCTCATATCGCTCACTTTGAAATGCCTATAGTACTACACTACTAAGCGATGTAACCTTACCTTACCTTACCTATAGTACTACAAGGAGAATTCATGATGCTTCAAGATATTGATTGTCAAATTCGAGTCTAAGCTGATACTAACTTGTATTGTTAAATTTGTACCTTGCACTGGCCAGATCAGGGAATCCCCGCTTATTTTGTTGCTAGCTGAGACCGGCAAGCAAGTAAGCACATTGGCCTAATTTTAAGGGATGCGTGTTGTCCCCTTTGGAAACCTTTAGTAAAACCCTTTAAAAAGACTCTGCTGGTAGTGATGACACAGCCAGCATGATTCTATTGAAGGTGTGACCCTTTTACTAAAGGTGTGAGCACGCTGCAGGAAATGGGCAGCTGGCCTGGCCAGTCTCCGTGAACTTAAGAGGGTGATCATTCTGGGGGTTCCTCTGGGCTTCAGGTACTGGCCTTACGCTGCCCGCTTGAATGCGAGTATCTCCAGTTGAAAGAATAAACTATGCGCAGGCAGTGAAAGTCACTCCCCACATCAATGAAGGAAAAGGAGCCACAGGTAAACGGAGAGTAGGAGGGGTGCAGGCTCGAAATGGAACCGGCTCCTGATGACTGTTGATACTATTATTGGAACGTATGCGCCTGTTTTGGACAAGTTTGGCAGCATAATTAGCAATCTTTGCAACAAACAACTAAAGCAGGGGGAATAAACCGCACCGACGACGTTGAACGAGAACATCAATTAAGCACACTGGAGAGGAGGGAGGGAATGATGACAGCCTAGTAGTTCCTTCGACCAAAGGCAATTATAATTACAATACCTAAGTAGACAAGGCTAACTGAAGCTGAACACACGGAGCAGCAGCAAAAGGTGGCCCAGCGTTTGAGTGAGAAGTGCATCTGTGTTATGCACCAGCTCAAGCACTTCTGGGCTGAAGCGTAAGCGTGGAATGAGTGGAGATTCCTCAGTGGGTGTTGGCTCAGTCGCCTCAGGAGCTGGGGGTGGGAGGTCATCTGCCTTGGGCTCGACGCCCTGGAGAAGTGAGAGCATGCACGCATGTACCTGCACACACGTGTGTGTTCAAAAATCGCGTATGTGTGCGTGAATGTTGAGTTTGCTGTTGTCGACAACACTTGGGTTACACACTGACTTTATTATGGGCACAGTATGAAACATGATTAGGGCAAGCAACGCACCTCTCCCCAGGCTGTTTTGCTGCAGGCCTGCACTGAATCCACCGTCTCGTGGCCAGGAAGGGCGTTGTAGGTCTCATGCCTGTCCAGGGCGTGGATGTAGGCAATGCCCTGTAGTGAAATGCAGTGCACAAACACAGGAGTGGGTGAAATTTAGGCTATGCTCTACGGTGAATATTGAAGAGTGCAAACACAGGAGTGAATGGATTAGGCGACGCCCTACAGTAACATAAAGTGCACAAATACAGGTGTGGGTGGATGTAGGCAATGCCCTCCGTTGACATGAAGTGTGCAAAGCACACGTGATAAGACAGTTAGCAAAACACTCATTCATCAGTATGCATCAAGGAAAGGCTCCCTAGAGGTGCTTACAGTTTTTGCCATCCTTTTGTTTGATTTTGTTTTACCAGAAGTGATAGCATTTGCATCGGTTATGCAAACTGCCTAAATATTCAAACCAGTGGATTGGCAAACGGTCTCAGCTTGCTCTCTCCTCTGCCTTGCCAGCCTTCCTATGCCCTTCTATCCTCCCTGTGCCCTACTCTCTACCTCCCTGTGCCTTACTATCTGCACCATTCCCATACTGTGCCTTTCCACCTCGCACACAGAGCAAGAGCATTTGTAATACACAAGTGCACCAGCACTAGTTCAGCACATACACACGCATAGCCACACACAGCCATACACACCCTCTTAAAAATCTGAGCACACACGCACACACATAGATGCATGCACATACCTTAGTACCACGCTGCATCACAGACAGCACACGCCGATCCCCGTCCTCCTTCTCCTTTGTGAAAACACGCTGCACCAAGGACAGGGCCAAGCAGCAAAGAGCAGATCACTTGATGAGATGATACCAGGAGCAAGCAGTCAATGTACAGGGCAATGAACATGGTATACACACACATTATTGCAACCTGATGATATTTAAGACGCGGAATGTTTGACAACACACGTACATAAACAACATGCCACTTCCCTAAGGAATGGGTATGCACAATAATCGCAAACACAAATGCATGCACACACACACAATCGCACACCTGCAGGTGGTGAGGTTCTGTCCTTCCTCCTGCATCCCAATCTGTCACCGCACTTATACGTGCTATGCACTCGTTAGGCTGGGCGTGGGACTGGTTGAATTTGCTGTGTGTGTACTTGTGGGGGTGTAGTGCAGTGTGTATGTGTGTTAAGTCATTATGTGCATATGCACTCGTCAGGCTGGGCATGGGACGGGTTGCACTTGCTGTGTGTATGTGTGTGTTTGGTGAACGTGTGTCTTAGTGTTGATAAGTGTCTGGTACAGTGTGCGTTATTCTGTGTGTTGCACATGTGTGCTGTGTGTATGTATGTGTTGAATGTTTGTGCATGTGTGCTTTTGAGCCTACATCCGTGTGCATGCATGCTTGTGTCCTTTGCTTCATTCACCTTTTGGCCAACAAAAAAGTGCCCCCCAAGCGCGCCAAGTCCATGCACATAGCCCGCTCGCACTCCCGCTGCTTCACTGTGACACCTGAGAAGTGTGTTCATGACGTATGCAAAAAAGGGAGCTCTGAGTTTAAAAAACAGTCACTGCCACATCTGAGAGATGTTTATAACAAGCTAGAAAGCGGGGCTTAAACACCAGAGGTCAAAATGCCGAAGTGTTGACATCCTGTTGAGGTAGGCATCCTTAAAGTCCTGTCCTTATTACCTTGTATAAAGGGCACATGTGTGTTGTGCATAGCTCAAACATAATGTCAGTGATGTCATACACTCAAGCTCAAACATAATGTCAGTGATGTCATACACATTATGTTACATAATCTATATCACACACACACATCAACACACATACGTATTTCACTGCAACCTTGAGCACAGCACCCATGACGCACTCCTAGGGTTGGCCATAACCCTATATATACGATGTATAAACAGAAATTTTGGCAGGGAAACCGCCAAATATACGGTCATATACGGTGCATATATACGCTTCTGGCCAACCTTACGCATTCCCAAAAGCAGTACACAGCCTGCTTGTGACCTGTTATTTGGGGGTTTCTAATACCTGGCAGTAAATGCAAGCCCAAGGAAGACAGCGCCAGCAGCAGCTGCTCAGGAGCGGCATGCTCACATGAACACAGCCCGCACCTGTGAATCGTGCGTCCCTATCATCTGGCAGTAAATGCAAGCCCAAGGAAGACAGCGCCAGCAGCAGCTGCTCAGGGGGCCTTTGCTTCCCAAGCATGGGCTCTAAGGCGTCCATCACGGGCTCTTGCAGACTGGCATACCCAGGCCCCACCTAATATGTGTGTGTATTCGTGAGGGAAATAATGTGTGCGTGTGTAAGTACTTAAGCGCGAGTGAATATGTGCATCGAAGTGAGCGTGTGTATTCAGGCACATGTGAGTATGTTGTGTGTGTATATCAAGGTATGTGTGAGTGTGAGTCCTGGAGTGTGTGTGCATATGGGTATGCACACGTCTAGTGCTATGTGCTATGCACTTAGTGTGCCTGAGTTATGCATCATGTGTGATTTGGAGGGCAAGGTGCGTGAGCTCAGATTATCATATTATCAAAACAGTTTCTCACAGCTTCTCCAATAAATTTGTAGCTTAGTTAAGATACTCCTGTACCTAAGGGAGCACAGCAGATTGAAGTTAGGCAACTTTTTTGTACGCGCGGACGCATAAGAAAACCACTATATGCAGCCCAATTGAACCATAAAAACCCTTGAGCCACAAAGCAGTAGCTGCAACAACTATGATGCAATTACCTTGTGCGGTGAAATTTAAAGGATGTCTTTTTACAAATAGGGTTGGACAGAACCATACAATCATAGGTATATACAGCGTACATATGGTATTTTTTGCAAGGAAACCACCATACATACGGTCGTATACGGTGCACATGTACGATTCTGGCCAATCCTATTCATCGATGATAGAGGGCTGGCACATTGTGAGTTACTGCCACAGCCTGCCTTGCCAGTCACCAAGCATGCCCCCACTTACATAATGAAAGAGCCCTGTAGAAATGGTACATTGTGAGCCATTACTGCAGCCAGGCTTACCAGTAATCAAACACACAAACTTTTCTCTCAGGCAGACGCAAGACTAGATCTGCAGATGTGGGTAAAGAGTGCCACACTACCACGCACAGTGTGTTCGATTTCCCTGCCCCTTTCCCCCTGTCCAGCAAGACCTCCTCCAGTTCTATGCTGCTCCTATGTTCCGTCCTTTCCTTAGCATAACAAATGCAATGTTGGTGTGTGTGAAAGTAAGGGCATATCATCCTAGTGAAGTTAGAGCCCATCATCCTAGTGATGTAGGGAAAAGCTACCTGTGGCTCCTACCTCAAATATGACAGGACCCTGCAGAGCTGGTGCAGAAAGGGTCACTGCCACAGTCTGACCATGTTTTCCTCCTGTGGGACGTACGTTCCATGTGGAGTAGGGCAGCAGCCGTGTGCGCCGCTGTACGAGTGCTAGGGGCCCTATGTGTGTGCTGTGAGTAGTCATAACACGAAAGACAATCGTGATTGAGTTCCAGTCGAGTAGGGCAGCGACTGCTGCACGAGTACTAGGGGCCCCATGCGTGTGCTGAGAGCAGTCATAACAAGGAAAAAGGAGCGTGCTGAGTAGGTTGCATAGTGGATTAGGACAGATTGCTGCACAAGTGCTAGGGGCTCTATGTGTCTGTGTTTGTGTGTCTGTGTGTGTGTCTGTGTTTTGTGTATGTGTCTATGTGTGTGTGTGTGTGTTGTGAGTGTGTGTGTGCTGTGTGTGTTGTGAGTGTGTGTGTTGTGTGTGTGCTTGTGTGTGTATGTTGTGAGAATTCATACCAAGGATAAGCAAACATGCTGAGTAGAGTGCATAGTGGAATCTGGAAGCTGTTTTGTTCACTGCTGTACAATCAAGGATAGCTGCACAAATGCTAGCGTGCACAGGAAGCACACAGGAACGAACCTGTATGCTTGTGTTGTAGAGCGTGTGATTAAGTGCGAGCATGCACAGAAAGCACACAGGAAAAGACCTGTGTGCGTGTCGTATGTAGTGTGCGCGTGCCGTATGAGGCGCTTATGAAAAGGAAACGTGTTATGTACAATGTACATTTGCATATGCTCACATTTGCCCATACAAGGAGCAGCACGTGCATGTGTATGCAATGCACATGGAGTAGCACATCGCCAAAACAGCATGCACTCATCCATGGAAGGATGCACACACTCTCACACACACGCTCTCTAACCAACACACACACTTTCATAAACGCACACACTCACAGACACACCTATGGAAGGACAGAGTGTGGCTTGCTTGCTCCAGCACCACATCACTAACACCCTCCGTGCTCCACGCTTGAGACTCGCTATCCCACCACGCTACCTGCAGTGATGTTTGTCACGAGGGCTGTGTATTAAACTCTGTTTTTTCTACCTGCAGTGATGTTTGTCACGAGGGCTGTGTATTAAACTCTGCTTTTTAACCACCGCAGGTACTACGCCCTGCTATCCCACCATCCCACCACGCTACCTGCAGTGATGTTTGTCACGAAGGCTGTGTAATTACCCTCCCATTTCATACCACGGCAGGTACTAGGCCCCACCACAATACTACTTGTTATGATACATTACAAAACGCCAGACTGCACCTTTTCCATTTTTAACAACGGCAGGTACTAAGCCCCCACCACAGTACCTGATGTCGTGATCAAGTTACAAACTGCCAGACTGTACCTTCTCCAATTTTTACCACGGCAGGAACTAGGCCCCCACCACAATACCTGATGTTGTGATCAAGTTGCAAACTGCCAACGTTGCAAACTGCCGGCATTAATACTAACTGCATCTCTCCCGCCTATCACCCCCCCCCCGCGCACCCAGGAAGCAGGCTAGCTGGGTTCGTACCCTGTTCCTGATGGTTACAAACGTATTGTGCTAGTCCTATTTGGACAGGTTAAGCACAAACGTAAAGTGCTAGTCCTATTATGACAGTGCTAGTCCTATTTGGACAGGTTAAGCACAAACGTAAAGTGCTAGTCCTATTTTGACAGTGCTAGTCCTATTTGGACAGGTTAAGCACAAACGTAAAGTGCTATTCCTATTTTGACAGTGCTAGTCCTATTTGGACAGGTTAAGCACAAACGTATAGTGCTAGTCCTATTTGGATAGTGCTAGTCCTATTTGGACAGGTTAAGCACAAACGTGAAGTGCTAGTCCTATTTGGATAGTGCTAGTCCTATTTGGACAGATTAAGCACAAATGCAAAGTGCTAGTCCTATTTGGACAGGTTAAGCACAAACGTAAAGTGCTAGTCCTATTTGGACAGGTTAAGCACAAACCTGCACCCACACTTTTGCCCACACCCACACCCACACTCAACCCCACACCCACGCTTACACTCGCACGCATGCACGCACCTGTGGCTGATCCTCCATGACCAGCGTGGTATGCCCACTAAAAGGCATGGCATACCCCAGTGGGAGAGGCTCCTCCTCAGGCTTCCAAGTCTGGGGGTCAGTGCCTGCAGGGGGGATGGGGTAAGGGATGCGGGCGACGCTGCTGGAGAGAGAGGTGACCTGCATCGAGCAGGGAGGGGGAAGTGAATGTTTGCGTGTGTGTGTGTGTGTGTGTGTGTGTGAATAGGGCGACGTTGCTGGAGAAAGAGGTGACCTGCATAGAGGGGGAAAGTAAATGTTTGCGTGTGTGTGTACGTATGTGTGTGCGTGTGTGTGTAGTGCGTATGTATTTGTGTACTGGGAGGATGGCGCACCACAATTTGGACATAATCTGTTCCACAACAACACAGCTACACTTCCACTGACCTGGCGCAGGACCCACGCATTGACTGGTTTGGATATAAGGCACACCACAATATGGACACAACCTGATCCACAGCAACAAAGCTACACATCCACTGACCTGGCGCAGGACCCACGCATTGACTGGTTTGGAGGGAGGGGGGAGGGCTAACAGGTCCACATACAGCACCCCACCCACCGCCATGAGGTCATTTGTGCAGGCTGCAAAGAACTCGTCCTGTGTTGGAAGAGATGGCATCAGAACGCAATGAAAAAGTTGTGAGTGCAGACTGTGGTGACGGTTTACTGTTCAGGAAGGGGTGGCAGCAGAATTCAGCGGAATGGTTGTTTGTGTAGAATGTGAAATGTACGTTTGGATAAGGAGGGTCGGCAGTACAGAGCAGAGAGAAAGTAGCATTGACAGAAACGCGAGGGGCGTGTGGTGGTACATTATCAGAATGTCCACCACGACTTGGTAAACATGTATATGGCCAAAGATTTGGGGATTTTTCTGCTGAAGTATCGGAGTTTTCACCGTACATGCATAGTTATGGCCAAGCTTGCACAGCATTCACAAAAGTTCCATATTAACAAACCGGCACAGGCTGCCACACGTGTGCGATTACACACATGTACACACACATGGTGGAGGATATTCACGGTGCTTGTAACTTAAGTGGCTCCTCTTCTTCAGCCAACACAGACTGTTTTCACTGCCTTCATTGCCTTTTTTGCAAACACACACACCTTTGATCTGTGGTAAATGCGCATCGCTAGGTTAGCTAGGGTGATCTGCTTTGGGATCTCCACAATCATTTGCATGGCTGCCAGCTCCACCGCTTTCCGGCGCGCGTTCTTCACGACATTCACCCACAAAGCCACCTCAAAGTCACCCTGCATTTGCACCACAGGTGACCAATTTGTGGTGGCAAAAGTGGCAAAATATAAAATTGGTAGCAAATTTGCAACATAGATGACCGATCTGTGGTGGCAACAGTTGCAAAAAATGCAGCGGTGGCTAAATTTGCACCATAGGTGACTAGGGTTGGCCAGAATTGTATATATACACCGTATTTGACTGTGTATTTGGCAATTTCCCTGCCATAAATACGGTATATACACCATATATACCTTGTATATATACACCGTATATGACCGTGTATTTCGCGATTTCCCTGCCATAAATACAGTATATACACCGTATACGTATACACAGTATATACACCCGTGTAGATATACCCATATATACAGGGTTCACAATACAGGGTAACAATATACCCACACACACAATATAATAAAAGCCCATACATACACCCAGTACACACAGTACATACCCACCTCACAAGTAACCCCCCCCACCCCACAGGTACCCCCCACAAGTAGCCCCCACAATATCACAAGTACCCACAATACATACATACAGTACATACCCATACAATACACCCACCCACACACACACAATACAATACAAACTCATACAGTACAGTACATACCCATACAATACACCCATACAATAGGCAGGGTACAATACAGGGTATACATTACACCGTATATACACACATATATATACATACACCGTGTATATATATATACACCGTATATATATGGTTCTGGCCAACCCTACAGGTAACCAATCTGTGGTGGCACCAGTGGAAAAAAAAATGCAGCGGTGGAGGAGCGCGCCTTCCTCAGTCACAGATGAGTACGATTGATCTATCAGTTGTATTGACTGATCTCCAAAATCCACACAAACAAGGTTGCCTTGACAAACAGCAAGGCTTTGGCCCAAAGCTTGTGGTAGAAGGGTACGGAACAGGAATGAAGAATGAAGAAAAAAGAAACAACTGTTTTTGGGTTCATAGACCGAGGTCCAAACATTTTGCATAAAAAAAAATATATATATATATGTATATATTTATATATATGGCGGATGGAAAAAAATATTTACAGCTACAGTGGATGAAAATACGATATTTACTTATACACGCAAACGCAAACGCATACACATTCATACACACTCATACACACACATGCGCGCACACACAACACACACACACACGATACCCATAACCGCTCCCACCTGCTTCATCCCTAGTTGGATTTCCTCTTTGTCTGCACCTCCCTGCTCGTCACTATACTGCAGCATATGAGCTATGATGCGATCTACACGAGAGCCCACAACCTGTCCAGCATGTGTGTGTGTGTGTGTGTGTGTGCACTTTAACATATTAAAAGGGTCCAGCCTATCAGCTGACCGTGTACCACCTTGCGGAGCGCATTAGGCTTAGCGCTTCATCCGTAGCTCCTTGGGCAGTTCCTCTTATCATTCTGCGCCTCGTGCTGAGAAGCACTCCCCTCGTACCATTCTGCGCCTCATGTTAAGAAAAGGGTCGGCCAGAACCGTATATAGACACCGTATATAACTGTATATTTGGTGGTTTTCCTGCCAAAAATACCGTACATTCACTGTATATATATGGTTCTGGCCAACCCTAGCTAAGAAGCATTCCCCTCTTACCATTCTGCGCCTCATGCTAAGAAGCATAGTTACCTGCGTTTAATAGCGTTTCATAAAAGAGTCCGAACTCGTGCTTGCACTAGCCAGGGGCTTGCCTTGTGCAGCTGAGGAGCACCATACCACGCACACTCACACACACACACTCACACACACAGAATCAAGACAGCATCATCTCTTTTGCCCTTCTTTCCATTTCATTGTTCACACACGTTATAAAACCGACCAACATGCCTGCATGCCCATTACTAGTGCCACTAACATCCTGCCAGTCATGTACAGCAAAGTATACAGCCTCTGTGTCCAATCATTCACTCATCATTGTTGTATCCCTCCTTCTTATTACTTTTACACAAGATTTTAGTGAAAACATGTCAATCAAAACGGAACCTATTATTACAAAATTAAAAAAAAAACATTTACAGTCTCCACCTTGTGCAACTGAGCCGCGTCCTCTGCATGCATCGACTCCGCCTGCTCATGCAACTCCAAGCGGGCTTGCAGCTCCATCAGCAGTGCCTCGTTGATCATATGGTAGCAGTCCTGAAGTGCATGTAAACAGCAATATCAGCAGCATATTCAAAAAAAAGATATAAAACTGATGTGGCTGAGCTGTTCCTGTGGCAACGGTCCTGAAAAGCGCGTGAGCAGCATTTTGCTTGCTGAGCAAGTGGTAGCAGCATTTGTATGAGACTGAGCTCTTCCTACCGTAGCAGCCTTGCATATGTTGTAATTAATTCTAGATGAACCTGTTTGTTGGTGTAAGCGTGCATGAAAGTTGTCAAAATGTTGTGTTTGTGCCTACGTCTTATCCTGTCGTCCCCCTGACAAAGTTAGAGCACAACACACCTGACAGGTCGTGAGAGCTTCGCTCAGTTCCGTGTCGGAGCTCTCTTGCATGAAGCGCAGGTAGTCAATCATCGCCACACGCTCCCTGTTGTTGCACATGCGTGAAGCGCAGGTAGTCAATCAATGCATAAAGCACTTGCATGAAGCGCGGGCGGTCAATCCTCGCCACACGCTCCCTGTTGTTGCACACATAGAATGTTGCAGCGTGGTGCCATGTGTATCGATAGGGTTGGCTAGAACCGTTTATATACACCGTATATGACCGTATATTTGGTGATTTCCCTGCCAAGAATGCCGTATATATACACCGTACATGGTTCTGACCAACCCTATGTATTGAGTACGTGGTGCCTACCTTAGCACCTCCAATTAGTGTTCACCGAGGACGTGACTTCTGCCTTGGCCTCCATTGCTGACTTTATAGAAAGAAGTGCAACAGGAAGAAGCGTTGGCTGTCTGTGAACTTGACTTAGCAGGCCAGTGCATAAATGCAGCTGACTACAAAGTAGGAATGTACAAACAACCAAGGGGGAGGCTTCACTCTGCACCAAGTTTCAGCTATGGGTGTGCTCGACTCAACTGGGGGTACGTATGTGCAGATAGCCCTCTAAAACTATATTGGGTTCAGATTCACACGCAAACCACTTGGGGTAGGGGATGTACGTGCAAGCCAGGCAGCATTCCCACATTTGCAAATGAGTTGGGCCTAGATGCACACGCAACTCACTTGGGGTGGGGGATGTACGTGCAAGCCAAGTAGCGCTCCCACTCCCAGTCCTTTTGTCTCTGCTCCGTGCCACGTGTACGCTCCAGCTTGTGCTGGCCCAAAACGGGCTCCAGTTCAGTGCTGAAAACAGGAGTGTGCGGTTGTGTGTGAGTTAATTGCTTGCATGCATACTTGCAATGCACATTTTTCACGCCTCGCTCAGCTGCTTCGCTTTAGGAAAAGCTGCGCTACATTTAACCCCTCAAAATGCTCATATAACGCACAATTCTTGTTTGATGCGCTCATCCTCTGCAGCCTCCAGCTGAACCAGCAGCTCCTGCCTCTGCTTCTCGAGCTCCCCCTGCCGCACACGCTCTTCCTCTGCCAGGCGTTTTTGTTCTGTAACAAGCAAGGACAACGTGCATTTCTTCTTACACTACTTGTTACCGCTTGCTGCTCACGGGAACATGACATGCAACTCTAAGCACATGTGTGTGTTGTGTGTGTTTGTGCGCTATGTACACGTTAGCATGAATGTGTGCATGTGCGTGCTTCTGTGTATGTACACGTACGTGTGCACGTGTGTGTGTGTTTGTAAAGCATGCATGTATGTAAGTGTAAGTAGACATGTGCCTGTGTGTATGCAAGTGCCTGTGTGTATGTATGTGTGCGTGTGTGTGTATGTGAGTGTGCACATGTGTGTTTGTGTCTACCGGTAGGTATGTACATGTGTGTATATGTGTGGAAGCGTGCGCCTATGTGAGTGCAAGTTAGCAAGTGCGTGTGTGAGTATGCACGATAATGTAAGTATGTGTGTTTATGTGTGTATATGTGTGTGCATGTGTATGTGCGTGTGCACGTGTGCATGTGTATGTGTACGTTTGTGCATGTGCACATGTGTGCGTGTGTGTATCTGTATGTTTATGTGTATGTGTTTGTGGTGTGATGTGGTGTGTGTATTTTTGTGTGTGTGTAAGTGTATGTATGTGTGTGTGTGTGTGTGTGTGTGTGTGTGTAAGTGTGTGTCTGTGTGTGTGTGTGTGTGTGTGTGTGTGTGTGTGTGTGTGTAGTTTAGAACCATGCATGCGTGCGTGCAGCTCAATAGAGCACAGAACAATGTTTTCATCGCCTTTGAACATGTCCAACAATAAATCACATGGACATGTCCATGTCATCATTGAGAGTCCTTATAATGCCCTTGCCTTCTTCTTCAAGCCTCAAACGCTCCTCCTCAAGCCTTCTTTCCTCTTCCAGTGCTGCCTTCTTCTTCTTGCCTTTTGGCTTTGCTTTCGGTGATTTTGGAGGCGGCATTTTAAAAAAATATTAGTAGGCTTGTAATCGCACTGTAATTTTTGATTTTTTGCCTTATACATTACTCCTTAGGGTTTTGCCTTTGCCATTTCCTTTGTTGGCAAGCCTTTAAGACGACAAATTTAAACTACCTACATCCATAGTAAATACATTGCTTGCAAGATATGCCAATATTTACCTACCACAGGCTTAGTTATATCAATGCAGCAAATGTGCACCCACCATTGATCATGCCTAAAACAAGCTCCACTGCCACAAAGAAAAAGACAGAACCACAATCTAGGCGTACAAAATGATTGCAATTCCCACGGCCTCATCACTCATCAAAAGAGGCTGTGCCAAATGCACCACAGGATGAGCTGCTATTTAGATTTCCAGGAACCCAATATGAGACCAGAAAGAGCGGGCAAGCTTTAAGCAAATACCGTAGGTGTACGGTATGTACAAAGAGGAATGGTCACTCATTTTATGATGCATTGGATAAATTTGTATGGCTGCCTGGCAAGGATCTGCGTGTCAACAAATCACAAAATTGGAGACCCATGCAAGGACATTACTTTGAACACCCAGATTTTTAAACAAGATCAATCTTGATCTCCAAAACTTGTTGCACACCCCTGTGTGTCTGCCGTCTGACTTGCACTTAAATATGACCGTAAATGCCGTACATAACCCTTGCAGCTTTTATGACAATGAATGCCGTACATAACCCTTTCGAGCACTTAATATGGCAAATTACAGGACCTAACACAAGTCCAGCATCCTTCATAAAGGCTGCAGCATTGGAAGTCCGCAGTCGAGCGAATAAGGTACCAAAGCGCCTCCAGACCCTGTAATGCGGGAAATCGCAATTGGTGCGCATGCTGCCTGCTTAGCAATATTAAGTGTGTAGCAAAATTAGCCACATCTTCCCATCTTGCACTCACGCCACCTCTTTCAATGTTTCAACCCCGCCATATTGCCCCCACCCCCGGCCCTGTTTAGTGATGTGTAAGAATACCTGTGTCTAGCATACCAGCCACAGGCTTAAAATAGATGCAAATGAGCGTGCTGCTGCGTAAACCAATCATGCACTTTAATAATTAAGGTGCGATCAAAAAGTGGACTTGGTGTTCTGTTATTACTTATGATGAGATGAGATGAACCAACAGAGTAAGTCCTGACTCTTGTTTATGCTGCTTCGACCACACATTCACCTTGTCGTAACAACGGACATGCTGAAGAGTGAGGAAAATGCTCTCCACACTAGACTTTTCATTGTGAGCAGGTGGATGCATGAATTCCTCAAAGTAGTCCTGTATGTGCCAGCTAGGACATCATTGCATCGTTGAAAGCCAGACTAGATAGTAAGATTCCAGTTACCGCAAGACCTAAACATGCTATACAATGCAGCTTGCATTTTGCAATTACAGGAGTTACAAAACATTTAAAAAGCATTTACATACTCCAGGTTTGGTCTGTGTTTCTGCCAAGCACACACACGCACGTACAAACACGCACACATGTGCCTTTCATGATGACGATCTGAGTCTGATTAGAAGGAAAAAGGCAGCAACAACCTCTCTTGACCACATTGGTTGAGGAACAGAACCCATTTTAAGACTGGATGCTTTTCTGCCGCAGGAAAGGATTGAAATGACACTTCTCGGAGATCAGGAGTGTTGCAGGAATAAAACCCGGACAAGGGCCACAAGCCAGTAGCAATACTGCTTAACTTCCTTTATAAACTTCAAGCCTCTGTCAACAGCAGATTTTTCGAAAGGTTTCATCAACACTGCTTCCAGATGAATCAAGACGAACAAAGGATGTACTCGCTGGTTGCATAATCAATTTGCTGATTACGTTTGTTAAGCAGTGTTTTCCTGCTCTGGACTGGGCGTTCTCTCTGTCGGTTTTCTTCTCGGACGGAGCACCTAGAGTCTTGGGATGGACAACGCCGCAGAGGAGGAAAATGAAAAAGCAAAGTATGCTGCGTTCACCATCAACACGCAAAGAAGGCAGGAAGAGCAGGAAGCAGGAGAGATCCTCCAGAGCAGGAGAAGAGAGGTGCGTGTGTTTGGTCAGAAGAGAATCTCCAACCTCGCCATGGTGCGTTTGCGCCCTTGCCTTTGGTCAAGAAGAGAAACTCCAACCTCGCCATGGTGCTTGCATTCTTGCGCCCCGTAGGAAGTTCCAGTACGCAGTGTACACAGGCATGGCCTGTACCTTGTCAAACATTGCTGTCTAGCTAATTGCCTGTGAAGGAGGCAGAGCCAAGCATTAAGCAGAGCAGAGCGCACAAGCATAGAACACTCACATTTGAAAATGCACTTATTAACCAACCTTGCAAAACAGTGCGACCTGCACCTCTTGTCTTATTGAATCTGATATCCTCTGATATGCCTTTGTGACACACAACCGACACGTATCCTGGCTTACACACTGTGCTTCTTTTCACGCACATGCCTCGAGTTTAGCAGCGCATGAGGAATGACCGCAGCACTTCAGAAGACATACTGCGCAACGGACGCATTGTTCAATTGTATGGCACATTGAAATGTGCGTACACGTGCATTGTTGCTTACGTATGTTCTCAGTATTTGGTTACATACACACACAGGAGTTCCACGCATGGATGCTGAAAAAGGCACAGACCAAGAAGCCCACGCTTAAGCACACACAGGAGAGGCGGGCTGCACGCCTGGAATCGCTGAAGGTGGATCTCTAGCGTGTGCGAAACGTGCCTAGGGTTTAAAGCAGCAATATGTCACACCGTTATCGGTATCGTTATCGTTATCGCATGGGAAGTTTTGACACAACATACACGTACTTAAAGATGCACAGACACGCACACACACACAAATGCGCACACATACACGTACGCACGCATGCACACACGCATACACACATACACAGACGCACATACTCACACATACATTCACAAACCTACTCACACACATTAAATGCACAGACTCCAAATAAGCGTACATACACAAATACAAACACACACACACGCACGCGCACACACGCACACGCAAACACACGTTGACAGGAGCGGCACACAGCTGCTGAGGCTTCACGTGAGAAGGCACTCGATGCTGTGAGATTGAAGGCTGCTTCGTTTCTGGCACGCAGAGAGGTGAGCGTGAGCGGCTTGATATTAACGATCAGTAACGAATACATATGTGTCCTCTGCTGTTGGACGTAAATGAGTACCAGCCATACCACGACATTCCTCAAGTATAGGCTGCTGATACCATGTGTCGCTGCTGCAGGGAGCGCTTCAGCGTGTGAGTGACCGGCAGGAGACATTGGCCTCAAGAGTGTTTGAGTCCTTGGCAGCAGCTGACGAGCGGCGCAACGCTTTGCAGGTGTGTGTTTGTGTGTGTATGTATGTGTGAAAACGGGCGGGCCTGTCTCTGCTCATGCCTTTTCCGTGCCCTATTGTGAGCAATTAGGTGCTTCATGCGAAGCGTCTCTGAGTCCTTTGATATCTGCTTGCCAATTTCTGTTGAGGCTCATGAATCCATTTCTCACGCGATTCTCTGTTCTGCCGCAGCCCTGACTACATCTACATCTACATCAGGCAATCTCACACAAGTACTTACTTGTGCAACCTTGTCCTTAGCATCATATGATCCTTGGAATCACACGAGCACGCAAGCACACATGCCTGTTTACACACATACGCATACACACGCAGGAGGCTGAAAAGGAGCGACTGAAAGCGGAGCACGACATCGTGCTCGCACGTTTGGTGAGTGGGCAACAATCGGAGGCTAGGTGCAGGTGTAGGGCATGAGTGAATTGGAAACTACTTATAGATGGAGTTAGCCAGAATTCTGTAGTGGATGCAAATTGCACAACTGTCGCAAACACACACAATCTACGACACAAAAACACGCACATGTTTACACACACACATGCACACGCAGGCCACCAGCCGTGCAGAGGCACCTCAGGAGCTAGAGGAGGCCCGCAAAAAGCTTGAGGACCGACTGCAAGCGGCAGAAGAGGCACGGGCGGCGAGCCTGAATCAGATCGCAACACGAGCTGGAGAGCAGGTCCAGCACGCACGGGTGAGTGGAGGAGCAGGGAAAGGTACACACACACATATATATAAACACACACACACACACAAACATATAAACACACATATAAACACACACAAACACACACATGCACACTCCCTCTACCTCAGGACGTGAGTGCGCTCACGCGCCAGCTGAAGATCGAGGCACTAAATGCAAAGCGAGAATCAGCTGAAGCACGCATGGTGAGCGTTTGTATTTGATTCCTTGGCTGGCTGTGGATACGATAAGCTTGTTGTGTATTGCCTGAGATTGGGTGTGCAAACTTGGAATGGGTACAAACGCGAGGTTGTGTAAAGGCTGATACTTTTAATTAGGTGTGGAGTGGTTTGAACTGTCGTGTGGTCGGCGCTGTTGTGCGCTCAATCTACCTATTAGTGTTAGCTGTTCATAACTGTTGTGTGGTTGGACCCGAAGGGGGCTCAAGTCTGCGACTTGTTTTATTTAGGGTCGTTTAAAAATGATTAAGGTAAAAATACAATTACCAAAGCCGAACAAGGCTGACCTGTAATAATAACTTTTGATAATTTATTTGAAGGTTTTCATGACAGACACCGTTAAATAGTTAGGCTTATAAACGGACGTCCTCTGCAGTTGTTTGCACTGACCAATGTTGTATGCACTGACTTATGTTGGTATGTCGATGGTCTGTGCTCTCCTTTTATGGAGTGAAGCCTTTATCACACAAGGCTTACATACTAGTGTTTTTAAGGCGACATACCATGTCGATCGACATGAAAACATGGATTTCCGACTTTTGAAATCGACATGAAACCAAGATTCTGGGGGTGCCGACGAGCCCCCGTGTAAAACGATTCTATAATTAGAGGGCCTTCGTAGGCCCTCACGCACCACAAATTCCAAAATACTTCCAAGCGTTTAATTATCATGTTAAAATGAGCGATAAACCCCATCAAAAAGCCCTAAGTTGCCAGGGGAAAAAGTGACATGTGGGCCCACAAATAAGCTCCAAGCTCAGTGGCTTGAGCATCCAGCCTCTGAGGTACAGCCCAAGCGCAAGGACTGGCTGAGTGAGGGGAGGGGGGACGAAAATAATTGGATCAAGTTCAATGGAGCATCAACCCCTTCGTTTCTGAGAGGGCTGCTCGGGCTATAAGGCGAGCAGCAGCAGCAGCTGAGGATGCTAACCCTGCTGCAGCAGCGACGAGCCTGGTAACGAGCCAGGACCTGCATATCCTCTCCCTCATCCCCTCTCTCAGCCAAGGAATTCTGGGGGAAGCCACGCGCTTATGGGCGCAGTATCGGTTTGGGGAGTGGGTCAAGTCAGCAGAACTGGTGATGATAATAGTGCCAGAGTCAGTGGAGGATGAGCTTGTGTTCAGCACGCTCGAGTACATCTGTAACCCCAGCACAACAGGCTACACGCACAGCACCTGACGTGCTGCGCACGGGGGTTTAAGAGCTCGGCATTTGGCGAGGATTCCTTCCCAAACCCTGGTTCAGGCTAAGAAGCACTGTGGAATCAGATAGACAAACTCACACAGTTAGAATGAAGGGGGTTTTCAAGTTCTACCTTGCAAATTCAGACACACTTTTATGTTTTAGCATTTGCTTCCAGATCGCCTACACTAATTTGCATACACCATTTGCCGGGAGGCCTTTGGCCTCCCAGCGGGCTGGGGCAGTAAAGAAAATCGACATGAGAACCCAATTTCTCGAATTGTCAGATTTGGAGGAGACATGAAACCAAGGTTTTCCCAGATTCTAAACATACACACACACACACCATACACACAGAGACACACGCACACATATACACACACATACATGCAAACATAATCTCACACGGGTGTTGTGCCAGCTTTGAAGTCATCTCGTATTTGTATGCTTGCCACGCAGGTAGCTGCTCGTGAGCGCCGAGCCCTGTTGTCCCCCCAAACCACCTCGCCAAGGCCCTCACCACCACGCCCACAAGCGCCTGCTGCTTCAGTGGGTGGCAATGCCCCTTCGCAGGTATGTCAATTTTAGTTACTTTAGCAATTTACCAGAAGTTAGTTGAATTTCCGGTTAGCCAGGTAAAACGAGGCTGTTGAGTTAGGGCAGGTCGATACAGGTATTGGAGCTTATGGATGTATGCATGCAGGAGAGATGCTGTATTGCGTGCACGCGCGTGCGCACATGTGTGTATATTTGTGTGTGTGTGTGTGAGTGTGTGTTCAAAGGAGCGGCAGTTGCTAAGATTACGCTAAATTAACTGCAGCACCCACGCTCTTGCACGTCTGCACATGTGTCAATTTTGCCCCCCGAGTCCAGAGCCCTGAAGCATAAGAACAGGTGTCAGGCTCTCTCCTTGGATGCACATTTTCGACCTTTGTGGTTACACCTTTCCATACCCACTGCAACGTGCACTTGCAGATCGCAATTGACCGTGCCCAAGGCCATGTCCAGCCTTGTGAAGCCTGCTATGCCTTCAACTAGTAAATGCGTCTCAAAACTGACACACTTGTGCCAAACACAACTTGCACGCACATAAATCGCACACAGCATGCACACAATACACACACACGCATGCACAAACACACATAAAAAAAGCACAACACACAGGCTGGCTCAAGTGGCCTTAGCCCTAGAACAGCCGGGTTTGGCTCCACCATCAGTCTGGCTGACGCACCGCAGCACGCCACAGCGCAGCCCAACCTCGTCGCCCCACTGGAGTATGCAGAGGAGGCTGACGAGCTTGAAAAAGCTGTTGCAGGTACGGCAAATTTGTAAGGTTGGCCAGAACTATATATTTATTGGTATATACGGTGTGCATACGATATTTTTAGCAGGGAAATTACCATACATACGGTCATATACGGTGTGTATATACGGTTCTGGCCAGCCCTACAAATTTGTTTTTTAGGGGGGGGCTCTGTGTTGTGTCCACACTGTCTATGCTGAACCTCAAAGTTTGTGAAAGGTCCAGACCAGCTAGAACAAGCTGTCGCAGATGCGGCGACAGCGGTTTGTTTTCTTAGGGGGGGGGGGGATGGTTGCGTTTTTGCGTCAAAGCCTGCAGCTTCTGTTGCAGGAAAACCACCATTGTATCGTGAAACGACGATTTTTCCCAGCTCTTGCCAACCCCCAACCTCACGTGCCTCTCCTAAAAGCAACAGACTACTCCCTCACAAATGCGTGGAACATACACGCCCACACCCACACGTATGCAAACACCCCCCCCCCACACACACACACCTACGCCCACGTATGGAAACACACCCACACCCACACATGCGCACGCACACACACACAAACTCTGCCACAGAAGCGGAAGCTGCAGGAGCAGAGGCAGAGGCAGCAGAGGCGGAGGTTGCAGCAGTGGCAGCTGAGGCTCCGAGAGCAGGGACAGAGACAGCCAAGACTGTGACAGCTGCAGCCTCTGGGGTTGCATCTCTGCAGGGCAGCACTGTGGGGGAGCAAAAAGTAGGATCAGAGGCAGATGTGGATGAGGGCGCTGAACAGGTGTGTGCTGTTGTGGTTTTGCTCCCTATCCCCCTTTCCTCCCCAGCCTTGTTTTGCGCTTTGTCGCTTGATCTGCTTGCACAAGCCTGTGGGTGTGCGCGACTTAGTTAATGTTACAAGCGCACACAACACGAGTAGGCTCCCTTGCTTCCTGTCCTCCCTTACCTCCTCCATTATCCTAATCCTCTAGAGGGGGAGGCTGGGAAAGAAATGTATGAGAGTGTTCATGTGTCTGCGTGGTATTTTCTAGCGTTGTGTTGCCGGACCCAATCTGCTCACGCAAGCTTCTAGTTGTAAACATTTCTGCAGCTTTTCTTGTCACAGGCATTTCGACCACTCACAGACACACACACAAAACCACAAACACACATACAAACACGCACACATACACAAGCAGGCACGTGCCCACGAGGCGCTTGAAGCCAGGATGGAAGCCTTCAGGCAATCTTGCAGCTCTCGGAAGCTGCAAACGGCCTGGTTGACCTTCAAGCGCGAAAAGAAGACCACGAACTCTTTGGCCAGGGCGTTTATAGACACAGGAGCTATCAGCCCTTCACTGAAAGCAGCAGCACAGGTGTGCGTTTGTGCGTGTATGTGTGCAAGTGCGTGTGGGTGTGTGTATGTGTGCAAGTGTGTGTGGGTGCGTGTATGTGTGCAGTGCGTGTGAGTGTGTGTATGTGTGCAAGTGCGTGTGAGTGTGTGTATGTGTGCAAGTGCGTGTGAGTGTGTGTATGTGTGCAAGTGTGTGCGGGTGTGTTTGTGCGTCCCTGTGAGTACACAGCCACGCGTAGAAGCAGGAGGTGTTACAACTTCTTTGGATCGACTCCCAATTTTAATGCAAGCACGTGACTCATGAGACATGAGGCTCGAACTTTTATTAAAGTGACCATTGAGTTTTTTAAATGCTAAAAGCTCCACCGTGTAAAAGGAAACACATTGGTAAGCGTAAAGTAGTGTGCATCTGCCACTCACAGTTTTACGAATAAGTTCAAGTGAGAAATGAAAAACAAATACAAGTCATGCACATCCTCTACACCCATATCCCCTGTGCACAGTTGCAGCAGCAATTGCAAAGCCCTCTCCTCAGACAGCAGCATCCACCTGGGCAACCTCCTCCTCCCCAGCAGCAGCAGCAGCAGCAGCAGCTGGGTAAGCAGCACCAACTACCCCCCCCTCCTGCCATGGTCGTAGGTACGTGTGTGTTAGTGTCCTCTGCATCAATCATTCAGCACTCAACGGTACTTCAGTTCTTTTTAAAGTTGCATGAAACGTGCCAACAGTCAGCCCAGCCAAGCCCCAAAAGGGGGAATTTATGCCCTTTCCCTGGATTGCATCTCTGAGGTCACCCAATGGTTTCTATACATATATTTAACACTTCTGCATAAAAATTAATGAGTTTGGGGTCAGGGGTGAGAGTGGGGGGCTGGAATTGTGCCATATCCCTGCCAAAAAGGTGGTATGGGTGTAGAAATGCGGGTTTTGGTCCGATTTTCACCAATTCTTTTGTTGCCAGTTAGGTTTAGGGTCAAACCATACACATTACAGTAAAAAAAGGGGGGTTGAAACTTTGCCCCTAAAGGACTTAGTGCGTGGGCATGTTTGCTGGGCAAAAATAATGCATTTCTGAAAACCCTGGAATCAAGCTTTATGGCCACCACCTGAGTGTCGGGAGCCCTTCAGTATGCTCCCAAGGCGGCCGTGGTGGGAAGCGACAGCTGAGATTTTCAAAGGCTATGGATTCAAATTTCACTGCCTGCCCACACCAGCCGAGCATGCTAAACTGCTCTTTACTCGTCAAACTTCAAATATTCCCAGTGTTACCTCTGCTCTGTTCCAGAACATGCCACTGAAAACTTTTATAAGATAAAACTAGTCACGCAAATTGGTTCCCTAAACCATGCACCCTGTGCTCCTCGCATAGAATCGAGCTTTTCCCGGCCAAATTGAGCGATTTCCTGGACCCCCGTCCCCGCCCCCCGGACCCCCCTCATAATGCTCCAAATATTATGTCAAACCATCGTTGTGTGGGTGAGGCAAGCCGCGGGGCCACTTTCTGAGGACCCCATTTTGGCAGGGGAATCCTGGCCCCGCACCCTGGGCGCCCCCCGGCACAAACAGAGTATGCAGAGTTGCTCAGTTAGGTCCAGCTTGAGGTCCTGCATACTCAGAAGTGGGTGGGAGCTTTGGGGCAAGAACTCTCACAGGGATGGCTGGCCTGACCAACAGTTATAAAAGCAAAAATATGGAGCTCACCACTCACAGAAGGTTTTATGCTTGTTTAACGAGTAGAGAGGACGTGTGCCTGATCATCTGTGCTGCATTATTGATGCTATAATCTCGTTTCAAGATTGCTCTCACCCCTTTAGTGTCTGCAAGTCGTCGTCATCTCTTTAGGTGCCCCTGGGGGCTCTGGCTCTCAACCTGCAGGCACCACAACTCTTGAAAGTGCGCAAGGCCTGGACACCACCTGTAGTACCAAACATTGTGCACACAGCCTGACCACTCTCGCTCTGTGTTGTCCTAATCTCTCAGGCGCCCCTGGAGGTGCTGGCTCCCTACCCACCGACACCACACCTCTTGAAAGTGCGCAAGGCCTGGACACGTTTGATGCTTTTGCCTCCATCATGCAGGTGCGTGTGAGCTTGCCTGTGTGTGGGGGGGGGGGGGAGGGGAGA
>Ga0307968_1000492_pt1 | contig 28254 bp, 27 predicted proteins | sample OrgLakmetagen650_FD_201834 | JGI IMG/M metagenome (GOLD analysis project Ga0307968, IMG submission 201834) | Saline water microbial communities from Organic Lake, Antarctica - #650 | ecosystem: Environmental > Aquatic > Non-marine Saline and Alkaline > Saline | place: Antarctica: Organic Lake...
GTGTGTTTGTGTGTGTGTGTGTGTGTGTGTGTGAGTGTGTGTGTGTGTGTGTGTGTGTGTGTGTGTGTGTGTGTGTGTGTGTGTGTGTGTGTGTGTGTGTGTGTGTTCGTGTGCGTATGTGCGCATGTATGTGTGTGTGTTCGTGTGCGTACGTGCATGTGCATGTGCGTGTGCATCGACGAGTACTCACCTCCCCTCATGGGCTTGTTTGTATTTTTCCCCATGCTGATGATCAAATCACATTAGTTTCGTGAAAGTTTTTATGAAGGTTTTCATAAAAATATTTCGTCAACCATGTAAGTTTCTATCCTGGGACAATCCCATTGACTTCCTACACCCGAAGTTCAAGCACCCTTTCCATCTCTTGCTCAACCACACACAGGTCTGAGCCAGTGTACACAGAGGACGATCAGAAGCCTCAGGTCAGTAAAGTTCTGCACCCCAAAACTTGAACTCTGTGCCTGTTTTTGCCCGCCCTGACCTGTGTTTGCTTCGCCCTGACTGCCTGTCTATGCAGATAGAAGAGGACTGCAAGCCCCACTGTGTTAAGGAATGGCAAGAGTATAAGGTGGGTTCCTGGCACTTGGGGTACACCGCGCTTTTGTGCGCGCTCCTCTCTCTGCAAAACGATGCCTGCCTGCCGCCTCTCTCTCCCTCTTTACCTGTCTCTGGGTGAAAGAAGTCCTGCTGATGTATGTATCATAACACCCTGCACAGGCTTGTGTAGAGCGCATCAAGAGTGATACCACCGGGCAAGCTCACTGCTCAGGGCAATACTTTGATTTTTGGCACTGCGTGGACCACTGCGTGAGTATGGATTGCTACCGTATTGCAAACCGTTCGGAATACGAACCTGCTCTGCGTAATTAGAGACCTGTTTTTTGGCGGTCGAGCAATTACTGCATTCCTTTCCCCGTGATGAGGCAATCACCCAAGCTGCTCCCATCACTCTGTCCTCCTTTCAGGCTGCCCCAAAGATATTCTCCACGTTGAAGTAAAATGCTCCCCTTGAGGGGCTTCCTGGCTAAACCAACACGCACACACGTGGACGCCCCCATGTACTAGAATGCATGCCAGAGAAGCTAGCCTTGCCCGCATGAGAAGCTAGCCTTCCCTGCATGAAGGCAAGCCGGGGGGAAGGGGGCGTATGTGTGCGCATGTGAGTAGTTGCTTGGTGATGGGAGGTCTTTTAAGAACCCGTGATGACCCGAGGGATGACACCTGCTGCTGATGACTTATCTTCTAGTTTCTCCATAGCTTGTACATTTTGAGGTTCTGCAATATGCACGCCTACATAACCAGGGTGCAACTGATCTGCTCGTGCATGGGTGTCCAACCTAGTTCTGCCTTGGTTCTATCTTTTAGATAGGTGCTTTTTAGGTATCTTCTTTAGACTTGTTGATTCAAACTCAGGATATCACATGACACTCGAGGCTTTAAAAAGCACGTGACCATCCACGTGCGTCCGCATAGAATTGACCATGTGACAATGCAGGATACAACGGCAACTTCTAGTACGTTGATCAAGCAACTTGCAACATCAGGATGGACGCTAGTAGAAGCGCCAAACCAAAAAAGCACTACTAGTAGTAATAGTATTTCGGCAACTTTCAGAATGCTCAACATCTACATCTGCTTGCCTGCAATACACACATCACCTTAACCTGTTTATAGAAATAGAGTCTACAGATAAAGCCAATCAGTCAAAACGTGCGACTGCTAGGCTGCAAATGTAAAACATGTAAAATTGTGATAATTGTCGCATAAGACTTGTAGTACCTACAAAAAACCCTTGGAAAGGGAAAATGCACAACGCTGTTTGTGACATTGCAGCACCGTAAACCTGTTTACATCTGGAGTCATTAGGAGGCAACCGCTCCCTTCCTGCTGCTCCCAAACCGGTCTGATAGCAGGCAGCACCTTTGACTTTATAAGATCAAAAGACCAGCACAAAGAAAACAAGGTATACTTGCAAAGTTCCACACAGAATGGCAGTATACGCGTCTACCAGCAAAGCAGAATGCCGCACGCCACTGCTAGAAGCAACAAGTTTGGGGCGTGCATTTTCTAGTGGCCTGGAATGCATATAGCTGCCAGAGAATAGCTCATCAGTATAAGCAATCCAACCGCCTCAACTGCTCACAATCACTGAAATGAGAGAAAATAACCTACGAAAACGAATTACTTGAGAATTGTTGGCTGTCTGGAACATTCAAATATTGGTCACGACGAATCATGGCACCGCGGCCAGCTTAAGCATGGATTGCAAGTATGAGCCGCCATGCCCCCCCATAAAGGTGTGTTTAACGTCTCCTCCCTCTGGACGTGAGAAGGAAGCGACCGCTCAAGCAACGCCCCGAGGTGATGGTAGTACTCAGACTTGCAGTCAGAGAAAAGAGCGTGTTTGTTACAAGAGGACCGTCTAAACTGGCCAAACAACCGAATAACCGTAAAACCGTTGCTCACGTTATAAATCCAGGGGAAATCACACGATTCGTTTATGCCACTGATTTAGCATGACATATTGCTCCTAGTGCTGGCGTGCAACGGTAAGTGTATGTAGGCAACTGTTCTCTGTTTTTTCATTAAGATGCCAATCCGCTAGAGATTGTCGTGCATTTTATATCTGCAACACTCACACACTGGAGCTTTTCAAACTTGAAGTTTGGGAGCTGGTGGGTCTTCATTCTCCGAGATTTAAAAAGCTTACTTGCCTCCAAGCTCCATGTGCATTTTGTCAATTAAGCTGCTCTCTTGTCCGTTTAGGATGTGCCCTTTCTAGTACTGCCAGTACCAGTGGTATCACCAGCTCTCATCCTCGGGAGCCGGTTTCAGGCCAGGTTTGCAAGCTACTACTAGTAGTAGTACTAATCCCCATTAATTTTCCTCTTCTTGCTGTGTGGTGTCACCAGGGGGAGTTTTACAGTTCAAGTACCAAGTTGGTACATTTCAAGTACCAAGTTAGGTAACAAAGCATACTTCGTGAGGAGTGTTATACACGTAGTTCTGTTTTTTTTATAGGAAAAGGCTATCAGTCCTCTACAAGGAAAGGTAAGAACTCGCGTGAGGACCTAGGTATCTTAGAAAACGAGCGTGCAAATGCCATGATGACGAGTAAGCAAAATCACGCCTGATATAAACGCATTATGTGAAAATGTGGGAAAGAAGACTGTTATGGGTTGAACTACTAGTTCCTACACAATATCTCAAGTTGAACAAAAGAGCAGAAAGAAACGCAAAGAAACAGCCTGAAACAGGCCATAATAGCAAAAAGCATTGAGAGACTGGTGTAGTGCACCCTCTTCTGCGCCTGACCTGGTTTTTGGCTGTTTGTTGACTCTTTGTTGTATATTCTGGATTGCGCAGTGTCCGCCCCCCAGTGTCTGTTTTTCTGGTGGGACTCGCCTAGTCTCAGGGCTGGTTTTGTGTCTTTCCTTAATGTAGTACGCCGGTTCTAGAACTGTTTGAGCGTGGACTTTTCCTCTTACTTAACCCTGCTGTCACAGACGGTCTGACAGTTGAACTGACTCCCACTTTGTGCTTTTTGCATTTGCTTTTTGCTGACTTTGGGCCTGAGACAATTTTTTTGTGTTTTCTCTTCTTTGTCTGACGCGGTGGGATGCTGTATGGCTAAACCCATAAGAGCCAGTGTCCTTTCCTAAACCATGCCGGAAGTGCTTTCACTATGGCGTTTTTTTAGATTACTGACTCCCGAAGAATTCTTTGAGTTCGAACCTGATTGGTTTCGTCTCCGAGATTAAATTAGATTAGATTACAAGGGGGATCTTCAAACATACTGTTCGGCTGATCGGCTTGTGACTGGTCCTCGCCAGTCAACAATAAATCCATAAGCTCAGACACAAAAGAAAAATGTGTGTTGCTGTGTTGCAAGAGGAAATCATAAACCGTCTAGGGGTTGACATGTTGTCAAATTAAGGTTGCTCGCTCCATGAAAAATCATCTGAAAATTGATTGAATAGGTAAGCAAACTTTCTCCTTAAGCACAGACGTCTGCGTCTCACATCAAACACACATCAAAAGAGCACGCGCTTATCTTGAATCTGCTCACAAGCACAACGGTCACACTAAAGAAAGCCCCCGAGACAGGAGTGGAATGCTGCAGAACGCTTGACAGAAAATTGAAGGGAGTAACACTGACGCCTTACTCTATTCATCAACATCAAAAGCGCCACTCAATACAACCGGATAGCACCAGAAGGCCCACCAATCTAACCCTGTCAAAAGGTGGAGGGCGCCTATTATTTGCTGTCAGAATGCAGCCATCCTGTCACCAATATGATAATATAACAACTTCAGGTTAGGTTACATTGCTATGTATGCCTCGAGGGCATCTGAGCGGAAGCTTGAAAAAATCCTGTAACCACACCTGACTAAACAAAAGGGGAACCGTCTAAGAGAAACAAGAGAAATAGAAGAATTGCAGGATCAAGTTTGAAAAAAATTGGTAAGAAGTTGGAAGTTGGAAGCCAAAAAGGGAGCCGAACTATGAGAACCAGCAAAAAAAGTATGGTTTGAGCATAGTGCCAGAGAGCCTTGATGAAAGTAGTGCCAGCACACCACAGAAGACACACAGAAAGTCAAGCCAGGTGAAAAAGAAGCATCAAGTTGTGCACCACATACATACAGGCAGAATGATACAACCAGGCAGGTGCAAGCTGACTCTGTTTCAGCGCTTTGTGTAGAGAGTAAAACTTGTTTCTAAATGAACCTGCCAGCCCCCCAATCACGAGGGTCTCAAGGGATCGCAACTTTGCCGCAACTTGCTCATGGCTAGCTGTCTTGGGGGAGCTGCAATTTGTCATTGGTGCCTATTTTCTCTTCTTAGGGGTTGTTTTCGCTGATTCTATTGCTAGTGCTGCTGGCTTGGCTGGTGCTGCTGGTTTAGAAGGCGGGGGCATGCGCAACCTGGCACTGTCAAGCTGGTGCTTGAGGAGAGCGGTGCTGAGGGGCGGAAGGGGCTGGCCTGGGTCAGGGAGGCTTTCACCAGGCAGGTGTTGACGGAAGGGGAGGGGAACTGGATCTGCCCCCCATTTTGACCGTGTTGGACGCACCCCTGGCATGCACAACCAGTTCCTCCCCCCACCCACATTCCCCCCGGGCAACCCACTGAATCTGTATGGCCAGGTCCACGAGCGTGTTCTGCAGGCGTGTGTTATAACAACTTAAGATTGCTGGCCAAATGTTTTTAACAGTAGCTCAACAAGGTGCACAAGTTAAAAGGATCTGGCCTGCTGCACAAGCAGATGTAGACAGTTGCGCACCAATGGTACAACGACTAACGCACTCACAGCCTTGGAGTTACTGGCCTACACTACAGCATGGAAGTAATGCACATGCCATCAGATCCGCAAAAAATTCATACATACCGGACGAGACATTAAACAACCTGAATCTCTGTCTAAGGCCCCAGCCTCTTGGGGGGGGGTAGCCTACTACATGCAATGGACGCCCTGCCTCACCTATGCAAACGCACTGCACGCCAGGTGGGATGCAATCAATGATGCGCCTGCATTTTTAAATGATGATTGCAAGGCTTGGCCATAATTTACCTGGTAGATAAGAATCACCAGCTGACTGTCTTATGCACGCAGGCTTTGAGTTAGCTGAAATTATTTTGTCGCGCAACTTCATCACACAAGATGCCACATCAAAACAGCAGTAGAGCAGCAATCATGCCTGTTCAGTTCCTCAGCATTCGCACCTGTGATTGCGTGTGGGCTCAAAGCCTGCAGGAATAAAGGACAGTGCACGCACGTGCTGGGAAAGGATTGATAAGTAACTGCCTGCTGTGAAAACTGCGTTTTCCCCAAACAGCGATAAGTTTATGCCGGCTGTTGAAACACATGTCACCATCTCCGATTGTGGTCCATTTGGCCAATAAACGTTTCAGCAAGGCAGCAGTGCACTCATGATGACGCAGTGATCTGCCGCAATTTTCTTTCACCTCTGCCATGTGCTGCATGTCTCCCCTGTTGATGTCAGGCCTACGCAAGCTTTTTGGAGTTACTAAGGGTGTGGCTGAGGCAGCTTGTGGTGGCACGAGCATCCTCCTCACAAACTTGTTCAAAATCGCTATGATGAAAACTTGGTTCGCAAACTATTATATTGCTTTAACTATACATTTTAGCGACTTTGTTCTTAGGTGACAGGCCCCTGCCTCCCATCCCAGCCACTTGATCCCATCTTTAGTCCTTCTTGCTCTGGATGAGATGGTATCTACTTAGCAGCATTCATTTTTGGCAAATTTCCCAACATGAGCTCATTCCTAAATCCAGTGATTCCCTCAATTTCTCGTTTTCTCCTTTCCATACCCCCACCTTTCTCTCCCCTGTTGTTCCCTTTATGGTGTAGAGGAGCAGCATGTGAGCACTCTTGTTTTAATTTGTGTTTTATCAGGCAAAATCAGCCAGGCAAAAAGTTTGAAACTGGAAAATAATATCTGATTGTAATACTCAACATGGTTGTAAATGTACAAAAGCGATCATCAATTTGTTTGTGTAAAGTGTGGAGTGCTATGCTTAAAAACAACAACTGTTCATGGCTAGTTCAGGCCTTTGATTGCTTTGTAACTTTGGATACCAGCATTCAGAAGACCCTTATTAAAGGCCTTCTGGATAGGTTTCTGCCATATCCCGCATGTCCAGCTCAACTTCTCGTGGGTCATCCAGGGGTGTGACCTGAATTGAGCAAAACAAACCATACACTCCTTTTTCTTTTGCAGCTGCCAGGTACTCACATCATTTCTCTGCTGATCACAGGAGGGCATTGCATTACGCATGTTGACAAAGCCGGACAAGCACAAACGAATTTGGGAGTAACAAATTGGAAATTAATAACTCACCGCTTTGCTTTCGTCAACATGAATGACGAGGTCGAACTGGCCAGGTACGTATGCATCGAAGTAGTGGCTGCATATGACAGAAAAGGTTGCAATGTCAGAAGTGGATTAAAACAAAAATTAGAGACCAATGCAGCTTTGTGTGGCAAGCGCGATGAAACAGGAAACTAGTTTTGGCATGGATCAACTTGGCTTTCTGGCTAATGCAAAGCCATAATACAGCCACATCTCACCTCCAGCGCTCTGTTTCTGGGCGGTAAATTACACCGATTGCGCGAGTCAAGAGTAGATCCTGCACAAAACAATGTGCAAGGCTGCAGTCAAAGAACGCTTACGACTTATTCAAGGCTGGGGAAGGGAGAGGGTTGGTTGGTTGAGAGGGTACAAGTCATTACTGAAAGTAATTGGCGCGTAATAATGAGGTAAGACCGTAAGACACAAACAAGCGTTCAACCAATCTAGCCCCAAATAAGTTTCAGCAGTGCACTGTATCCTTGCATTTACGTATCTTGTGCTCCCTCCCGCTTACTCCACGAGCTCTTTCTGACACCTTTTGTTTCATCCTAAATGGTATAACCACCTCATCCTAATAGTAGAACCACAAGCATGCAAACAGGTCTTACTCCCGTTACCAGAGAGCACATTTGAAATGAAGCTTTGGGTCTAATGATTAAATTTAGTCCCACCTTGAGAATGCTGCGAGCAGGCTCAGCAGACACTTGGAGAGCAAAATTCTTGTGCCCAATGGTGTGCATAATGCCCTCGATGCTGCCTGTCATAGAAGGCCGGACGGTTTTGACCTTCATGGGCTCATCCCAATTGTCAGAGGCAGCTACAGTGCCTGGAAGTAAGGTTTGGGAGGAGAAGGTAAGATTCAGGACTAAACAAGTGCACCCCATGCAAAAGCAGGTATGTTGCCTCAGATCACCCTCTATCTCAACTAAATGGATCCAGCTGGCTGAGAGGACAACATATTTCTTGCCAATATTTATATCTCTCTCTCTCTCTCTCTCTCTCTCTCTCTATGTGTGATGATATATATATAGAGAGAGAACGAATCAGAAAACACTTTTGACCTGTGTGCGTGGTGAAGCCAATGTTGAAGGTAGACGCCTTGCCAAAGTGCTCACGAGCTAGCTGGCCGACATTGTGCTCGTCTGCGTGGAGATTTGCATTGGTAGATTGATTAACTATAAAACAACTACGCAGGAAGAGAAAAACCATTCCATATAGGGCAAGGAAACAATCTGCCGAGTACGGTGAATCAACTTCACCACAAAAAACGGAGAGCAATGGAATCAGAAGGGTTTCAGTATGTGCAACTGTCCTGTATGCATATATATCATGTCCATCTGCTTTGCTTAGCAATAGAACAGAAGACCAGATGAATTAAACTTGTTCACTATTTCATTGAATTCTCCACGATGAGAGAACCATGCAACTTGTGCTGGCTGCAGATACTGTGCTTCTACAAATGTCAGCTTTTGCAAAGGTTACACTACCATCACACAAATAACTGATTTCCAGCGTCACGCAGTTCATTAAAAACAATCACTTACTGCGGCGCCAGCTCATGTCTGTGGCCCTTGCATCGCCTAGGTGACTGTTGTGGGCCCAAAGGACAATTTTGGGCTCCACTCCTTGCCTCTCCATGTGTGCCGATACTGTTTCAGCATTCATTGGAGTATGCAAAACCTTAATATCAGTTTTTTTTTGGCCTTTTTAATGCACATCCCAAAAGAAGTTTTCTACCTCCCCTAATTCTGTGAACATTTAGAGCAGAGGAAGAAAGACATCGTGTATGGATGGCAAGCCTAGACTTTACCTAGTTTGGCAGTGTCTGCAAAGTGCGAGTCCCGCAAGTTCCTGGAAGGGAGGGCAGACAATGTCCCTAGTTTGCCAGCATTATTTACCGAGCAAACAGAAAAGGGCAGCAGGATCTGAAAATTTTGAAGGGGAACTGGCTCGAAGCCTAAAATCCCAGCAAATTAAGCCTTCAAAACATATGCTTACCAGGTGGTGTCTCTGCCGCTCCTGAAAAACATCTTGCGATAATACTCCTCCGCACCAGCCACACACATGCTGTTTGCTTCAATCTGCAAGCATTTGTAAGCAAGATACCCGTAAAAATGCACAGGAATAAGGAGGCGAGGCACAGACTCAGCAGATAAATTTGATACAACGTGTCAGAAGGCCTTGTCAGGAAGTACAACAAAAAACATACCGCCAGAGCATACTCATTAGCATCAGCACCATCCTTGTTGCGCATCTCCTCAGCTGCGTCCCACGACTGCATGAGACAGGTTTGATAATGAAATGGAGTGCCTGGAATTGACTCATTCATGCATTTAGATCCAAAGCGAACACACTAGTACGGGCATCTCAGCATTTTTACTTTTCGCATGCGTCTCAGCATTTTTACTTTTCACCCGCCTTGTTTGAATTTGCAAAACTCTGCTGCCTTGCAACACCTACCTTTCGCAAAGCTGACGCTGCTGCAGCTTCACACGAAGGCTGGTTGAACATGCCCGTAGCCATACCATAAGCTTGACTGTCAGCTCCATACCTTTTGAACAGAAAGAACAGGACACAACGTGTCAAATGCCTTTGTTGTCAGAAGAATTTGTCAGAAAGATGGCACATGACAGAACGCTTCAAGAGCAAAACAGATAAAAATAAGTTGTAAGTTGTTTTATTATGCAGTTATAATAGTTTTTGCCAATCAATGATCTCTATTATTTGCAAATTTAATCTATTGATTGCGACACCTATCATTGTTTGTAGCTATACAGTTGACTGTCAAACGTTTCTATCTCAACTCAGCATGCAAAACTTATGTGCTTGCAGTTTCACCACACCTGTCAAAGCACATGTAACGTAGTGAAACTTCACGTGCAGCCTCAGGGTCGTGCTCTTGCAGGGTTTTGATGACCGCCTCAGCACTGCAGATTTAGGAATAATAGGAAAGTTTCCATTATCATCAAAGCATCACGTTTTCATGTACACACTGCTCCTTTCTAACTGCAAGAACATTTTTTGCTAACCTAATATGTAAGAGAAAACACAGCGTGGAGGACATTGTATTCAATTATATCTTGGAAAAAAAGTCTAGGTCAAAAAAGGGATCTTGCCTGGTGTGCAGGCTGTACACATCCATGCCGTACAAGCCAACCATCCTATTAAGTGCAGCTGATTCACTGCTCTCCTGAGGATCAGATTAAGAAGGAAGACCATTTCAATGTATCACAGATGCTTTGAAATCAAAGTTTTGAGGTTCCGGGAGGTTAAGTCTCGGTGCAAGAATTAAAAGGGTGGCTGGCGGTCACAGCAAAAGCAAAAGCTCTTCCATAGCTCAAAGTTTGTGCACAACAGGGAAGACTTAAAATGCAAAACTTTTTCATCAAGCCATCTTCTTTCCTTATATTTGCCTAGTCAAGTAACCCAAGTTTGCTGCAAAGAACATGCACAAGGAGGCTTGGCTGACGTACGATGGGTCCTGCAGGAGAGGTGTCCATAGCCACACTGGTTCCCTTGGGCTTTTGCATTGTGGTTGTTTCAGCAGCAGATGAGGGAGCGCCTGTCACAGCTGTGTGTCGAAAAAGGAGTGGTTTGCAAACTCTTTGCTAAAGAACTTATAGGGGCAGCACATGCAAGATCACTCTTGAGTCTCTCGCAAACTTATCCCGCAAACTTATCCTCCAAGAGAGAGAAGAAGCCTTACTTGTGAAATACCTGCACGGAGACTTCCACCCATGATCTCTGCCTTCCGTGCAGCATTGAAGGACTTGAGCCACTCCACAAAACCCTCAAAAGCTGTGTTGCGCCACATCCATCGAGGAAAGCGCTGTGATGTGCCAATGTGTGCAGTTTGCATCTGTAAGGAAACAGGGCTACCAGGCCTACTAATATGAATAATCATACCACCTTCAAAGTTAAGTCGGAGCTTCCTTTTGGCACATGTTTAATTGCCTTTGCAAGCAAATACATTTGAAGATGCATGTAAGAAATGATTGGTCTGCCGCTTACCGTGAAACCGCTCAGCGCCTGCCGAGCAGATTTTGGTCCCACAGACAGCCCACGCACGTACTCATTTGCACGGAACATATCTGCATTTGTTTGTTCAGGGGAGGTATTCATGCACCAGCGCTTGTCTGGACACCAGGTGGAATAAGCATGCAGGTGGAATAAGTATGCACGATACAAAAGCTGGACAAAGAAGACAGCCTTTTCCTTCAGCGGCACAAACAAGGTGATCGACCCCACAAGAAACCTTGCCCCCCCCTATATAATTTAAGCCGACAATCCTTTAGCAGGCTGTTATCCTTGTTGTGAAGTGCCCTTACCAGGCCAGTCTGCCTCGCACAGCACTGCATTAAATCCTCTCTCGGCTGTGTAGAAGGCAAAGGACGAAAGGGGTGTGATATGAGCAAGTCCTTTAATTTGTGTTATGTTTGCAGAGAAGATGGACAATTACATTGTCATGCGCTACTTGGTAACGGCTTGCTTGCAGGAACAGCTAGTGATCCACAGGCCCTAGTGCTCACCAATGAGAAGCTTGGTTATCTCTGCTCTTTGATGGTAAAAGTCGTGTGTTCCATGTGAAGCTTCTCCTGCAGAAGTGCATGTTGGTGTCCATATAGCTTGAGGCAACTCCACAAAAATAGACACAAAAATACAATACAATAGACAATTTAACAGGAAGGCACTGCTTATCCAGGTAACAGAAATCTAGTCTTTTTCTGTTCAGATCGTTTATTGTCAGCTTGCAAGAAAAGTGTTCATCAAACTTTGTCAGGAGGACACGGACGCCCTGCCTCACCTATGCAAACGCACTGCACGCCAGGTGGGATGCAATCAATGATGCGCCTGCATTTTTAAATGATGATTGCAAGGCTTGGCCATAATTTACCTGGTTAATAGGTATCACCAGCTGACGGTTCTATGCACGCAGGCTTTGAGTCAGCTAACATTTTATTTCCGCGCAACTTCATCACACAAAATGCCACATCAAAACAGCAGTAGAGCAGCAATCGTGCCTGTTCAGTTCCTCAGCATTCGCGCCTGTGATTGCGTGTGGGCTCAAAGCCTGCAGGAATAAAGGACGGTGCACGCACGTGCTGGGAAAGGATTGATAAGTCACTGCCTGCTGTGAAAACTGCGTTTTCCCCAAACAGCGATAAGTTTATGCCGGCTGTTGAAACACGTGTGACCATCTCCGATTGTAGTCCATTTGGCCAATAAACGTTTCAGCAAGGCAGCAGTGCACTCATGATGATGCAGTGATCTGCTGCAAATTTCTGTCACCTCTGCCATGTGCTGCATGTCACCCCTGTTGATGTCAGGCCTACGCAAGCTTTTTGGAATTACTGAAGGTGTGGCTGAGGCAGCTTGTGGTGGCGCGAGCATCCTCCTCACAAACTTCGCTATGTTGAAAGCCTAGCTCGCAAGCTATTAAATTTATATTAGAATAAAATTTATATTTATTTTTGAATTCAGGGAGTAATTCCTTCACATGCTTTAAACCAAAATGGCGGAAAACCATGGGGCACCCATCGCTGGCCCTTAGTGCTGTCGGCGCACTTCACACGATTGATTAATTTCCTCTCGCCAATTAAATTCACCAACGAATATCCTGTCGCCAAGAGTCAACGTGATTGTTTACGTATTTGTATACATATACACAGGAACTTCTTGATGGGCTTAAAACCCAATCATTCGTGGGGCACATGAACGAGAACCGGGATTGGAGAAATTGCTGAATGAGATAACGGCTTATAGAACCGCGTATTGCAGAGCTATCTATCTGAAGCCTTGGTTGCCTCTATATTCTTGTCTGCGGCAATGGTAAGGGGCATGGCCGTCATTCGCAGCTCGGTTTGCACGACTTCGCACACCTGCAATGAAACGGTTGGGAACTGACTATCATAGATATGTAAGCCACATGCAGGAAATCAAACTGCCTTAACTAGAAGTCAGGCGAGGTATGCTTGCTTCCGCCGCACCCGTGCTTGAGCAAGCTCATCCTTGCACAGCAGTTGTGCCGTGCCGTCCCCTTGGCTTCCTATGCCTTTACCACCCCAAATGTAAGGCTGTAGAGCCGGGTGAGCAAGCACCTGCAAGTTCCGTGATCCGTGATACTAAATGATTTCACAGTGATTGCAACTGAAGCAAACTGAAGATGAGACCCTCCAGCATGATGAGTAATGGGAGCTACAATAGCATAGAAATGAGCATGAAGAATAGTACAGCCCTATCTCGAATTCCCTGAAGCACTGACTTTCACACAACCTGTTGTATGATCAGCAAAAGCACAGCCTGTGCAAGTTCAGCACTCGCTTGCACACGCATCCTAGTATTGCAGGAGCCAAGCAAGGAGAGCACACCCACGTGGTTCATGTGAACACTGGACTGGAGCCTTTTTGTAACGGCTAGCCCATTTGTTTCAGCACAGGCTTTTAGTTTCATTTAGCACCAATTCAACACACCTTGTGGAGCACCGGTGCGGTGAGCTGGTCTGGACACAGAGGACCTGCACGGCTGTCAAATTCTTGTTGTGACTCGCACATCAGGGACCTGCAAGCGAACCCGCACGTGGACATTTTCAGAAATGGCTCAGAAGTCAGATTCCCAATCAGCTGTTCCCAGCTGCAAGGACGGCATCCGTGTTGCCATTCTAGGCACTATTAATTACGTCACACACACTCACCCAATAGCACGAGCATCTCCATCCGCCATCGCATGCCGCACACGCTCGATTAAAGCACCGTTCACGATGCCTAATAACTCTTGTAAGCGCTGCTCCAATGCGTTTTTCGCCACAGGGTACGCTTCTTGCAATGCAGTTAGAATCCTAATAGTGTCCTTGGCTGCTTTCAGATCCACGACTACCAGATAGAGTGGGACTGCATTGCAACATAAAAGCAAATCAACAAGCCCATCAATTGCAAGGTCTAGGAATAGCGATAAAAATTTAAAGGCTCTAATTAACGTGATGTGGCATACACACACCAATAAGGCACTGTGCACAAGGAATTCACAATTTGTTTCTAAATGAGCTCGTTAAGCAAGCTCGTCAACACGCTTTCTGACTAGAGCGTTGACGCGCTTGCTGACCGAAAAAAATTTGAGGGAGCATTCACTCCCATCACAAGAGCCTCATGGTCAGCTGATGCCTTTCTTTTCTTTTCTATCTATGTTTTAAATGCATGAATGCGCAAAAACGAAATTTCTGTCCTAAAACACTGAAATTCTTTTCCCCACAGTACTTCAGTACAGCAGTTCAGTTAGCTGTCATAGACAGTCAAAATGTCCTTCAAACCAAGCTCACCAGAAAGGTAGGTAGTCTGCACGTCCAGCTGTGCACCCTTGAACGTCATCACGATCGGAATGCTTCCATAAGCACAGGCTTGGTCCATGCGCCCTGCATAGAATAAAAAAGACCCCTCCTAGATTACAAGGCTACCAGCACGGTGCTCAAGTGACCTGAAAGCTCAGATCAGGCTCCTGCTTTCAGAGACTAGATCTTGGCATGCATGACCTCCAATCCCTTAAACCCTTCAAGTGTCTCTTGAGATATTGGTGAAGGTTGCTGGTCCAAAGTCTCCTTTAAATCCTTCATCCCACTTGACAAGTCTGTTACCGTGCTCTCAGTTTTTCAAACTTGTGTGGTGGTTTATGAGCTCACCTCCCCATGCAATACCACTCACCACACTTGCTGGGGGTCAGAATTTCTCCCTGATAAGCTATCTCCATTTCTTCTCGAATTGAAAGGCCCAAGTCATACACAGCGCTGAAGGCACGTACGACCTGCGACGAAATCGATTCATGTTGGGGGCAGTCATTAAATGGTGAGAAAATGGTGGAAGGGAAAAGGAGGCGAAAAAGACAACATAATCTCTCTCCATTGATGGAGAATGGAGCCGCTTTGGTACCGGGCACCATCAGATCGTCTGGGACAAATGGAATGAAGTTGCGACCATGCCGATAGCCTTGTAATCAATCAAACCTGCTCCTTTACCAGACATCATAATGTCGAAATGCAAAGTGTTTGACACTGTTTAGGACCTAGGCACCGACAGGAGCAGGCAGGCAGAGGCATTGTAAAAACGAGCTGGCTGCCTACCATGACGCTAAGTGCAGCCGAGGAAGACAGGCCCTTGGCAATTGGAAGCGTGGAGTGGTAATTATTCACCTTCAGTCCCCTCACTCTGCTACCATACAGCTGCAGGATGCGGCACGCAGTGCCAGCAAAGTACGAAAAGAAGCCAGGTCCCTGGGCCTCTAGTAATTTTCATACGCATGTTTATGTGTGTGTGTTTGTGTGTGTGTGTGTGTTTGTGTGTGTGTGTGTTTGTGTGTGTGTGTGTGTGTGTGTGTTGTGTATGTGCGTGTACATTAACGAACAGATGTCAACAAGTAGCTGTTCAAATTTGCCAGCCATATAAAAAGTTACGTCATAGAATTGAAGCATTTGTCTTGAGCATTTTCTTTTGTGACCTATATTTTAGGCTAAGACACCACAAACCGTTCAGTAGCGCTTCCTCTTCAAAGGGAATCTCGATCATTGTCGTGGCCCCACTCTCCTGGGTTGATTCCATGACAGCCACCTTTGTTCGTCGAGTCAGGGAAAACGACAATTGTAGAGTAGGGTGTATTAAGACAAGCCAGCAGGACCTGGCCCCAACAGGCGGACAAGGGAAGGAGCAAAGAAAGAAACAAAGTCAAGAGAAGCAGAAAGCAAACAAGAGGTGGGTGTCCCTGTTAAATGTTGCGGACCCATACGAAAGGCACCGCCTCCTCTCCGCTCTTTCCCTCAGTGTGACACTGACGTAGTGCGTGCGTGCGCTGTGCACACTACTCATGCAGATGCATCCACTTACAGGCTTGTCTAGCGCATGTGCCCGTGCAAATAGACCCTCTTGTGTACCAACAACAATGGTTCGGCCCTCTGAAATCAAGGCGTTTTGTCTGCAAGGGGTAGCAAAATAGGCAGGTGTTGCGCGTACATGGAGACATGAAACGCAGATGCGCAATAGCATGGGATCACCAGTTAACACAGATGCGCCAGGGTGTATTAGAAACACTGAAACAGTGCACATTTTGAGGCAGCAGCTCAAGATTTGACGACCATCTACATACGAGAAACTGTACGACCGCGCAGACGTCTGCAACACAATTCATGGCATAAAAGCACCAATGCAGATCAGCAGTGTGGAACTGCACCAGAACGGGCATGTTAAGTTGAAGAGCCTCGTTTGTCGAGGCAGGTACACATTACACAACTTTATTGATGTTTTGGCAGGGAAAGCAAGAAAAGAGGCAGGTAACCATACCAAGACTAAGCAACACCTACAGTTGATACCCGCCAGCCCAATCAGAGTGCTCACCAAACCTGCACGTTGCAGGTGCGTTTGCATATTGTTAACATGTGTACGTTTCCTCGTCTTATTTACGAGCATTTTGCTTTTGTATGTGTTGTGTATGAACTTGCATGCTTGCTTGCGGCCGCGTGCGTGCGTGCGATGCGTGTTCATGTATGTGTGTGTTTAGGTGTGTTTGTGTGTGTATGTGTGTGTGTCTGTGCTGCACATTGGTTCTTCCAGAAGAAGAAAAAGGCAGATTGCCTTGCAGTGTGCATCAAATTAGCTGGGAAGTGTGGTTATTTGGCATGCCGTGCCCAGGGATACAAACGTGTGTGAGTGAGTGAGTGTGTGTGACTGTGTGTGTGTGACTGTGTGTGTATGTGTGTGGTGTGTGTGTGTGTGTGTGTGTGTGTGTGTGTGTGTGTGTGGTGTGTGTGTGTGTGTGTGTGTGTGTGAGTGTGTGTGTGTGTGTGTGTGTGTGTGTGTATGCGTGCTTGTATGTGTGTGTGTGTTTGTGTGTGTATGTGTGTGTGTGTGTGTGTGTGTGTGCGCGTGTGTGTATGAGCTTGCATGTTTCATACAGGCATAGTCTTCCAGAGCAGAACACTTCGTAGATTTCTCCAGTATGTGGCGCCATTTTAAATAATTCCGATGCAACCAATATTGGAATGGCCATAAAAGTCAATAAATTGGTCAAACTTGGAATGCGAGGTACAATTGAACATTTATCCAAATTAAAAACAAACAACCTGATCCTGGGCCCAATAAACCTTCTGACGTAAGATTCATGCGTTGTTTCCTGCTCCCTCATGCTACTTTCATTGTGTCGAGCAAACGCCTTTACACGCCTCTTACGCACACGCAGGCCTGCGCGCGCGAGTCTGTGTGTCCTTTTGGTCGGACGGATCTAGGCAGCCCCAGCGAATGCATCCCAGGAATTCCAAACCCGCTCGCTATTTGCCGCTGCTCTCCAATTTCCCCCCCGAGATACAAGGGCTGATTTGCCCTCCACCCGAAGGTCCTGGGAATTTGCCGGTTGACAGCTCTCCTGCCACCAAGCGGCAGCCCCAGCCCCAGCCCCAGCCCCAGCATCACCACCAGTATCAGCCCCATCAGTATCAGCCCCAGCCCCAGCCCCAGCCCCAGCATCTCCATCAGCACCAGCCCCAGCACCAGCCGTGCAGTCGGTTTACGGAGTGGGACCAGAAAAGGGAGGAGGGAAGGCACTACCAAACTGGGGCGACCCCTGGTCCCCCTCCTCCAGCTCTTGCCACCACTGCACATGCTCTCCAGGCCCAGCTCGCTCCCTCTGCTCCAACAGGAGGAGCAGGTCCTCCTGCACCCACGCTGACCCCACCCTCTTACAGCCCCCACTGCACGAGCCCTCCTCCTGTTAACTATGACCCCGTCTCAGTTACGCCTAACCAAACAGTTATGAGTCTGGATAAGTCTCCCTATAATCCTCTCTTGGCTGCACCTCATCATGAAAAAAAGCCTGATACACTGGGAGCTGATATGGTGCTTGCATTAATGTTGCACGAGGAGGAGCTGCAAGCGGTTGCACAGCAGAAGGAGGAAAGAGAGAGGCAAATGCTAGAGGCATTGAATGCTGAGAAGAATGCGAGGAATGACGAAATGATGACTTTCATAAAAGCTAATACCTTCAAGGCACAGAACTTTGGTAGGTTGAGTTCGAAGCCTTTTTCCCTTGCCACGCTCTTGCATAGGCACAGAAGGGGAAAGCATGAGCGTCAGGCTATTCAGGTGGCAGGATATAGAGGTTAGAAGGACGGGGTTCAGGCACACCTGCGCCACCACTCACGCTGCAGGCAGCAACCAAGAAGAAACAGCATTTGGTGAAATACCTCACAAGACTCCATCACTACCAGCACCAGCTACTACAGCATTAGCAGGACCAGCATCTGCAGCACCAGCACCACCACTAGCACCAGCTTCAACAGCAGCGGCCAGAGCACCAGCTTCAACAGCTTTGGTGTGCTCGGGCAGCAGCATGACAGGCGACACGAAGGACAATGCTTTGCTGGCTGCACTGATGGGCAACCCAAGCGAGGCGTACCACGTGATGTATGGGGGTGTGGAGCAGCCTGCCAGCGTGGCAGCAGAGGCAGGAAGCGCAGAGGGACATGCAACACTGGCTCAGGGTGCTTGTACTACTGCAGCGGAGCAGCAGGATGGCAGCTCTGAACATGTCTACTCACGCAGCTCCCTGAATGATGCGCAATGCCTGGACGCACCGCTAGCACCTGCTCTTGCAGCCACCCCGAGCTCCTGTGACGGAGCAGCTGGTGATGCAGGGATGCAGACGCCTGAGCAGGTATGTGTATATGGGTGCTGGTGTGGTGTGGTGATTGGTGATGCGTAATCAGCTATCCTGTGGTCAACCCCCCTTCATTATAATCCTCGCTGTACACCAAAATCAAGCTGTACGCTAGCTTTTCCAGTCCTTACTTTGACCGATGCCCTCTCTCGCATGCAAACCCAGGCACAATCGTTCACGCCACTTTCATGCATACAAACACTCTCCCGACAATATACACACTTGCATTCGTGTCAGGTCCCTTGCGCGCTTGATCTTGGTGTGTCTGAAGAAGAGTTGCAGCAGGCCCTGCAGGCAGAGCAGAAGCTGCTCACCCCCCAGGTGTGCTGTGTGTTGTGTGTGCCTGTATGTGTTTCCGTGTGTGTCACATCTCAGACTGGGAAGGAACCACGTCCGTACGTCCACTATGTTTAAGCAGCCGACACTGCACGCGCACACACACACACATTAACACATCATCATTACACATTAACGCACACAAGCACACATTGACACACATAAACATACACACATTGACTTACACACACATACGTATGAGCAGCCTGCTGCCCCTCCCTCCAGCCCCTCCCCCCCCCCCTCCCACAACTTCCTCCAGTACCAGCAGGAGCTGGCGGCCCTAGAAGAGTTTTTTCCTGGCATCCCTCAATATGAGCTCCTGGGTGTGCTCGAGGCGTTTCAGGTGCGGCTTAACCGCTCGAGGCGTTTCAGGTGTGGCATAGACAGATCTGCCTACTGCCTGCTTTGTGCCTGTGTTTGCTGAGACGTAGGACGCCATCGTGTGAAGAGGCCCCCTGGAATGTACCTGCGTGCTTGCTTTTGTGTGAGATGTGGAGGGGTTTTAAAATGGCCCGTGCAGGATCTAGCAACAATGGAAACAAGTCCTCAGCTGACCGCGATTTGAACTGCTGCCCCTGTGCCTGCAGAGTGACTTGCTGGCTGCCAACGACTTTTTGATCCAGCAACAGGACGAGGCAGCCAGCTTTCGCTTACAGCAGGTGTGTTGATGTGACTGGCCAACAGCACCCGTGGAACCACGCTTTTGCCCTGTCTCTGTACCAGTAGCTCACCCTTCATGTTAGCCAACTCTCTGGTGCCTGAGCAAGAAGACGATCGCAGCCTTTGCGTCCGGCCCACCATTCCCTGCCAAATTTTGTCTCAAAACGAACCTCACCATATCCCACTTTTTATGGTTCAGGGCAGTGTTCAGGGTATTAAAATTGACGTATGAAACACTGCTTTAAATAAGGGTCTGGAGTCCAGGATCTGAGTCGGGGGCATGATTTGTGCCATTTCCATGCCAAAAAGGTTGTTGTTCCCATGCACGTGTAGGGATTTTTTAAACCAAAATTTACCGTTTTTTCTTCCCAGACAGGTTTTAGGTCAAACCACCCATTACAGCAAAAAATAGGGGGGGGGTAAAATATGCCACAAAGGATCTAGTGCGTGGGCCTGTTTGCTGGGCAAATTTAAAGCATTTCTGAAATCCTGGTGACACGCTTTCTGGCCACTGGTGTCCTGAGTGTCAGGGGCCCTTCAATATGCTCCCTACCAAGTTTTATGGTCTGGAAAGCTGGGGGTGGGCAGCGACAGCTGATATTTTCATAAAGTATGCTTTTTGTGCACACCTTCATCACAACCAATTCTGACGCCACAGGCTATCAGCAGGTCATATAAACAGGAAAGATGTATGGTCTCATTTATTAAATTGAGCAATTCCGTCTTTTTCGGAGGGCCCCATCGCATACTTAGTTGTATATTTATATAGTCTAAAATACAGTTTGGGCAGACATGGACAGCATGATTTTTCCAAGCTTCGCAAATTTCCCAGCCAAAACTGGGTCCTTCACCAAAACGTAGGGAATATTACCCAGAACGCCCCTGTATTTTGTTTAATGCCTGGAAGAATCCTTTAAAAATCGACCTTCTGGCAGGCAAAATACACATCTGGGCACTCGTCTGCACAAACTGAGTGTGCAGGGGTGCTTAAACCTGTCTAACTAAGGGTCCCGATTACTGTAAAGTGGAAAAAAACAAATGTTTGATATGATAGGAATGGTGGGCCTGACTATGAGCCTATCCTCCATGATAGATACCCGCATTGCACCTTTGTTGCTGCATGCATTTTGCTTCATTTCTTAGCGACCTTAAATAATTTGGAATTATTCAGCTCTCTTGTAAAGTTTGACATCAATGCCATGCTTGCTGATCACATTTTACTGCGTTGGAGTGAATTTTTAGTAGCGTTACTTGAATTGTTGACTTGCAGCATTGGCTTCCTTTGCTTGTGGCTGACCAGCATGCTGACCTTTTCACGTCAGGGCTTGAGGTGTTATCGTAGCTTACCGTGTTTGTGCCTGCAGGCTGATCAGGATGCTGAGCTTGCGCGCTCAATGCACGAGTTGGAGGAGGAAGAGGAGAAAAGAGGGATTGCAGGCGATGGGCTGGGACTGTCAGGGATCGAGCAGGCAGATGTGCTGAATGCAGAGGTGCTGTGTGTGCGTGTGTGTGTGTGTGTGTGTGAGAGAGAGAGAGAGAGAGAGAGAGAGAGAGAGAGTGTGTGTGTGTGTGTGCTTGTGCTGTAGTGTGTGCCTGTAATATTTGCTTGAGGTACGACCGGCTAAGCAATTATAAAAACTTTATAATTTTAGCAACATCAACACGTGCAGCCTGAACCACTTGTCTGGATATTTGGACAAAGTAGGTGCTATAGGACCTTGCATTCCATGGCTCCATTTATTCTGAGACACGAAATCATACGTTTGCCATCTCAAGTATCAATTGTGTCTTCTTGCTAGGATAGCCTCTCCTAGAACGCACTGGATTTATGCTTAACTGTAGCTACCATAGGACCACTCCCAGCTCCGCGATTGCTCGCCCAATTTGACGCAAGTACGTCATGCACCACACAGGGCAACACGAGCAAGGGCAGCAGGTGGAGAGGATTGAGCCCCAGCCAGCTCAACGGCTTGAGCAGGTGTGGGTGTATATGTGTGTATTTGTGCGCGTGTATGTACGTGTGTGAGCGCATGTGTGTTTGTGCATGTGTATGTGTGTTTCGAGTGTGGTTAATCGAAAGGCAGTTAGCAATTGTGCGCGTGTGAGTATGCATATGTGTTTTAATGCCCAGGTCGCTGGTCGCAGGCAGGAGATGAGCAGGAAAGGGAAGCTGGACATTTAATTGTTAGCAATAGCAAAAATATTTGTGCGAGTGTGAGCGCATCTTTACCCAAGCTAGCTCTCTGGCATTGAAATGCTATAGCTATTTAAGGCAAGTATCTGTCCCTCAGTAAAGGATGTCAAGAGGCGACAAAGGCCAGTCACCCTGAGCAGCCAACACACGAAAGAGCAAGGCTATTCATCGTTGCAAGCACCCAGTGAGTCACAAACTTATTTCCCAAGTAACGGGTGTCGCTTCCGCTTCAAAACTGTTCTGACATGCGTGATACAGACTTGTGTATGCGTCGTGCACATGCAGTGGTGTTGAGGCAGGCGTGTGGCGATCACGCTGTGCTGAGCGCGTCACGGGTGCAGCTGCCCTGCAGCGCTCGTCTGCAGCACTGGCAGAGCTGGGTTTGGAGCAGCAGGTGGGTGAAGCCGGTTGCATGTGCGCTTCCAAATTCACTCATTTGAATTATTTTGGAAGTTCATTTGAAAGTGAATGGATGAGATAACAAAACGGCGTGGGTGGCGGGAATTGGTAAGCTGTGATTAGTGTGGAAAAGAGGGTGGGTTTGAAAGGGGGAGGGAGCTCAGGCAAAAATATGAGGGGAGTTTGTTATAGAGTCCTCTATCTTGAGTTGTGGTCTAAAGCTGGAGTTCATCTATAGGGACATCGAGGCAACTCCAGGGATGTGTATTGTCTTTAGAAAGAGTGGTCCTTGGAGGTCAGGTGCAAGCGAGGCGTCTTTGGTTCCCACTCTTCTGATAGAAGCTACATGTACAATTAGAAGGGGGTGTGTGTGCTCTACTGGGGTCTGTGCCTATGGGATGACCGCGTGCACGCCAGCAACCGTGGTGTGCACCTTCACTGCTAATTAAGGGAGCGGGTACTTGTATTCGAAAAACACATACGCCCGCGTGTACACACACACACATTTTCACAAGCATGCGCACAATAACACAAACTCACGTGTACACACACACACACATTCACACGGACACACACATCTGCACACGCCTCGCGCAACTACACAGGCAGCGCAGGACAGAGAAGGCACCACCATGGTGTGCCCGGGGGTGTATGCTAATCCAGAGCAGGAGCGCCAAGTATGGAGGGAGGTAGAGGCCAACCGCAATACACGCCGGCTGGCCATTTTGACTAGGTGAGGAAGTGGCTGCGCTCTTAAATAAATTGGGCCAGAACGGTCTGTATACACTGCGGGTCTAAAGTCCCCTACCTGATATACTGTCCTTGTATGAAACCACAGGACGTACGTACAGTTCTGGCTGGCCCTGCTCATTTACTTTCGTGTGTCATCACAATGTGTGCATTTATATATCTTTCCTCACACAAATCAAAGCATGAGCAGTAACTGACCGCATTTCCCTCTCCTTTAGGTGGTTTGGTCACAAGGTAGACAGCGGATTGATGACAGATGTACTCAACACGTGTGGCGGCAGCCTGGAGACAGCACGCAAACATTTGAAGTAGGTTTTTCAGCCTGTGTGGAGGGTTGTTTTTGGTGATTAGGAATCCAGAATGAATGTGTGGTGGGTGGGTGGGCGAGTAAGTCAACTCTTGGTATGTGTGGTGGGTTGTGTTTGGTATTCAGGTTATATAGAGTGAATGTCCCCCACACTGTGTGGAGGTGTGTGGAAAGGAAAGGGGGTGGGTGAGTAAGATGCTTTGGTGCGTGATATATGATATATGTGGTGGGTTGTGTTTGGTGTTTAGAGATTATATTAAGAGTGGATGTTCTGTGTGGGGGGGTGGGCGAGCAAGTATTTTTGGTGGCCAGCAAGCCTTGCAGAAGTGTGTGTGGAGGGGTAGGTTGACACCCAGCGCTCGGTCAAGGCACATTCTTGGCTCAGAAATATGTCTGCTATTGGCTAGTAAAATACTTCCTGATTGGTATAATACCAAATTGGTGAGATTTCTGTTTCTGTATGAAGGTCCTAGCTGCTTTTAACAATTCTTCCAACACTGACCAATACTGAGGCCAAATGATCATGTTGCATGTAAAAAAGATGATGTACAACCAGCACGTGTACTTTCCACACACGCATGCATGCACAAACACACACGCGCACACACAGATGCACAAAAATACACACACCACAACACGCAAAACACTCACGCCTCCCTCCTCGCAGGTCGTTGGGCCTGCAAGATATCTCGCTGCAAGAGCAGCAGCAGCCAGCCCTGGCCCTGAGTGCCCCCACCCCAGTCCCTTTTGCCGCAAAGCACCCACACCAACAAGCACAGCAGCAGCGTTTCAGCAACCACCACCTCATCAATCGCTTCAATGTTGACAACGCTGGCGCCAACAGGCCCCTCTTTGACAAGTCCCAGATCACGCAGGCAGCTGCAGCAGCAGCGCCCAGTCTGGCCGTAGCTGCTGCTGCTGAACGCAAGATGCGAGCACAGAGGCAGCAGCAGCAGCAGCAGCAGCAACAGCAACAGCAACGTCAGAATAGGGAGATTGTTGATGCTCAATGGGGGGGTGAAGGCAAGCGGGGCGCCCTTGTTGGTAACCATGTTGATGACGAGGAGCGCAGCTCCGAGGAGGGCAGTTCAAGTAGCCTGGTGGGTGATTACGCTGCTTCATTCTTGCGCAATCTGTTTTGTGCTTCTCTGCTTGTTGATACATTGCTTCTGGGCAGATAGGTTGCTAGCATATTACGCTGGCACATGCACACAGAAGCATACATAACAATTCTCGCACGGACACATCCGCAGACTACTCTCACGTGCGCACACTCATACAAACACATACCGTAGGTTCACGATCACTTCGGGACCACACATTTCAAAAATTAATTAAATTTTCGATTTTAGTTCGTGAGGGGGTCTGGGGATTAATTTTCGAGTTCGAATCCAGTTCGGGCAGACCCTGTCAAGAATTAATTTGTGAATTCGAGAGACCCCCACTGTTGGCTGCTGCTGCTGCTGCTGCTGCTGCTGCTGTGCAGGCTGATGGGCAGACTGCCCATTGGCTGCATGGGGAGAACCACTGCTGAGTGCACAGGTGCTTCCCTCAATCAAAGAAGCAACCTTCTTACCCACTTGTCATCTTCACTAACTCTGTGTGGATGCCCCAAGGGAAGGGCCTGGAGGGCCGGTGAGAGGCTTGTTCTTGGAGCAGCATGCATGGACGCCCCACGGGCCTCTTCACAGCCGCGCCCCTTGCCTTTGCCTCTGCCTCTGCCAGCTCCCTGGGCTGCCTCTCCCTCTGCAGCTTCTCATGGTCCCTCTGCTAAGCGGCCAGCCTCTCAGCTGGGGTTCGAAGAACGGGTTAGGGGTTTTCAACCAGACGCTGGGAGCTAATTCTTAAAACCTCCCTGAAAACCACTTAAAACAATTAATTTATCACTTCGAATTCAGTTCGGGCCCGAGAATTATTAAAAATTTCGTTTTTTGCCAAATAATTATTTAATTTCCGAAGTGATCGTGAAGCTACGGTATTTATATACACATATTCACACATACCAATACACAAGTACACACAAGTACACACGTGTAGGGCGAACGCTGCGCTGCAGCCGAAGGTGAGGCTGACATGGACGCAGCTTTTGAGCGAGAGTGGATGGCCATGCTGGCCAATGGTGTTACCAACAAGGACGACATGCATGCCAAGTGGGTAGACGTTCTCTCTTGTATGTAAGTAAGTGCGCTTGTGTGATCAATTGTGTGTGTGTGTGCGTGTGCGTGTGTAACAGTGTGTGTATATAGAGGAGTTTTTCAGACAAAGATGCACAAAGCCTGCAGAGAAGGAGGAAAACAGACACGAGATTAGAGAGCACAAGGGAGGAACTGCAGGTGCATCGTCGTATCAGGATCGCGAGTTGCACTTAAAAAAACCGCAACGTGCTGAGAAAGTGTGAGCCTGTGAGTTCCTTGGTCACCTTGATCCTCAAACACACTAGCTTGCAATGTGCCTATTTCAGGGTACAATAGGGTGGGTACACAGAGAGACTGGTGCGGAGCTCTGAACATATTCTGAAGTTTGCGTGACGCGTACTAAACCTGCCTGCTGTACATACTTCTGCGCCTTTATATAGGACTGAGGCCATGTACCGAGTTCAGCGCATAGAAGCTGATCGGCTGCATGGTCTGCGGCGCAGCGCGCAGGCAGCAGCACAGCGTGCTGAGCACAAGGGCCAAGTGCACAAAGCACTGGAGATGTGGCAGCATGCAGAGAACTTGAAGGTTTGTGTCTGGGTGACTGGTTGTGTGTGTTCATGTGTGTGTGTGCGGTTTGTGTGTGTGATTGTGTAAAAGAGCATGTGTGTATGATTGTGTGTGAATGAGCATTTGTGTGAGCGTGTGTGCAAACGTTTGTGTGTGTTAGCGTGTGTGTTAATGTGTGTGTAAATGCGTGTGTGTGATTGTGTGTTGAGCGTGCATGCTTTTGTGCATGCTTGCATTCGGAATGTTTTGACGAATCGCCTCAAAAGTTCCACTCCTACACAGCAAAGCAAAAGTCCATCCAGCTGCTGGTTTGGAGGGCTCTTACGCCATTCCTGCGCATGCATGGATACTTGCGCGGGCGTGGGCACACACACACACACATATACACATGCACAAACAGGCCAAAAGCTGTGCTGCGTCCACGTTGGCAACCAAGCGGTTGCATGCATGGCGCAATGCGCAGCGTGTTAACCATATGCAGTGGGACTTCCACGGATTGCACGTGGAAGAGGCACTGTCAATGATGCGGCAAAACGTATATGCAACCGCCCTGCTGCCAGGTGTGATGGTTACGAGAGCAGATCCCCTTCTGCTCCTTATTCTCTTGTGCGCTTTTCATCTCTGTTGGGACCGCTATCTGATCCTTTAAAGATGTGTAGAGCGGCTGGCTCTTGAGTGAATTAAAGAGTGAATCAGACGAGTGGATCGGATAGGTGCTTGCTGTAGGTGCAGAAGCCTGAACAGAGGAATTTCTGGGGAAAGGGGTTAGAGGGAAAGGAGAGCATGAGCAAAAAGGAAATTTGATTGCCACCTGCACGTCAAACTCGCCTTTCCCTGGTGTGATGAAACAATGTATGCATCAAAATGATAAAAGGGTGTGCGCTTCAAGATGATATAACATGTGTTTGCATTCTCACCTCCCTACCACACGCATTGCTGTCCTGCATATAACTGCTCTCCTCGTAGCTTAAGTATTGCGAACAAAGGTCTTACAGTATATCAGCAGTACAATACACGTACACACATGTACACGCAGGCCGCAAGGAGGTGCGCGTAATCACAGGCCGTGGTGTTCATAGTGACGGCGAGCCCAAGCTGTTAGGTGCTATGCGAGCCTGGCTAATTAAGCAGGGGTTGGCTTTTAACGAGCACGTAGGTTATTTTACAGTTAAGCTGGAGCCAGCCAATCCAGCAAATATGATGCATGCTTTTGCCTGATACTTTGCCTTCTGCGCCTGGCGCTTTCAACTTGATACTATGTAATATTAGATTGTAGATTGTAGGTAGCGCCAATCAGGCACGCAAGTGTAAACAAACACCATGCTGTACATTAGCCGTTTAAGCACGTACTACCAAATAAGAAGGTATGATTTAGCCTGTCCAGATGTGGAAATGTGGATGCTTTGTAGTGTTGCATTCTTGTTTGTTGCGACTTTTACTTGTGGATCCTAACTGCACTCATTGGATGCTTTATAATTTTCGCTTTTGAGTGCTTTTTGTGGGGCTTGGAGCTTTTTTTACTGCTTATTGGGTTTTACCGCCGTAGGGTTTCCCCCTTAAATTATTTTTGCCATGAAAGGTAACAATTTCTGCTTTGCAGGAGCAAACGTTGCCCTATGATAAAGCAGCTACTGCAGGAAAATAAAAAGCCAGTTTAGCATATGCTACTAGCGCGTGCCTTGCTTTTTGGCATCCAAACTCCTAATAACACCATTGCAGAACAGGGTAAATCACCCCCATTTACAATGGTTACAATTCAAGGTACCTATATTACTTCCATTTACAACAGCTACAGCCCTCGTACCCAAAGTTTCACAAGAACCACACAAGAAGTGGTCCTTTGATCCACTGCCAAAGCTGCCTATTAATTTCGCAGCCCATTTATTCCCTCTAACTTTCAACTTGCTTGAAGCAAAAGTCTCGCGCTGGTATGCGTTCTTGGCAGATTGTTCATAGGGTTGTCATTGTCTGGTGATTTCAGTACCAATCATCAACAAATGGCTTCTTGTTCCTTCATTCACAGGGGGGGAATTTTTCTCTGCATAATTTTTCTTGTCCTTTTCAGTCACTCTTGCTCTTACATATATTTTTGCTCTTTCTCCTTACAATGGTTACAATGGGGGGTGACCTTCAGCCAGGTAGTTCGGCTGATCGGCTGCTGACTGGTCTCGGCCATCCTCAAATAAATCCATAAGCTCAGAAAGAAAAAGAAAAAGTCTTGTTCTGCTGAGAAAGGAAATCATGAACAAGTTGGTTGTTGACCTGTTGCAGCAAAAAGGGTTGGGCTGCTGAAAAGTCCTCAAAAAAAGGTGAAAACAGAAAGGAAAAGTGTTTCCTCAGCTCA
>Ga0307968_1000493_pt1 | contig 28178 bp, 33 predicted proteins | sample OrgLakmetagen650_FD_201834 | JGI IMG/M metagenome (GOLD analysis project Ga0307968, IMG submission 201834) | Saline water microbial communities from Organic Lake, Antarctica - #650 | ecosystem: Environmental > Aquatic > Non-marine Saline and Alkaline > Saline | place: Antarctica: Organic Lake...
CTGAGTTCACGGCACCCTTGACTTGGCAGTACTACAACGGCTTCCTTCATTTCACACACCATTTCTCTTTTGCACTTCAATCTTTAGCACAGACAGGCCACTGAGTTCACGGCACCCTTGACTTGGCAGTACTACAACGGCTTCCTTCATTTCACACACCATTTCTCTCTTGCATTTCAAGGTACAGCACAGGCCACCGAGTTTTACAAAACCCTTGATGTGCTCACCAGTGCTATGGCAGCTTTCTCCTCTTCGTCCATCTCCCCGTCATCCTCCTCCTCCTCCTTGGTATCGTCCCCAAGGATTTCGTGCTCCAGCTGCTCAGCCATGGCCTCGTACACCTGAAAACACCGCAGTGTGTGAGAACATGTATGTGTGTGTTTGTGCGTGTCTGTCTTGGCATTGGTGCATTCAAGGGTTTCGTGCTGTAGCTGCTCAGCCATGGCCTCGTACACCTAAAACCACCACAGTGTGTGTTTGTGTGTGTATGTGCTTGTGTGAATGCATGCATGCATGCATGTATGTGTCGGTCTTGGCAGGAATGCGTTCAAGTTTTATTTAACCCTCCCGACTGCACAGCCACATTATAGGTACTGAATACGGCTGTTAAGTGCAGAAAAGTGTGATGAGTGTACAAATTGTGCAACCACAGATACCGCAAGGCATAGATGCCGCTCAAACTCATCACTTACAATTGCGGTCTCATACCTGACTCCCTGCAGTAAAATGCACTGTGTTCGTGACAAAGGCAATACCGTGATGCATAAGTGCTGCTGAAACTTGTCGCCTACACATTCGAGGTCTCATACCTGAGAACCTCTGTATGAAAATGCACCGTGTTCGTCACACAGGCAACACCATGATGCCGTGATGCGTAGGTGCCTGAAACTCGTCATTTACACATTTGTGGTCTCATACCTGTAGGGTTGGCCAGGACCGTATATATACACCGTACATGACCGTATATTTGGTGATTTCCCTACCAAAAATGCCGCAAATTTACCGTATGCATTTGGCTCTGGCCTACCCTACAAACCTGTGACCCCTTTCTGACAATATATGGTCAATCAATTGGTTACAGAAGTATCGCGTTTAAGCGCCAGGATTTTTGTGTGCTGCACGTTGCAATCGATCGTCCAGAAGTGAACAAAACAGCGTGCTCCTGATCCTCCTTGTTTACAATTATATATACCGTACATACACATACGTACAAACACACACACGCATACAAACACACACACCACAATCCATATGCACACACACCACAATCCATATGCACACAAGTACCGTATGTATGAGCGGCCAGGCATGTGCATAGAACTGCACTGCATACGGATTGGGGGCATCCCATTTCTCACATCAAACCTCAGACACATTGGCCACACATTGGTCTTGACCTTGCAAAGTGTTCAGCAAGCACGCTTGTGATCATCTGCACACACACACACACACACACGCACACACACACACACACACACACACGCACACACACACACACACAGGACAGTGTCAAGAGCGCCCTCCGGTTGTGAGACCCCACCCCTCTGTGCCTGCACTTGCAAACAGGACAGCTTCACTCCATCACAGAACACGTAATCCAAGTCATGCATAAAACACACACACCCACACGCACCAACAGCGAGCCCTACAAGTTCCCTGACCCCTCCTCCAATGCATAAAATCACACACACTCACACGCACCTGCTGTGCGCCCTCCAAGTTCCCTGACCCCTCCTCCAATACAAAAATTCACACACATCACACGCACCTGCAGCGCGCCTTCCAAGTTCCCTGACCCCTCCTCCGATGCATAAGAACACACACACCCACACGCACCTGCTGTGCGCCCTCCAAGTTCCCTGACCCCTCCTCCATGTCCGCACGTGCAAAGCGCAGCAGCGCGCATCCAGGGAGGGCCACCTGTGCGTAGGCAGATGCAAGATCACTACGCGTAAGCAAATCAATCGCCTGGTGCACATCCAGGGAGGGCCACCTGTGCGTAAGCAGATGCAAGATCATTACGCGTAAGCAAATCAATCGCCTGGTGCACATCCAGGGAGGACCACCTGTGTGTAGGTAGATGCAAGAACATTATGCTTATGCAAAATTGATGGCCTCGTGCACATCCAGGGAGGGCCACCTGTGTGTAGGTAGATGCAAGAACATAATGCGTAAGCAATTCAATTGCATTGTGCACATCCAGGGAGGACCACCTGTGCGTAGGCAGATGCAAGAACATTATGCTTTAGCAAAATTGATGGCCTCGTGCACATCCAGGGAGGCCCACCTGTGTGTAGGTAGATGCAAGAACATAATGCGTAAGCAATTCAAATGCATTGTGCACATCCAAAGAGCGCCATTTGTGCGTGGGCAGATGCATGAGCAACTCATCGCTTATCGCTAATACTCTAATAAGCTCAAAGAGTATTAGCAAAAAAAAAAAAACATTTGCTAATATGTGGGTGCGTGCACACTTACGGACAGTATGTACGTGCATATGGTATAAGCAAGCCTGAGTGCACGCACACGTATGGAAACAAACACATACGCACATGCACACAAACACTTCCACACGAACAGACACATGGACGCACACACACACACACACACAACACATACACTCAAAACACACAACATACACACGTACCTGGGCTCGAGCCAGGACCGGCGCTGCTCTGGCACTGCCGCCCATGTCCTGGCACCACACCGCATTGTCAAACCACACCTGTGAGTAAGCACACAAACATGCTGCCAAATTCAACCTTATATCCCCAATGGCAGGCCCTGGCACCACACTGCATTGTCAAACCACACCTGTGAACAAGCACACAAACATGCTGCCAAGTTCAACCTTATATCCCCAATGGCAGGCCCTGGCACCACACCGTATTGTCAAACCACACCTGTGAATCAGCACACAAACATGCTGCACAGTTCAGCCCTATCTCCCCAATGGCAGGCCCTGCCATGCCTGCCATGCCTGCCTGCCTGCCTGCCATGCCTGCCTGCCTACCATGCCTGCCTGCCATGCCTGCCTGCCATGCCTGCCTGCCATGCCTGCCTGCCTGCCATGCCTGCCTGCCATGCCTGCCATGCCAACCATGCCTGCATGCCTGCCAGCCTGCCTGCCATGCCTGCATGCCTGCCAGCCTGCCTGCCATGCCTGCCATGCCTGCCATGCCTGCCTGCCTGCCATGCCATGCCATGCCTGCCTGCCTGCCATGCCTGCCTGCCATGCCTGCCATGCCAACCATGCCTGGCACTTCACATGCAGCAAGGCTGCGTCTGCAAGCACACCCAGCATGCGGCAAGCAGCTTACGTCCTGCGCCTTGATGCTTCAATAAAAGTCTTTAATCAGCAGCGCAAGAACACACAAAGCTGCTATGTCAATGGCAAACCACACACACCACGTACACATACACACGCACGCACGCAAGCACGCACGTACAAACGCACGCACACACACATACACATACACACACATGCACATGCACACACACATTTACTCACTTACACACATCCATAAACAAACACGCTCGCACACACATACACACACACACACTGCTGCATGTCCCAGGCAGCGATGCAGATTGCAACCTCAATGTGAAAAGAAGGAAAAGAGAAAGCAGGCCATAAGGGAGGCAACCGACGGAATGTTTGAGCAATTAGTACACGTGCAGTGCTCGTGTTTGCAGACCCACAAATCATTACAGTAATCAGGATGGACGGGTGCAGTTATACCAATGTTAGCTGGGCCAGAAACATAATTGTATTTGCTGCTGATGGACGGGCGCAGCAGTGTATTTGCTGCACTACAAGCTCCAGACTGATTGCCAATTCAGGTGTCTTGCAGCATATATAAGGCTGGCCAGGGGTGAACCATAGATATGCGTAGGGTTGGCCAGAACCGTATATATGCACCGTATATGACCGTATATGTGGTAATCTCCCTGCCACAAATACCGTACATACACCGTATATATATGGTTCTGGCCAACCCTAAGCATAAAGAACGCCGCCTCTTGATAGCAATTTGTGTCGGAACTGACCATCCTGCTCATTCATCAAGTGAGGCTCGAGATGGATAGGGGCCACACTCCTTCAAAGAAATAATGCCAAAGCATTATGTAGGCTGAGGCAGAGGCATCAACACAAGTTGACCTACGTCAATGTCATCCACACGTTAATGCAAACCTCCCAGTGATAGAAAACAAAGTGACAGAAAGCAAAGTGACAGAAAGCAAAGTGATAGAAAACAAAGTGACAGAAAACAAAGTGATAGAAAACAAAGTGGCAGAAATCAAAGTGACAGGACCTTGAGCTCGCCCACGCAGGACAGTCAGACACTGTTCACAAACAAAGAAATAGCCACTCTGAGCATACTCATGGGTCATTCCACATCACTGTCAGGCATTGGGCGTGGCTATGAGCATCCAGGCATAAGCACTGTTGAGTGTGTGTCTCCCAAGGGATTTGACTAGGGTGGGCCAGAACCATATATCTAAACGTAAATACGGTGTACATTCGGTATTTTTAGCAGGGAAATCACCATACATACGGTCATGTACGGTGCGAATATACGGTCCTGGCCAACCCTTGAAATGACAGAGAAAATAATCACTCTGAGAGCTCACTTCTGGGTAGTTCCACAGCACCGTCAGGCATTGCGCATAAGCCAGGGTCACCCGAGAAACCAGCAGGGCGGAGTCAGGCTCAAGCTTCTGTGTGTGTGTGTGTGTGTGTGTGTGTGTGTGTGTGTGTGTGATGTGTGTGTGCGTGTGTGTGTGATGTGTGTGTGTGCATGTGTGTGTAAATTTGTCTGTGCCTGTGCGTGTGTGTATATAGTGTGCTGCGTGTGAGTTGTTAAGCACAGGTCCGCCAAAAAGGGGGAGGAGGGAATTTGTACTGAGTTGCTCTTAGGGTTGGGGGAGAGGTGCTGTAGCTCTCATGAGCGCAAAGAGATAGTGGCGGTTTCTCATAAGCCAGGAAGGAGTAGTGCTGCATCTTCCGAGAGCACAAAGAGACAGTGGCCGTTTCTTATAAGTAGGGAAGGAGCAGAAGTGTGGAGTTGCTGTCAGGCGCTACGTTTCGCGTTGGCCAGAGCCATACATGCAGAGCACACACACGCAAGTATATAAGCGAATAGACAAAACACTACGTTTGATGGAATACCTGTAGTCCTGCAACTTGGAAAGTCTGCAGCCGCATGGATCACGCACACACCTGGGGGTTGGACTTCTCGTACGTGATGAATTGATGCCAGAGAGCAGCCTGAGCTGTTTGCATGGGGCCACCCTTGCCTGCGCAGCACGATGGAGGTTTGATGAAGACAAATGGTGGAGGCGGGTGTATTGTTTTGGAGCACAGGTTGCGGCAACGTACGCCACACGCATACGCACACGCTCATGTGCTATCACTCGCACAAACCCACTCATGCACTCACACCCACACCCACACCCACACCCACACTCACACCCGCACCTGCACCCAAACCTGCACCCACACCCACACTCACACCCACACTCGCACCCGCACATGCACCCACACCTGCACCTGCACGCGCACCTGCATGTGCACCCACACCCACACCTGCACCTGCACGCGCACCTGCACGTGCACCCGCACCCGCACCCATACCCACACCTGCACCTGCACCTGCACCTGCACCTGCACCTGCACGCGCACCTGCACGAGCACCTGCCAACACTGTAACTTATTTCCCCCCTCATTCATACCTGGGGGGAAGGGCAGGGCAATGGGATTCAAGGTGTCCACTTTTCGCTTCCTGTTGCGCAGCACTCCACGTGCGGCTTGGTAGCGTGGTCGCCACTCGTCCAGCATCTGAGCAAAGTGTATGAATGTGCGAAAGCAAGTGAGTTATGATCACAAGCCTGTTGCGCAGCACTCCACGTGTGCCCGGTAGCGTGGTCGCCACTCGTCCAGCATCTGAGCAAATGCAAGAGAGAGTTTCAAGACGAGTGAAACTAAGCAGGGTTGCCCCTCGCCCAGCATTTAAGAAAAGATACATGTGGTTAAGAACGATGATGGTATGTGCGTTTGCGTCATGCTAGAAGGTCAGGTCGTGGGTTGTTGCATTAAGCAGGAAAGCAAACAGCAACCTGACTAGAGACAAAGGAAGTTGAACAAGCAAATGCTGCCAGGCGCCTGGTGGCAGCCAAATCAAGACACTAAGCGCAGAAGAGGCACGCGCATGCATGCAGAGATCATGTGTTTTGTGTGTGAGATTGTACCAGACGCTAAATGACTTATGTGTGAGAATGTACCAGAAGCTGATTCATTCAAAGCCAGTGAATACATTGTGCATATGGGAATGAAGATGAATTTGAGCCAGAGTCGTCCGGGGTTTGCGTTATTTTTGGTTCATTTCACTTTCACACATCTTCACCAAACCTATGCTGCCGAACAATGAAGTGAACAACCCTGACTATAACCAGCAACATAGCTGATTACAATAAAAAATTTCCTTGAATAAGCGCATCCCTTGCATGCAGCGTGCACATGTGCCTGTCTGGCCTATTTTAAATTTTCGATTGAGGTGCTTCTGCCCCATTAGTCCCGTCCTGTGCACCTAGGAATTCCTGTCTGAGTTGTACTGCCCACCTTTTTCCCAGTTGCCTGTCCGTTTTCATCTCCCACGTCCCATGACCTGTCTGATTTGTAATGCCCACCTTCTTCCCGAGTTGCCTGTCTGTTTTCATCTCCCACGTCTCATGACCTGTCTAAATTGTAATGCTCACCTTTTTACCCAGTTGCCTGTCTGTTTTCATCTCCCACGTCTCATAACCTGTCTAAATTGTAATGCTCACCTTTTTACCCAGTTGCCTGTCCGTTTTCATCTCCCGCGTCTCATGACCTGTGAGTTGTAATGCTCACCTTTTTACCCAGTTGCCTGTCTGTTTTCATCTCCCACGTCCCATAACCTGTCAGAGTTGTAATGCCCACCTTTTTCCCCAGTTGCCTGTCTGTTTTCATCTTCCACGTCTCATGACCTGTGAGCTGTAATGCCCACCTTTTTCCCCAGTTGCCTGTCTGTTTTCATCTTCCACGTCTCATGACCTGTGAGTTGTAATGCTCACCTTTTTACCCAATTGCCTGTCCGTTTTCATCTCCCACGTCTCATAATTTCGCCACAGAGCCTCGACTTGGTGTGTGGGTACCACCGACGCGCGCTGGTAACCACGCCTGTGCAGGGCACATGAGCACAGCATAAATCATTCACATGAAACACGTGCATAGGACCTCAGTTGCTTGTCAAATCACACACACACATACACACACACGAGAGCACTTTGTTGATAAGGCACACAATTACTGGCATTCACTTGCATAACACAAACACACACACACACGCATCATCATCACACACACCTGACCACAGCCATGCGCGAGGCCTCCTCTTGGCCCTCCATGGCCCCCGGGAAGAGAGCAGCAAAGGCCTCTGAGCCTGGCTTGGGGCCCAGAATGAATTGCAAATACTCCTGCATGCAAGCCACAAGCACATGAATTGAATGAGGGGGTACACAGGCACCACAGGTCCACTTTTTGCAGTATTTTTGCACGGAGATAGGCAGTGAACTTAGGTGAGTACATGTGTGCATGCATGTGTTCGCGTGTGTTTGTGTGTGTGCGGGCGTGTGTGTGTTTGTGTGTGTGCGCAAGTGTGGGCGTGTTTGTGTGTGTGTCTGTGTGTGAGTATATGTGTGTGTGTGTGTGTGTGTGTGCATGTGTGTACACGCTCAAAGGAAGAAGGTGCAGACGAGGCCCTAGATCTGCATCAACACACGTGATAGTGGCAAGCCAAGTGCATCACAACTTTTCCAGGTCAAAGAAGGATGGTCGTGCACTGGCTTACGAGACGGCATCTACAAACTTTGGAATTGGAGATCATAGGGATGAGGGTGATGCTCCGCATTAAAATGTGTGTCCATTCAGACCTGAGCTGTAAGGATTGGTTGAGCTTGCTCCCCCCCTGCCCAAACCACATCAAGGCAGAGGGTCCCGCACTACCATACAACGTGCAGCTTATATTTCCGTGCCCAACAACAACCAGAAATGACTTTGCCATAGGGGGCTTCCCAGCTAACATCATTTTGCACCGTTATTCGTCTAGTTTTATGCACCAACGAGGGGCAGCAACAACTATGCCTGCAACCCTCCTGAATTTCCATTTTAATCTGTGGTGGAGGAGTTGTATGGCACCAAAGTAGCCCTTTTGCCTTGTTTGTTGTTGGGAGTGCTGGTCCACTGCCTAAGCCTTTCTACTTTTTTTCCTTTTGCCAGCAACTACCGCTGGCACAACATAAAGCACACAGGAGCACACACAACAACAATGGCAGGGAACACAAAAAGGTACGCACAACAATGGTAGGGAACACAAAAAGGGGTATGCACGCACTACAACAGCAGTAGGAGCACACAGGTGCACACACAACAATGGTGGCAGGGAACACGAAAAGGTACGCACTACAACAGCAGTAGGAGCACAAAGGGGTAGGCAAAACAACGGTGGCAGGAAACACGAAAAGGGTATGCACAACAACGGTGGCAGGGAACGCAAAAAGGTACGCACTACAACAGCAGCAAGACCACGAAGGGGTGTGCACAACATCGGCAAATGAAGGGGAGCACCAGGGGGCTGAGCGGAGCGGCAGCATTACAAAGCACAAAGCACAACAAATAAAATGAAGGGGAGCACCAGGGGGCTGAGCGGAGCGGCAGCATTACAAAGCACAAAGCACAACAAATAGCTTCATCCCGCAGCCCAAATGTGCGAGAAACCAAACGTTGTGGAGGGGCCTTTTACCGGTTGACAGGCCGCCTGCACTGGAAAGCAAAAAATACATACGCAGGCAGTGAAAAACACTCCCCACATAAGTATATAAGGAAAAGAAAGCCACTTCGGCACCAAGCACCGCAAACATCCTTAATATAACCGCGGCAAACAAAAGAAGGCCCTGTCAGAGAGGTTGGACCTATTAAGCGGCTCCTCCATACTTTCCAATTTAAAATGCACGACACTCTCCTGCTACCTGCAATAGACTTCTGCACGCTGTGTGGTAAAAACCAGCATCCCCCCCTGCAACCAACGCTGGACGTGTTGGCACACTGGGTGCTTAAAACCTGCACCCTCCCCCCCCCCGCTACCAACGCAGGACGTGTTGGCACTGTGTGTGTGGCAAGCACCAGAGACGCAAGGAGAGAACTGACGATTGCAGCAGAAAAATAGCTAGCAGCTCCCACCGGCCAAGAGGATAGAAAAGAAAAAACAGGAGCAGCATCGGGTACCATCACCATCTGCACTTATACTGATTAGCACTCCATACAAAGAAGCAGCAGCTAGAACCAGCACCATCTCCACATGAACTGATTAGCACCCCACACAAAGAAGCAGCAGCCCCACCTGCCACAGGCTGCCAGCACCAATGTCTTGGCCCACGGTGTCAAGGCTGAACTCGTACGCCTGGCGCACCTCCGGCAGACCTGCCACGCCACGCGGCTCATTGCTGCGCTTCACGAGCCTGTGTGTGTTTGTGTGTCAGTGTCAGTGTATGCGAGTGCGTGCGCGCGTGCCCTTGCATGAGGGTGATGTCACTGTGCTTTGACGACAGTTGGGATAATGGATTGGGTTGGATTGAGTTGGATTGGAGTTGGTTGGATGTTAGCATTCCAGTGTTGTTCTGGCTCGGTCCAAGCCCTTGTTGTATTTAGCTTCGTTGCGATAGCTGCCAAGTCAACCAAACTAGAAAGAAGCCCAGCATAGGAAACACCCTGCTTTGCATAGATACGCACCCACCTGAGGTACTGCTGGTGCAGCTCCAAGCAGGGGCAGGACAGCAGGCATCGCCCAAACAGGGTCCGAGCAGCATCCAAATCCCCCCCTGGAGACAGCTCTGCCTCTGTGTACTTGACCCAGACTGAAGCCTGTTGTACGTGGGCAGAGCGATTGCGTGAGTGTGAATGTGTGCGTGTGTGAGTGTGAGTGAGTGTGCGCGTGTGCGAGTGTGAGTGAGTGTGTGTGTGTGTATATGTGCATGCATGTGTGCATGTGTGTGTGTATGTGTGCGTGCATGTGTGTGTGAGTTTATGTGCTTGCGCTCGTGCGTGTTTATGAGTGTGAGTGTTGAGTGCTATTTTGTTTGCATGTCAGTATACCTAAATGTCCATAGATGTTGTGCGCTACGTTCTTTCTCTCGTAACAGACCTGACGTGCATGAGGCAAACACACAGAATGCACGGGGGCACCCGCCAATCTAAAGTAATACATCAAGAACGTACCGCAGAGGGGAAGACAAGCAGCACCTCCTCATATGCTGTGCGCACGTCATCTGAGATGGGCATGGACTTCAAGTCCTCGACTGCACGAGTCCAGCCCCCCACATCATAGGAATCACGGGCAGTGGCCTGCCGCAGCTGGCGGACCTGTGTGACGATGAATAGTTAAAGTACACCATGACACGTGCGGGGGTGAATGCACTAAAACACACAACTGGCCCCCTATCAGAAACTTTGCCAATAGCCTGCTTGCTGGCGCTCACCCTGTCCAGCAGGACTGATGCCGGGACCGGTGCACGGCTCCTCCCTTTGAAGGAGGCCCTGCCAAAGTCTTCAACAACCATGCCACAATGGTTAGGCTAGGTTAAACCAATTCATCAGCCGTCCTTGCCCACAATCGCATTCCAAATTGAAAAAAATAAAGTTAATTAAATAAGATAGAAGCCCGTGACATCAAATATAGATTTCGGTATGCATGCTGATGAGGGACCACACTAGAGCATACCCTCTAGCCCGGAGGATTTGCACAGCTTGAGATTACTGAGGATTAGCGGTGAGGAATTGATCCCTCTGATGATTGCATACCACAACTTTGAATCCTTAGAGGCAAGCCCGTGCGTTGCCCCTCTCACCCTTTCCTTCACTGTTCATTTCCCTATGCACAGGGGTGTTAGTGCTACTGCAACTCCCAGCTGTCCCTGTTCGAAGGCCTGAGAGGCTCCCCCGTTTGCCCTAACTAAAATGGAGATATATCACCAGTATGTCAAGCTCCGCAAGCAGTTCGGTCGGCATCCAAAGCTCGCTGACGAGGGCGCGGAGATGATAGCGGACATCCGCCCCAACGAGGAGCATGCCACGGAGTACATCCCTCGCAACCCCGTCGTCACCGTGTCCCAGTGCGTGCCGGAGATGTCGGAGCATGATGCCAACACTGTGGCTGTCATCCTGGCCAGCAAAGCCATGAGCCATGTGGAGGGGGGGTGGCCCAAGGACATAGACTACTCAGAGGCAGAGCACACCATCCGGTACCGCAAGAAGATAGAGAAGGACGAGGACTACATCAAGACTGTGACCAACCTGGGCGCAGACGTGCAGGACCTCATCAAGCAGAACAACGCCATTGACATCTACGATGAGTACTTCACAGGCCAGTGGGCTGACCACAGCGCAGAGGTGCCCAGCGTCAAGACCGTCACAGTGTTCAAGGATCCCAGCAACTCTGTCAAGCGCTCCACAGCCTATGTCAACTGGCACCCCGATGCCACCATCCCCAAGGTCGCAGTGTCCTACGCCATCCTCCAGTTCCAGGACTCCAAATTCCAGGACATGCCCCTCAGCAGCTACGTGTGGGACGTGAACAACCCCAACACTCCGGAGTTCGAGATGGCGCCCACCAGCCAGATCTGCTGCGCCAAGTTTAATTTGAAGGATCCCAACGTGGTACGTGTGTGCTCGCGGCTCACACACAGGAGTGTGTGCACTGCCTTCCTGTACTTGTCTCAATCACGCACAGGTAAAGTGAAGTCTCTTGCCTCTTGCGAGTGTTGATGCTTTACATGAGCAAATACAGCAAGGACGTGCTTACACGCTCTCTAAGTTTTAACGTTCTCACACATGCATTTGCACGAGTACTCAGATACATATGCGCTCGCAACTCACACGCAACATGTCGCTGTAAAAAAACTCTCTGAATTCAAATTGCACGTTTCCTTGCATGTCATCAGAAAAATCACTGATGCAGACGGCACCAGACCATGTGCACGCAATATATAACACACGCATACTGTTCAAGCAAACCCATCCTTGCACATTGGCAATCTGTGCATGCACGTATCTGCTTACATTCGCTCGTGCACATGCAGATGCACTCGCACATCAACATGTGTGTAAGCTACTGTCTAACCTGTGTAATGCTGAGTATACGCCAACACACTCACGTACTGCATAGAAGCACAATCAGGTCTCTCTCTCTCTCTCTCTCTCTCCCTCTCTCTCTCTCTCTCTCTCTCTCTCTCTTTCTCTCTCTATCTCTCTCTCTATCTCTCTCTCTCTCTCACTCTCTCTCTCTCTCTCTCTCCCTCCCTCTCTCTCTCTCTCTCTCTCTCTCTCTCTCTCTCTCACACACACACACATACATATACACATACACGTACACACATACACGTACACACATACACGTACACACATACACGTACACACATACACGTACACACATACACATACATGCACGTACACACATACACACGCAGATCGGAGCAGGCCAGTACAATGGCCAGTTTACGGTGTACGACATGCGCAAGGGCATCAACCCAACGGAGGCCACCCCTGTGGATTTGTCGCACCGAGACCCTATCTACGACTTTGCCTGGCTGCAGGTGCGACTCAATTAATTCAAACTACCTAAACAATATTTTGCTTGCCTCACATTTGCCGTGTTTGATCAATGTTCTGTATGATGACGGCCGCCTTTAAGGTTTGGACTCACATACTTGCTACGATGTGAGTGCGCACAAAGGAACGGTTGTTTTGAGTGAAGTGCTGCAAACCGTTTAAACTGCGTGGATTTGTATATAGCGACTTCGTTGCAGACAGTGTCAGCAGACCGTGAAGCAGGCTAGGGCTCGGTGTGTTGTTTGGTTGTCGCCAATGGCAGATTTTAAAGGTCAGCCAAATTTACCCATAGATACTGCGTACACGGAGGTTTTGGTAGGGTATCTCCATATAGACAACGGTATAACAGTCCGTCAATTATGGAATGGCGTAAACTGCACATTTTTATGTATAAACGGTATTTAGCTCCAATCTACCATACATAGTCACCAGACGATCAGTACAGTGTATACACATACGGTTCTGGCCCACCCAAGACATTTTCCGTCCTGATCAACCCTGGCACTTTTACTGTATGTGAAGGCACACCTTTGGCACAGGCATCATGGGTACCACCTAAATGAACAACGTAGATGTAGATGGTGGCAGCTGACAAAAGGCGGGCCAAAGCAGCAATTTGTACAAAGGAAAACGCCTTATCTTCCCTTGTGACTTGTGATCATTATGCAGTGCTTGCAGTTCAAAAAGCAGGGACAGAAGCCATGACCGCAGGTGACAGTGCCAACGTTCGGTGTAAACCTGTATGCGCTCCCTGCAGTCAATGCCGCTTGCTCTCACCTGTTCCATCTATCCCCTCACCCCACCTGTACAAACCCACCACTGCCCGCAGTCCAAAACAGGCACAGAGGCCATGACGGTGTCCACGGATGGCAGCGTCATGTGGTGGGACATCCGGCGCTTGAACGAGCCCGTAGAAAGCATGCCCCTGAGAGAAAAGGGCTCCGACGTCAGCCTGGGGGGTGTGGTGCTTGAGTACGACCCTGCTGCAGGCCCCACCAACTTCATGGTCGGCACAGAGCAGGTGAGCTTCGAGGGCTGTGTGCTACTTTTTGATGGTCTCCATACTTGGCTCACAGGTACATTCCCTCGCTGGAGTGTAACCCTGCTGCTGGGCCCACCAACCTCGTAATTGACACGGAGCAGCTTTGTGTGGGTATGCCTGTGTGTGTGTGTGAATCAGTGAGAGTATGTGTGTGTGTCATTTATTTACGCCCTAGTCTATAGGGCCCGTGTCATCTATTTAACGCCCTTGCCTAGAGCGCCCTTGACTAGAGCGCCCTTGACTAGAGCGCCGTTGCCTAGAGGGCCCTTGACTAAAGCGCCCTTGCCTAGAGGGCCCGTGTCATCTATTTAACGCCCTTGACTAGAGCGCCCTTGACTAGAGCGCCGTTGCCTAGGGCGCCCTTGACTAGCGCAGTTGCCTAGGGCACCCTTGACTAGAGCGCCCTTGACTAGAGCGCCCTTGACTAGCGCAGTTGCCTAGGGCACCCTTGACTAGAGTGCCCTTGACTAGAGCGCCCTTGACTAAAGCACCCTTGCCTAGAGGGCTCGTGTCATCTATTTACGCCCTTGCCTAGAGTGCCCTTCAAGGATACCAGCCACATTTGTCCAGACATACATCGTGCATACCTCCCTCAGTGTTTTTGCCTGTCACCTGCTTTCCATAACAGGGCTCTGCCTTCTAAAAGGCACCAATCAAAATGCACAGTGCGCACGTTCTGAACAGCTGGGCAGAGCTAAAGCCTCACTCACGTTTTTTTCTACATTACCTGTTTGCCTGCACAGGGCTCCATCTTCTCATGCAATCGCAAGGCCAAGAACCCTGTAGATAGAGTAAAGTACGTGCTGAGCGGACACCACGGGCCATTGTATGGCTTGAAACGCAAGTGAGTGCAAGCGGAAGTAGCATGCCCTCTCAGTTGAGCCCTCTCAGTCGTGCCCTCGCAGCCATACCCTCTCAGTCAATCCCTTTCAGTTCAACCCTGTTAATTAGGTCCTCTCATTTTGGTTCTCTCAGCAGCCCTTTCAATCAGGACTTCCCAGTTCAGCCCTAGCCGTCAGGCCCTCTCAGCCACTCCCTTTCAGTTCAACCCTCTCAATTAGGTCCTGTCAGTTAATAAGCCCTAGCCGTCAGGCCCTCCCAGTCACTCCCTTTCTGTTCAACCCCCTGAAATAGATTCTGTCAGTTAATAAGCCCAAGCCATCAGGCCCTCTCATCACGCCCTCCCAGCCACGCCCTGTGTGGTCAGGGGTTTTTCAAGCCCATGCATGCCCTTCAACGTGCAAGTTCTATTGGTTGTGCAGGTCCCAGGCGTTGTGCTGCTGCTACCTGCGTGTTGCAAGCTGTTCTTGACTTCCCCCTCTTTCCCAGCACGCTTTTCCCTTTCACCCACTCTTGTACCTCCTAAAATTGACCTCGTCCAATTCTGTACAGCCTTCCCCTCCTAATCCCTACAATCCAACTCCCTTTCATTTTAGCTCAGCCTTTCCCTTTTTCTGCTCTTCGTATTCCTTTATCCATCCTCATATTTCCTATAATCCCACTCCCGTCCCAACGCAGTACTGTCTACCCCTTCACCCAGCCTCCTGTTCCTCTACAATTCAACTCTAAATGTTTTAGAGTGCCCACTCACCTTCAAAAAAACAAGATCAGCACATCTGCTCACTTTGGCCCCATTACAAACTTTCCTTTTCCAATTGCTACATGCATCCCTCATGCTTGACCCCCATCCACCTCTCTTGAAGTCCACATGTCAGCGCATTTTCCGCTCAACATAAAGTCCAACATGAAGCTCCACTCAAACATAAGCCCACAGGGCGCCCCCTTCCACCCCTACCTTCACAGTAACGCACCCCACTTCCGCAGTCAGTGCAGAGTGACAGATCACCAGCAAACCTATGACCTCCCCCTACAGTATCAGCTGTATCAGTAACCTGGACAAGGGCAATCTCATCCTTCACGCATTTGTAGGGTTGGCCAGAACCATATGTATACGGTGTATACACCGTGTTTTCGGCAGGGGAAATCACCGAACGTACGGTCAATTACAGTGTATATATACGGTTCTGCGTTGCCAACCCTACGCATTGATCCTCAGTGTGCCTCTTTGCCCCCCGTCACACATGCAGCCCCTTCTCCTCCAAGTACTTCCTTTCCATCGGTGACTGGACAGCACGCGTTTGGACAGATGATACCGCAGTCAAGACACCCATCCTTACGACCAAGTACCACCCAACATACTTAACGGGCGGTAAGCGGCATTCTATCACAAACCAGACAGGACCTACTGCAGACTTGTGCCTTTTAACAGCTGGGACCTTACCCTCGTCCGAAGCATAACACACCTTTCTGGTTGGACATTGCTGCATGTAAGAGATGCACGTGTCCATGGGCTTAGAAAAACCTGTAGACTCCACCACTGCGTGTCAGTGTCAGGAACAATCGTGTGTTGGGAGCCAAATTTTATAAACACACACTGTGAATAAGAAAACCTGCATTTCAATAGAGAGAATGTAGGCTGCCAGTGTTTGCTGCCAGTGTTGTAAGCGGCAACGTACGGCCAGTGTTGAAAGCGTCAATGTACGGCTTGTTTTCACAGAATTGGTGAGATCTTGCACCAGACATGATCGCATCAGAGACGTCAAGCCTCATCATTTGTCCTTGTGACCTCATCCAAATTCTGCAATGCCGAGTTGCCATAAAGACATAAAGAGTACAAACCGCTCCAACACACTTGACAAAGGCATACTTTGCCCCTGACAATTGAGAAGATCTGCTGAAAAAGGACTCCACACACTCAGCAAATACACACTCTGTAACACAGGCACGTGGTCACCCACCCGTCCTGGCGTCTTTTTCACCATCAAGATGGACGGGACAATGGACGTGTGGGACCTGTTCTACAAGCACAACGAACCCACCCTCACTGTGGAGGTGCGTTGCTCCTAAGCCTTGTGTGGATCAGTCCTCTGTCACGTTAACTCGGCACAGAGCTAAACACGGCACAGAGCTTGACACGGCACAGAGCTAAACACGGCACTGAGCTTAACACGGCACAGAGCTAAACACGGCACAGAGCTTAACACGACACGGAGCTTAGAAGTGTGTGAGACCTGTCCTACAAGCACAATAAGCCCACCCTCATAGCGCAGGTCTTCTGTGTGACAGTGCATTTGAGCTGCCACTTGCTGAGGGGGTGTGCCCGGAGTCACCCTTTTTGCACATGTGCCTATGGCTGTACTTGTCGTGCAGAAGAGTCACCCTTTTTGCACATACTTGCCTATGGCTGTACTTGTCGTGCAGAAGAGTGTTTATAGCACTTGCCGATAGTTGCTCGTGTTGTGCAGTACAGCGCTCATGTATGTACATGCCCTTAGCTGGACCTACAATGCACTAGATTGCTTATTGCTAGGGTTGGCCAGAACCATACATATATGTATATACGGTGTTTATACGGTGTTTTTTGGCAGGGAAACCACCAAATGTAAGGTCATATACGGTGTATATATATGGTTCTGGCCAACCCTACCCATGTGCTCTGAGCAAGCATGCTCCTTCTTTTGTCGGTCTTGTTAGGAACAAACCACACACCTACACTGGCCTGCACAAAAGGCACAAATCACATACCGCAATCACTGGCTTGCAAAAAGGATGTAGATAGCCAAGTAAAAGCTGCATCATACTAAAACTGCCCAGCCTCCTCAACGAATTCTGATATTAATCCAGTGCTGCTGAACAGCTTAATCTTTTCCTCGCAAAGTGTGGTCGTTCCTTGTGGTGATGTGGCTGCACATGGTTAAAGGTCTTGAGTGACAAGCACTTCAAAACCAAGTAGAAAGACTGGACATGTCATGCTTCACACCGTTTGGATACCACACACGTAAAAACACACACGCATGCACAATTGCACGTACAGGTGTCAGATCAGCCGCTCACTTCTTTCGCCGCCCATGAGAATGGCTCGACCATGGCTGTGGGTACAGCTGATGGTGCCACCACCATCCTCCAGCTCAGCGCGGGTCTCAGCGAGATGGCGCTGAATGAGAAGTCAGCCATGAACAACATGGTGAGGGGTGGCTGGAAATGTGCCGTGGGATTCGGGACGTGATTTGACGTATTGTGGTGTCTGAGCGAGATGGCATGGAACCAGGTGGCGGCTTTTTAAGTATCGTGATCTCTGAGCAAGATGGCATGGTGCAGTGCAAGATGGCATGGAACCAGGTGGCGGCTTTTAAAGTATTGTGATCTTTGAGCAAGATAGCATGGTGCAGTGCAAGATGGCATGGAACCAGGTGGCGGCTTTTAAAGTATTGTGATCTTTGAGCAAGATGGCATGGTGCAGTGCAAGATGGCATGGAACCAGGTGGCGTCTTTTAAAGTATTGTGATCTCTGAGCAAGATGGCATGGTGCAGTGCAAGATGGCATGGAACCAGGTGGCGGCTTTTAAGGATCGTGATCTCTGAGAAAGATGGCATGGAACCAGGAGGCGGCTCTGGGAAATGTGGTACGGGTGCAGCAAGCGTGTCAGCTGCATTACTAAGCTAGTGGCTAAAAGGTTAGCAGTGGAAGGGTCTCCTCGTCAGCTTGGCCTTGGTGCTGTCAAGTAGTGCACACCACAGAGTGCCTACCCAGTGGATGTGCATATTCAAATCCACGCCATCCGTCCAGTCTCCATTCCAATGTGTAGCACTGCCCTTTCTTTGACCATGCCCTTGACCCCAGTCCCGAGGAAGTCCGGTATAGCATTCTATTCAGGCGTTTTGTCTCTTGAACTCGGTTTAAGCAAGGATTTGAGTGTAGCACTTATTCCAAGCGTCTTGTCTCTTGAACTCGGTTTAAGCAAGGATTAGAGTGTAGCACTTATTCCAAACGTCTTGTCTCTTATACCCGTTTAAACAAGGAAGTTGAGTACATATATATATCTAATTTCTTCATTGCTTTGTCCCGTGCCCAGTTTGACCGAGAGACGCAGCGTGAGAAGAACCTAGAGAAGGCGATGAAGGAGGCGCGTGTGAAGGCCAAGAAGGACCAGGGACGGAAGGACGAGGTGGGCGTTGTGGGGGGGGGAGGGGGTGTTGTTTTTTTTAGTGATGAATTTGGTCAAGCAATAGAGTGAGTTGCTACATGATCAGAGAAGCAACTGACTGTGTGAAGGAAAGGAAGTTGGGTGAAATAAATGACGGTCACCTGGTCCTTAGATCGTGCAAAGCGATCAGGTTGCGAGAGCGCAAGGTGAGATTTTTTATTAGGGGACAGAATAGCAGAAGGCTGACTGAGCGGGTGTTGTAGGCAGCTTGTACGGAGCTGAGTGACGATATTAAAAAAGGCTTGATGCATAAGAGCTTGGTTGGTCAGTTTCATATGCTTTAATAAAGGCGGCTGCCCAGAGCTTGTGAATGACAGGGGAGTGTGGATTTAAAAAACGGGGCATAGAAATTGTTATTTCTGTCGTGGCTGTGCAAGACTGTGTATTTTCTGTTGTGGCTGTGCAAGGCTGTGTTATTTCTGCCGTGGCTGTGCGTGTGTGTGAGTTGCAAGAGCGTGTGACCATTCCCCGTACATGGGTCATGCCCCTGTTATTCACAAGCTCTGGTCATGTAACATGACCATGAATGTAACGTGACCATGAATGTAACATGACCATGAATGTGGGCGTTTCCCTGCCAAGAGTACTGTGTGGTGTGGTAGCCAGGCCTCGACAATCACAAGAGGTATGAGTTTCAGCGCATAGGGCGCGTGCAATGACAGAGATGGTTGTGTTCGATTTTCTTGGGTCATTCAGAGTGCAGAAGCTGGTAGTAAATAAGAGTATGCGTTGCAAGTGACACAGGCAGGCAACGTACAGGAGCTGAAATCAGATGATTGGTGTGGGTGTTGCCCCAAGCTGTGGGCGGTGAGTGGGTGATGAGGTTGGACGATGGAAATTGCAACTCCTGATGAGCACCTCGTTGCCTTGAATGAGTGGTGTTAAATGTCATGAGTGCCTTCCCTCTCTGCAGGCATCATGTATAGGGTTGGCCAGAACCGTATATAAATACACCGTATATATGACTGTATATTTGGTGATTTTTCTGTTTAAAATACCTTATACACACCGTATATATATAGGGTTCTGGCCAACCCTGATCATGTTTCATGTAATTAAGGGGTAGTTGAGGGCAACGCTTGTTAGTCAATGGACAAAAGTACAAGGTCGCTCCTCTTGTGCATATCTCAGGAGGATTAGACCACAACAGAACCACAGGTGCCTGTATTGCTTGGATGGTTGTCTTTATTCAAACCACAAACCACCTTGCTTGCTTGAGGTGGGGCACTCAGCATATGCAAACAGGGACACACACACACACACACACACACACACACACACACACACACACACACACACACAAGCACAGAGCCAAAGGCCTACTCCGCCTGCAGATCTTTACAACACACACACACAAACAAGCTTTTTAACCACGTGCTTGCCTGTAGGTGCCTGATAACACAACGGAGGAACAGCTACGCAGTTTAGAAAGCGAGTTCTTCAGCACCACAGCAGCTCCTGACGCAGCCGCAGCTGCAAGCGCACATTAGCCGACAGTGCATGTACGCAGTGATACGCAGTGACTGCTGCATGTACGCGGTGCATGTACGCAGTGATTGCTGCATGTACGCGGTGCATGTACGCAGTGACTGCTGCATGTACGCAGTGATACGCAGTGACTGCTGCATGTACGCGGTGATACGCAGTGATTCGCAGTGACTGCTGCATGTACGCGGTGCATGTACGCAGTGACTGCTGCATGTACGCGGTGATACGCAGTGACTTACTGCATGTACGCGGTGTATCTACGCAGTGATGATCACTGCTGCATTCTTGTGAACGCTTCTTTCTTTTCTCTGTCATCTTGGTTGGCATCCTCTGTGGTAGCGCCATTACAAGTGCACATACACGCGCACACACACGTGCACACACACACACGTACTGATCAATTGAGAGGTATGGCACGCAGTGAAAGGGGTGGCACGGGAACCTGTGGAAGCATGAGTATGTGATCCTGCCTGCCACTCATCTGTGTGTTGCCGCCTTGCCTGCTTGCTCAAAAGTAAGGGGTGCTCTGGTGCGTACGGAGCTCCCTGGTGCTTGATCAGCAGTGGTGCGTGTGTTGTAATAACAGAGGTGCTTAGGTACTTTATTTAAAGGCTCCCTCTTGGTTTTCTGTTTTAGTGTTTTGTGCTCTGCCAGATACACACAGAGCTAAAGGCTATAGCACAGGTGCAGGATAGGACAGGAGCAGGATGCAAACTTGCTCCTAAGCTGGGGAACAAAATTCACCTGCTGTTTTTGTTTTTTGTACAAAGTTGGGTAGCTACCGTGGTCAAAACCTCACATCCCGTGCTTGCAGCCAATGCTGCTGTGCCCGCTTTTTGCAGTAGCAGCAGACCTAAACCTATCCGTGAGTCCATGTGAGCTCCTCGCTTGTGTACAATTGCTACTAGAGGAGCGTGTGTACTCAATATGGCCGCTCCTCACTGTATTGCGTGGCTGCTAAACGGCCGTGCCTTGTAGCTCACTGACTAATGACAGCATTCCCCTTATAGTGTTGTATTAGTTATATTTCATTCAAGTCTGCTGACAACGACTGCGCATTGGGTGTTCAACTTATCTTATCTGGTGTGTCAAAGACTGATGAGGAAAATATTAGCTTTTCCGTGGCTGCTGTAAGCTTGCCTCGTTGCCCCGTAAAGAGAGCTTACAATGATAACAATGTACAGGCAAGGATCCCAAAGAGAGAAAGGAGCCCTTGTCGAGGATGGTTTGAAATATGAAGTGACCATGGTCACCACGGCGGCCATTAGACAGGGGGAACTTGGCTGCAGGCGCACAAATTCCTGTAGGCTGATCTCTGCCCAATGGTTACAGAGTTTACAGTTAAAGCCATCAGTCAAAACGTGCAACTGCTAGGCTGCGTATGTAACAATTGTAAAAATTTTGATAATTGTTGTTGTAGCACCTACAAAAAAACCCTTGGAAAGGGAAAATAGGCACAACGCTGTTTGTGACATTGCAGCACTGAATAAAACCAGTAACCGATCAGCATCTGCCAGGACCAACCGACCGCACTAAATCAAAGGGGGGGGTCATCATATGTGTGTTTTGGGCACATAAACTTCATGTTGCTCAACATTTGTCACAATGAGGATGCCCAAGAATGAGGGAGGCAAATGACGTTATACGTAAACTCATGTGTGAGGAGCAGCACATGCACAATGAGAGGGGGGGCTGGAACATCAAACATGGTCTGGTTCATCACTCTTTTGCTGCGGGCCCTGCTGCTAGATGAACTCAGAACCAGCACTTCTTGCCTGGCTAAGACTGTAAAATCGTGTATAAAAAGCGAAATTGAAATCAGATATTAAGCAGATCACTTCCCGTTGTTTGTCTTCCAACACCTCACACAGCAAAGCAAAACCAGAACCAAGGACTTGTTCAACTGAAACAGTGTATTTGACTCTTTATATCTGCCTTGGAATCGACAGCACTCTGCAGCCAAGATGTACTGATGTTTGTTCATAATATTCCTCACAAAAAAAGCACACTGCTGTTCGTGTAAAGGTATTGCGCTCAGGCAAGCATCAACATGAATGAAACCTTTTTCGAGGACATCTGTTCTGTGAGCCACCCATTCAGTATTGTTATTAAGCGTTTGGGCACTAGCTAGTGGCACCTGAGGTGTGAAGAAGCTTCTTTGCGGTTCGTTGTAGAGTTTGTGCCCCCTCCCTCGTTGTGCTTAATTGGGACTGCTTGCATCCCCGTTCTCTTGCAGTGTGTGACTGGGAGGGCACTGTGCGTGTGATTGCCCAGGACGTTGTCAGTAGTGATTTTCATGTTAGGTTCAGGTGGCTGAGCGTGCATTCATGAAGTTGTTCTCACTCCCGTTGTAAACGCGTTGTTGTCCGTGGGGGAGCAGCTGACCCAAGCTTGGTCGGCGGTCCGTAACCGTATGGAGTCCATAAGGTTAGGACGATTTTTGCTCAGTTTTGTTGAGTTTAGTTGGCGTTTGTCCACGTGGTACAAACGCGGATAAGCCACGCTTTTATAAAGCAAAAACAATCCTGGATAATTTGAGCTATGCCAGTAGTAACTCTTCCTTCAAAGGATTTCAACCTAAAGTTCCATACTCATCAGCTGCAGTTTCCATTACCTCTTACAAACGGACAGAGCCAGGCCCCAACTTATACAGGAACTCCCCTTTTCTAACACTGTCTGAGCTGGCTGTTTGTCGTGGTGCCTTTGCTTGCTGTGAGTTGCACCTCTAGGGTGAAAAAACGCTGTGGTACTAGTTGGCTAGCCTGCTGTGGCTTGAACACCCGTGTGTAGTCTGAGATGGTTGAGTTCTATGTATATGCAGCAACCGGCTAGGCCAGGATGGGGCTCAAACAACCTAACGATATGAGGTGAAGGTTTTCCCTTGCAACACTTTCCTGGGCTTTATTGAACACGTACATGCTGGTGCATTACTGTAAGTCAAATGTCAAATTTGAACTCAGCTTCCAATTTGTTTGCATGAGCAGTCATGAGTCTCTAACTGTGGCACTTTCTTCCTCCCCTTATGTCATACATTCTGGTATTCAGTTAGCTCCTAAACTGTTTGTTGTGGCTCTCCATCAGGCTTTTTTATTGTCTCAGGTTTTGCCTTTCATCATTCATTCATAAACTTTTACTTCTTATCACTTTCCTAAGAGAACAAAATGGCACTGGCGGAGACCAGTTCTTGCTTTTTACCTCATGTTTACTTTAAGCTGGCTGATCCAGCAATGCCTATCAGCCCAACGTATGTGGCTGCCGGTTACCCCTTTTGTAAACCCTTCTTTACAAACGGATGCCAAGAGCTTCTTGTAGAAATCCTTCTAATAAACATGTTTAGCTTAGCTTAGGTGAACCAACTAACCTCACAGACATGGTGGGACAGACCTATTTTTGGACGCAGGTTTCATGATTTCTTAAACTTGTTGTTGAAGGCATGGACCTGGACAACGACGATCAAATTGGCAGACTGTATTAGACACGACAATCCAGCGTGATTAAGAAACAGGCGACATTCATGCGCTGACATTAAGCAGAGGAGGCTAAGAGGATGCGTACTATGGATCACAGCGCCGGTTCACAGTGGTTGACAGGACACACTTTTGAGAAGCCATGGGCTGCAAACCACAACCCCACTGGTAAAAATGATCCATGTTCTAGGCACTACGTTAAAGTGCCGCCAAAAGTCTCACCAACACACAAATGAGCAACAGGAAAACGCTCGGAAGAATGTTCTTACAGGAAGGAAGCTACCTTTCTCCCTTTCTCCCATTCACTTCCCTCCTAATAAACAAAACAACTGTAAGGAAAAGGCTGCCCCAGCAATAGCACTTCTCTGTGCGCATATGTTCACGTTCACACCACCTCTAGGTACACACAGGACCTACTGCACGCACGCACCTGAAAGGAACCTCCTTAACACCTAATACGTGCACACAGCCTCATTATGCGCCACACTATGCTAGTTCCCTTTCCGTGGTGACTCTGTCTGGTGAGAAGAATGACCAAAAGGCTTGGCAGTGATGCTCTAGCTCTTTGCAGCAACTCAAGAGTGCACGCTTGATTTGCAGTGACCCAGGATGCATGCTCGTCCTTTGTAGCAACTCAAAAGTGCACGCTAGCTCTTTGTAGCTCAAGAGTGCTTGCTCGTCCTTTGCAGCAACTCAAGAGTGCACGCTTGCCCTTTGCAGTGACCCAGGATGCATGCTCGTCCTTTGTAGCAACTCAAAAGTGCACGCTAGCTCTTTGTAGCTCAAGAGTGCTTGCTCGTCCTTTGTAGCAACTTAAGAGTGCACGCTTGCCCTTTGCAGCGACTCTAGAGTGCATGCTCGTCCTTTGTAGCAACTTAAGAGTGCACGCTTGCCCACCACAAACCACACAGAGCTAATGCCCTTTACAGCATTCTTCGATGTCGCCTCCTGCCTTGCCAGCCCCCCCAAAGATAAAGACAGGGGCAGGCGGGACTTTATGGGGGGTAAAGGCGCTTAGGCAATTCAGCCAGGGACCTGCAGAAGAGGCAGGTTTGAGGCAAGGATGTTAGAAGAGGCTTCATGGGGTGTGGAGGCGCTCAGGCAATCCAGCCAGGGGCCTGCGAACACAGGCAGTAAGCAAAAATGCTTTGTGTGTTCAAGGAGAAGCTTTGAGAAAATGACTTGTTTTGCACCTGTTCTGCATGCTGCATGCTGCATGTGTGTTTCTGTTTGCGGCCCATCTGCGCTTTCTGACTGCTTGCCTTATGCGTGTAGGACTCTGTGCACTCGCAATGCCAAGAGGCATAACAGAGCCAGACAGAGAGGCCGCTAATCACCATATGCATCTGCTGTACTCACGACTCCAACATGCAGTCTCTGCTCATTGACACGTACCGTTCTGGCCAACCCAACTGCTACGTTTTACCATCACAACTGTTAACATGTGCTACCTACTGCTTTGCATTAAAAACTTCTTTGGCGGCCTTTGCTTGTTTCAGGTCCAGCAAGTTGTCAGCACAGCTTTAGGCTCCTTACCATGTACCGACACCCGTACCAACACCCATTGTCATTGTTTTCACTTAGCCGGTGTTACCTTGACGTATTTTTATGTATGTGTGTGCTCACGCGCATGCATGTGCGTGCATGTTTCTGTGCGTACAGATATGTGCGTACACAGACAGGTGTGTGTGTGTGTTTGTGCTCCACGCCTTACCTTGGTTGAAAGGGTTGTAGAAGCTTCCGTTCTGAGTCTGCAGGTACTTGTAGCGGTGCCAGTTGGCGAGCTCATTGGTCGTCACGTTGCGCAAGATCTACAAAAGCAAAGGCGTGCATGAATGCGTGCAAATACCTCGGGGGTGCTTTGTCGTGGCCACGCAGCAAAAGGAAACAACATGACATGTACGTGTGTGCTTGTGTGTGTGTGTGTGCTAATATGTATGCTTATAAATATGCAAACATGTCATCACCTGCGTTGGCGATGAAACACAAAGCACTTAGTGCAAGGGTGTGCCTATGCCCTCACCCCATTGGTCAATCATGGACGTATTTGTCCTTAAATCATAATACACCATTTAGTCGTGAAATATTTTATTTTACACCACGTATCAATACCTTTTGCCAAGCCACAGCCCACAGCCCCCCAACCCGACCCACAATAACACCCCCTCTCCCACCCCTGCCCATACCCACATCCTCACCCATACCCAAACCCACATTAACACCCACACCCATACAAACACAGACCTACACCCACAAATTTACTCCTCGTCCCGTCCCATACCCACACCCACACCCTCACCCATACCCAAACCCGCACCAACACCCACACCCACCTTTATCCAACCATACAAATGCACATTTACTCACCAATCCATACCCACACCCACACCCACCCTCATGCACCCAAACAGACACACCCACCCACCTGAGTGGCCTGCGCGAGGGCCAGAGCGGCCACGCTGATTGCCATGAACACATCAAAAACTTCAAACATGGCCAACCAGATCATGTGTGAGGGGCTCCATCTATCCTCTTTCAATGTAGCTCTGCAAGATGAAATTTACTTGTGTATATGTGTGCCTATGCATGTGTGTGCGTGTGTGATTTGTGTGTGTATGTGTGTGTGCAATGTGTGTGCAATTTGTGTATGTGTATAAGTGTGTGCATGTGTGTGTATAAGTGTATGCATGTGAGTTTATGTATGATGCAGTCACCAATGCAATTATCATTGCTACTGATCACTGATGCACTAAGCACCACCATCACCACGCACGAGTGCACAACAGCAGCGTGCCGTTCTTGTGACCAAACACTCCCTTAAGAGCAGCAATCAATCACAACACCTGCGAAGCGACACTTGTGTCACCTGATCTGCAGGAAACCTATTGACACACTGATCTCAACCTATCTCACCTGATCTCACTCTAACCTATCTCACCTGATCTAAACCTATCGACACACTGATCTGAACCTATCTCACCTGATCTCACTCTAACCTATCTCACCTGAACTAAACCTATCGACACACTGATCTCAACCTGTCTCACCTGATCTGCAGGAAACCTATTGACGCACTGACCACCAGAGCCCACAACTCCAGCCACAGGAACACAAGGAACCACTGGCGGTTGCCTTTGCCCACGACGTTGCCGACCTGCAGGGGGGTTTAATTCAGGCAAGCACAGCGAGCACAAAATAGTCAATTCACGTTGCTTCCCCCTTCGATTTATTTGGAAGCAGTGGCGGTTGTGCCTTTGCCCACGACGTTGCCGACCTGCAGGGGGGTTTATTTCAGGCAAGCACAGCGAGCACAAAAATGTCAATTCACGTTGCTTCTCCCTTCGATTTATTTGGAAGCAGTGGCGGTTGTGCCTTTGCCCACAACGTTGCCGACCTGCAGGGGGGTTAATTCAGGCAAGCACAGCGAGCACAAAAATGTCAATTCACGCTGCTTCTCCCTTCGATTCATTTGGAAGCAGCGGCGGTTGTGCCTTTGCCCACAACGTTGACAAACTGCAGGGGGGTTTGAATCAGGCAGGCACAGTGAGCACAAAAAAGTCACATAATGTTGCTCCTTCCTATAATTCATAAGTAAGCGCTGTTGGTTCCTTTGCCCACCTAAGAAGGAGAATGAAATCAAGCAGGGTAAGAGCAACTGAATCCTGCACTACGACATTTGCTTTGACCACAATTCAATTGGGACAAGAGATGGCTACCTTTGCCCCTGACGATCGGCAGGGGGAGGGGACATGAAAACTAAAGACAAGTGCGCGTTAGAAAAAAATGGGCTGTTCCTAGTCAAAACTAGGGCTGTTACTAGTAAAGTGCACGTTGAAAAAAATGGACTGTCGTTCCTTAACATGTGCTTCATCGAAACCGCGAAAGCCTGCAGTGAGGAAAAGAAACAGAACCTGACCAAAACATTGGATTCGCTTACAGCTCATTTTAGGAGTGCGTGGCAGTTGCCTTTGCACACGACAGTGTGAATATGTAGGGTTGGACAGAACCGTATATATACACTGTATATGACCGTGAATTTGGTGATTTCCCTGCCACAGATGCCGTATATACACCGTATATATATGGTTCTGGCACACCCTATGAATTAAATGCAGAAGGGGCAGGGAGAAATGCAAGATTGGTGAGCAAGGGTTTCTGTAATTGGCAAAACTGCTCCAATCTTCACACACAGCTTTTAGCTACGACTTAAGTAACTCGGGGGCAGCGTTTGCTGTTGGTATTTGCAACGTTGTCCACCTGCATGGGGGGGATGTGTCAAGTGTCTTCTGCAAGTACTTAATCTACTTCAAATTTGGGGGTCGGCATGTTGCCCAGCTGTCAGGAGGTAGCATTTGCAAGCATGGTGAGCAATGACGAGCAGATGCTTTTTTGCTTTGTATTTAACGGACGCACGCACGTGCACATGTACACACATGCCCACACACGTGCCC
>Ga0307968_1000494_pt1:0-10000 | contig 28100 bp, 38 predicted proteins | sample OrgLakmetagen650_FD_201834 | JGI IMG/M metagenome (GOLD analysis project Ga0307968, IMG submission 201834) | Saline water microbial communities from Organic Lake, Antarctica - #650 | ecosystem: Environmental > Aquatic > Non-marine Saline and Alkaline > Saline | place: Antarctica: Organic...
CCACGGAGGAGGACGAGGGGGAGGAGGAGGGGGGGGAGGCAATGCAAGAGTAACTCCTCAGGCTGAAGTTCGGAGCCATAAAACTCGTCTCAGACTTTGATGTAAACCAACACTGAATAATACACAGAGGAGAGCACAAGAAATCCCCAAATTCGCAAAGTTCGCAAATTTCCTTAACTTTTGAGGGGCCTCGCAAAAGCTTAATGCTCACAAATTAATTATTCTAATTATTTCGGCACCTCGCAAAAAGTAGGCCTCGCAATACTAAAAGCGCAAGACGGTATCTACCTATCTATCTATCTATCTATATATATATATATATATATTTTGACCCTGCGGGGTTGTGCAGGGTTGGTGAAATTAACCCTTTCTGGGTCGCTGCCGGTCATGAACAGTGAGAGGTACCCCCCGCCCCGCCCCCTGTCCCACAGCACTAAACAGCCTCAGCCTCAGCCTCAGCAGCCCCAGCCCCAACACGTTGCTCCCGAAAGGAAATTCTGGAAAGCAAGCCGCGGCGACAGGGCAGCCGTCCGAGCCAGCAAGCAAAAGCGGAACGGGCTGAGCTGCGGGCGGAGGAACCTGCCAACAAAAGGCTGATTGGCAGGCCAGAAATTGATTGCTACGGTCTCAGTTTGGTTGTGGGGACACAGGTTCCTGAGAGCTGCTATGCACAGCTGTTATGCACAGGGGCATTGGTACGCATGAGGGGGAAGCTGTGTGGCAGGGGAAAGATGAGTGGGAGGAAGGCGTAGGGTTGAAGAGGACCAAGCTGCAACACTTGTGCATGCAGAGCAACCCAGTCTAGCAGACGAGCAGGTGGGTCAGACGAGGTCACCAAGGCTGCCAGCGTTCAAGCAACACCATCAGCACACAAAGAGCAGCAGCAGCAGCAGCAGTAATAGTGGCTAGAGGAAGAGGAAGCATTCTTGGGAAGGGCGTATAGTAGCAGAACAGAGAGCAAACTCACATGCGAACAGCATGTTTGCTTCCCTTTGCCCTTTTGCAGTGTTTGCTTTCATTGAGGTTGTTTGTGAAGCTTATTGGTGCTGAACAGAACTTAAGGCCCTGCGGGATTGATGCGGGAAGGGCAAAAATATACATTTTGGGGGTGCGGGAAGGTGCGGAATTCTACTAAATATTTCTATAATTTGGGGTGCGGGATGTACAGTAAGGTACGGTACATACGTTTGTTGCACACATGCGAGCACACACACACACACACACGCACACACACACACACACACACACTCACACACATGAGTCTAGATTTACCAGCAAAGGGCGCTCCCTAGCAAGGCAAGGTCTCTGATGCTGAAGGACTTCTGACAATCGACGGTGGAGGCAAAGAAGCAGGTCAGCCAATCCTGAGGCACTCGTGCCTGTGTGTGCATGTTGTGTATGTGTGTGCGTGTGCAAGATAGAGGGGGAGTGAGAGAGAGAGAGAGTGTGTGTCATAAGTGGATTTGTATTGAAGCGCACACTGCTATTACCTTGCATGCATGCTCCCAGGAGTAATAGGGTAATAAATTATTGATTGCGTACCTGGCAAAGTGAATTACGATAATACAAGAAACTCGGGCCATGCAAGACTTTGACTATAAACAACCTATTTTTGGATGAAGCCTGTAGGTCTTGGGCTTGCGTCCCTGTCAGAACACACTTCTTGCTCATCACCCCATATTGTTTGCTGTTCCAAATGCAGGGGCTACTACTGAACAGGATTTAGAGCATTACAAAAACCCAATATTTTGCAAAAGCTTGCAAATAATGCATTAAGGAGGCCTAGCCCACATGCTAGGAGGCAGGTCTAGCCCAAATACTCTCAAACAAAATCTGCTCGTCAATTGGGCAATTTGCAATAGCTTGGGCTCGCAAAACCAAAGGAGCAGTACAAAACATGTTTGTGTGTGAAAATATAGGCGTGACCTGCGTGGTTATAGCTGGAGGCTATAAATTGCTGTTCCTTGCAAGAGGACAAATAGTTTGCTGTTCCTTGCAAGAGGACAAAGGACACACATTTCTTTGTACACACACATCCTCTGAAGCACGCACTCGAGATAACATAATAGCACCCCTACCCGCACTCCCCACAGACGTCCCTGACCCCTCAAACACACAGGCACCCCACATCTGCTCTTACACACCAGCGCCCCTATCCCGCGCACCTTTGTCTGTACCAGTCCAAGCAGCATGCCCACCCAGTGCTCTGGTGTGCACACTGGCCAGACCCTGCGAAGAAAGGGAGGGTCGTGACCAGATCAGGGTTCAAGGTTCAGGGTTAGGGCAGGAAGGCTGGCCATGTTTTTGCACGGGCTCAGGGTTTTTCAGGGTTATTGCACGGGTTCAGGGTTAGGGCAGGAAGGCTGGCCAAGTATTTGTACGGGCTCAGGGTTTTTCAGGGTTTTTGCACGGGTTCAGGGTTAGGGCAGGAAGGCTGGCCAAGTATTTGCACGGGCTCAGGGTTTTTCAGGGTTTTTGCACGGGTTCAGGGTTAGGGCAAGAAGGCTGGCCAAGTTTTTGCACTTGCATCAAAAAGTGGAGATGAACATAGGGTTTAGGCTAGGGCAAAAAATACCGCCGGAGTTCTGCATACAAGGCAGAATCGGGATAAGATTGGGGTTCAGGGTCAGGGCAAGGAAACCGCAGACAATGGCAGGGTTCCAAATAGGGGGGAATTGGGGCAACAGCTAGGAGCTGGCAGGGCATGAGATGCAGTACATTCATCCGACAAACCCCTACCCCAAAAGGAAAGAGGGTGTGCTGAGCACTCAATTAGGATTGCACAAACATAAGGCTTGCTGACCAAGGCTGATAATCTTGACAATATGACAGACACAAACAGTCCTACACAAACCTGAACTACACATTCACCACGCCCACAAATTATAAGGCAGCGTAATGTGGTGGGGTTGCCTGAGGTAGGCTCCCTAACAGCCTCATCATGCTAAATGCGTTATGACTATTTCATCAGTCTTAAGCATTATGACTACAACAACAGTTATAAGCGCTATAACTACAACAACAGTTATAAGCGTTCAGGGTTAGAACTAACACAAAGCCTTCTCCTTCCTCTCTTTTCTTTCAACTTGTTTCCCAGCAACGTCCCGACTCCTTACACCTACACTACTTTGGCGTGTCCAGAGACAACCAGCAGGCCCTACACAGAAAACTGCAATTGTAAAATACCAGGTGCACTCCTAACCAGCCAGCAGTGTAGGCACACAGCCGCCCAGATGACAAAGAAAGAGGTCCTGGTCTCGGTTCCCACCCGTCCCTATTTGGCAAAATGCAAGTGATATCCACTCCTTGACATTCAACACACCTGTAGCTGGCCAGCAGGTAGGCTCGCAGCCACCCAGGCCCAGGGGCGATGTCTAGGGCTGCCAGAGAGGACAGGATACTGCCAAAGTGGTGGGGGGCAAAAAAGGGCAACAGGGCACGGGCAGCTTGCAGGGCCGCCCTGTGAGTGAATATGCGTGTAAGCGGGTATGTATGCGCGTGTGCTTGTGTGTGTATGTGTGTTTTTACGTGTACATGTGTGTGTGTGTGTGTGTGTGTGTTGACAAAGTGATAGGAAGCAGAAGAAGGCAACAGGGCAGCACAGACTGCACACGAGGCTGCCCTGTGTGCGCGTGTCATATGTGTGTTTGTGCATGTCTTTTGTCTTGCTTGCTAGCGTTCCAGCCATGGTCATTGCTTCCCTGGCAGACACTTTTTTTGTGTTGTACAAGAGGACCTGCCTATCACGCAAGAGGAGCACAGGGATCGATTTTGCTATCTTCTGAGTTAAGATGCACAGGGAACCTTGTAAAACCAAACTGCTTGCATGGCATTTGCATTTCAAGGACAGATGCGTGGATTTGCCCATTTGCCTACTGCATGGGAGTTCACTAGCCAGCTGCGTGCTTAGACCAGCCATTCATGTTCTGCTCCAGAAGGAGCCCCCTTAGTTTACCACACCGAGGTACTCACACCAATTCTTTATGGAGAGACCGCCTTGAAAAGTCAACTATAAACGTAATACACAGTCCTACCTGCTCCAGAGGGTGTGAGGCTTCAGCCTCAGCCGCGCAAGCGCCTTCAGCATCATGTCTAAAGCATAGGGGTTCATGAGCTCTCGGCTTGCCTTACCCACTCCACCCCCACCCCCACCAGAGCTTGTGCTGGCACCAGCACCATTCCCTCTCCCACTCGTGCCACTGCTACTGCTGCCACTACTACTATTGATGCCACTGCTGATGCCGCTGCTGCTCGCTCCAGTGCTGCTACTGCTGCTGCTGCTGCTGCTGCTACTGACGCTACTGCTTGCTCCAGTCGCGCTGTTGCTGCTGCTGCTGCTATTCGTGCCAGCACTGCTGCTACTATTGCTGCTGCTATTCGTGCCAGAACTGCTGCTACTTTTGATGCTGCTGATGTTGCTGCTGCTGCTACGCTTGCTGTGCTTGCTGGTATTTGAGAGCAAGACAAGGGAGCGCCACCAGAAGCGGGCTACCCAAGGCCCAGACGGCGAGATGCCTGTTTGTATGTGCGTGAGAGAAAGCCAAACGATGCATGTGTATATGCTTGTGCATCATTGCAGGGATTCCTGGCCAAAAATGCAGTGCAAGTGTATGATAGGAAAACCATACATGTGGGTCACGAGTTTGTGTGCTGGTGCTTGAGCAGGCAAGAGTTTTCATTCACGCACACCCACAGCTACACACCGACCACACTCACAACTGCACACATAGTGGTTGAAATTCACAAGAAAGAAATCCAAAGGAGAACACGAAAAAGAGCAGGAAAAGTTTGCCCATCTTGGCAACATGTGCAGGGCATGGCCAGCTCCATAATAATGCAGCTTACTCTTACAATTGTAACACAATGCATGTACGTAATTACACGCAAATACACGCACAGGCACACACACACACACGCAAATCCATGCGGCCACCGCTCACCCCATCCTGCCAATGTATGCAGCAGCGTGGCAAGCTCCAGGGCGGTGTAAGCATTAGGTTTCTGCAGTCGGGTCGTGGTTGCTGAAATGAGGGCGGTGAGGAAAGGGAGCAGCTGCCTGCCCTGTGCTGCACGCTGCTGCCGGTATTTCTGGTGCTGCATCTGGGTGGGAGTGTGAGGCACAGAGGGGGACAGCTGCCGCTGCTGCTGCTGCTGCTGCTGCTGCTGCTGCTGCTGCTGCTGCTGCTGGGGTTGGTAGTGCTGTTGGGTGGGAGTGTGTTGCATTAAAGGGTACAGCTGCTGCTGCTGTTGCTTAGGTTGTTGCTGCTGCTGGAGCTGGCGTTGCTGCTGCTGTTGCTGCTGGGGACGAACCTCTGGCTGAAGCTGCAACGGCTGCTGAGGATGTTGCGGCTGAGCCTGACTTGCCTGTATTGCTGCTGGCTGCACAACAGTTTGTGACAACGGCTGGGAATGCCTAGTCTGTGCGTTATCAACTCTTGCTGCATTGCTAGGGTCAGATGCAGAGGGGGGGGTGTTCAGAGCATCGCTTCTCATACCTGTACTACCGCTATTGCTTGTGCTGCTGCTTGTGCCACCGCTGCTACTGTTGCCGCTACTGCTACTGCTGCTGCTACTGCTGCGACCATTGGTGCCACTGCCTGCTTGCCCTGAAAGTGGCCTGTGCTGTTTTGGTTGCGTGAGTTGCCACAGTGACCATACCGTCATGGCTGTTGCAGGGCCGTCCCTACAAGGGGGTACGTGTAAGGGTGGCGCATATGTGTCGGCTGCAGGAACTAGTCTCAAGCTTGCGGTTGAGTGCAATTTGGTGAATGTGAGTTGGGGCAACCATTGGTGCGCTTCCACCTGCTAACTTAAGTAAGCGGTATGAGTCAAACCCAAGAGACGGCGCACTCCCAGTACCCAAGCATAAGCGTGCTGTGTGCGTGTGTGTGAGTTTGTGTGTGTGCGCATACGCGTGTGTGTGTATGTGTGTGCACGTGCGTGTGTGTGTGCTTGTGTGTGTTTATTAACACACAAACACACGTACACATATGTGTGTTCGCTGCTTATTCTCTCCTGCCAACATAGCACAAGGCTCTTCCCTTTTCATTAAACATCAGCTTACATTGAAGGTTGTCAACAAGATTTGTGTGGCCGTAATATGGCGTAGTTCTTCCTACAGCTATTCTGACACTCCGATCATTTACATTCAAATCCTGTGATAGGCGTGCCCATATATTCTCTCCTATTCTTCTATTGAACTGTTATGCTTCAACCCTCTGTCAGCTGACCCTACCTTGCCAGGGAATCCATCATCCCAGGGCTGTGCTCAAACGCCCACAGCACCTGCTTCAGCCACTTCTGAGGCGGCCGCACCCGCATACGCACTAATGCATACAGCAGCTGAGCGAGCTCCTCTGCAAGGAAGCTGCAAGAAGCTGGCACGTTGTCCGCAGCACCTGAGCGCGTACCCCCCTTTTCCTCCTCTTCGCCCCCCCCCCCCTCTGCACTGCCGTTGTCACTGCTCCCAGCCCATGAGTCACTTCTGCCCTGCACACCACTGCCACTGCTTCTTCTGCTGCTGCTGCCGATGCTGCCCTCCACGTCATCTTTGCATAAACCGGCCGCTCCCACCTCCACGCCCTCTTCAGCACCCAAATCAGGCCCCTCCTCATCAAAGCCCCGAGTCCCACGTATCGACCTATCAAGCCCCCCATGCACTGACCCACTAAAGTCCTCACGCTCAGACAGGTAGTTTAAAGACTCACGTACAGCCCCAGCACCATCCCTGGGCATGGTATGCCCTGCCTGCAGTGAGGCCCCAGAAATCAGGGATGCTGCAGCGCGTAAGTGGCTGGCTACCCACGAGCGGGCCGCCCCTGGAGCCAGCCCAGCTGCTGCAGGGCTTCCTAGTCGTGACACACCACGCACCACTTGCATCAGGGCCTGCGGGTCATGTTGCGTGCGTGCAAACAGGTGGGCATGAGTGTACTTGAGAAAGGGTTTTAGATGAAACAAGTGAGTAATTTGGGGTTGCAATGTGGCTGCATGTTTCATGCTTGTTCTGCGCCAGATGGCAATGTCCTTTTTGGGTTTGACTTCTTTACCCTGTTTTGAACAAATGAGTGACTTGCAATGAGTGACTTTAATCTCACAGAAGAAAAAAACGCCCCTTTCGTAGAAAGAAAAAGTACCAGTCATTATTATTCACTCATTATTTAGAGCAGAAGGTGGTTTCTGTTCCTTGTCACATGAGGACTGATGTCATGGGGTACAGTAGGGTTAAGTCATATGGTTGCGCACCAAACGCGCTTACCTGGGGGGAGAATTTGGAGACACTGCGCTGCGAAGCCATGAGCGCGACGGCCAGCCATTGTCGGGGCGGGATGATATTGAGGTTGGCTAGGCCCAGCAGCAGTTGTGACAGCTGGTGGGGGCTCAGCGAGGGCAGCATGGGCTGGGTTGCCTGTGAAGTCAAGGGTTTCATTGTTGCATAGATGTGGAAGGGGGCTTGTGTGGCTGTGAGTTAAGCGATTCACTGTTGCCCTGTCGTGAAGTGAAGAGAACTCTTATACTGTGCATTTGTTGCATTGGTGCAAAAGGGGGCTTGTGTGGCTGTGAGTCAAGCGATTCACTGTTGCCCTGTCGTGAAGAGGACTCTTCCTGTGCTGAGCAACTGAGGTTTTCTATGTTGCGTATTGTTGTGAAGGGTTTCATTGTTGCCCTGTCGCAAAGAGAACAATTTGCATTGCAGTGCAACTGCGGGTTTCATTCATACATTGTCGTGAAGAAGTATTGCTGTGAAAGGGGTCTTGAAATTGGGCAGTTTTGCTGGATATAGAATTAGAAGGACAGGGGAGCCGGGTTATTGGGATAACAAGCACCCAATTTAGGTATTGCTTCATTGAGAACAAAGTTGGTACACGGGTAGCTGCATGCATATTTGTGTGTGCTTGCATGTTTGCACATCCAACAATGTGTGCGCACATGCAAGGCACTAATCCTATTTGTCTGCCATAAAAAGTGCAAAACAGTTATGGCCAATTTGAACCTCGCAGGAAAGGCTGTACAGTTGGCAGGCAGTTCTGTCCTCTCAAGAAGCAGGCACAGTTCCGTCCACCCAACATCACGTAAAGAAATTCCCACCCACTGCACTCATAGCAGTATAGCTATATGATCCACGCAGGCCCTGGAAGCATGCCAGTCTTGATAGGAAGCATCGCAGCCTTACTCCCTCCCCCACCACGTGCCTGCATAGGTTCAAACCCCCTACACTCACCAGCAGAAGCTGTCCGATCCACGCAGGCCCTGGAAGCATGCGCAGCCTCCCCACTGCCCATGCCATGCTCACAAGCTCTGTAGCGTGCATGGCATGCAGCTTGGGGCCGGTGGCGTTGAGAAAGGCCTGACTCCAAGTGGGTCCTGGCAGGAAGCTCAAGCGGGCTAACCCCCACAGGGTGTTGGCTAGGTGCTGTAAGGACAAGGTGGAGTGTTAGTGCAGTGTTGTTGATGAGGGTGTATATTTTGCAAGGGTTTGGGTTGTAAGTTGCTTTAGTGGGCCAGATCCTGTAGGTGTTGTAAAATTGCTGCCATATTAAGGTCAGGACGTACTTGTTAGTGTTTGGTGAGGCACATTGTTGTGCGATTCTGTCACACAAGTGAAGTTGCAGTCCAATTGAGGTTGCAGTCCAATTAGCACAATTCGTACCTGTTGCAAAAGCTAGTGTACGCTGCATAAGCACACCTGACACACACTCTAAAAGCTTAGGCTAAAATCGAGGCAGCGCCATGTACGCCTGCTGCAGGAACTTTTGTAAGTCAAAGGCAAAACACACATCAATTAAGAATGCTGACCTGAGGTTCTAATTGAGGCAGCACCACGTACGCCTGCTGCAGGAGCTTGCGCACAATGTTTGGGGCCACCTTGTACTGCTTGCCACCAAACTGCAGCCGCCCGAATGCCCACAGCGTATTGGATACATCAACAGGACCGAACGCAGGTAGCCTGTAGTCAAGGAAGGAAAGCAAAATGAAAATTTCAACCCTTGCCACCTTTTTGTGGACTTCAGATGTCGGCAGTTGTACGACGAGGCAATAAAAGGTGTCGCCGGCAAGCATTGTAGACAGCTGCCAAGCAAAACTCAGGCATTTTTAAAAGCTCACCCAAGGCTTTCCCACTCCCCTTCAAAACACATCGTGAAGGTTATGTCATTAAAATTAGGTTAAAGCTGTTTCAGCGTGATATTTGCTGGTTCACATCCAGATCTGAGCATTGCTACTAACTTTGACAGGAAAGGCTAAAAGAGCTTAGCATCCATTCTCTTACTTTATCGCAGGCTTTTTGCACCGTTCAGTTCAGAATTGTAGATGATGCACACAGCAGCGACCCCACATTGCTATAACTGGAGTTGAGGCCACTTGCTTCTGGAAAGTACAACAGAAAACAAAGAGCCACACGCATCCTATCAGTAAGCACGCTCTGCCACACCATTTCTAACTAGTGCCAAAGGACTACAAAGCAGCACCCTACCAACGTCACACATCACTCTGCACAACACCAACATTCCTTGAATGCCAGGGCGTTGTAATACACCACAGATGCCGACACCCACTTAGTGTCAAGGGCGTAGTAACACACCACAGATGCCGACACCCAATTCATGTCCAGGACATAGTAACACACCACAGATGCCGACACCCACTTCATGTCCAGGGCGTAGTAGTACACCACCATCCACTCCCGGTCAGGCATGTAACCCAGCACTACACAGCTCCACATGATGTTAGCCAGGTTTTGTGGAGTGCCCATGTCCAGTCGGTACTGCACCACCTGCACAACGCATCAGCACACGCACACGAGTGTATGTGTGTGCGTGCATGCATGCAGAGATGCTTTAATTAGTTGTGCAATATCCAAGGATGTTCGCCAAACGCGTACCACCACTGACGCCTTTGCTCTTAATAACTGGAACCAAAGACAACAACGGACCACTCCAACCACCAGGCTTTTCGCACCCTCCTGCGACACAGATATTGCACTCGCACCGCAGAATCATAGTCA
>Ga0307968_1000494_pt1:15000-28100 | contig 28100 bp, 38 predicted proteins | sample OrgLakmetagen650_FD_201834 | JGI IMG/M metagenome (GOLD analysis project Ga0307968, IMG submission 201834) | Saline water microbial communities from Organic Lake, Antarctica - #650 | ecosystem: Environmental > Aquatic > Non-marine Saline and Alkaline > Saline | place: Antarctica...
CATCCGTGAGAGGATTTGTAATTCCTTTGGTCGCCTCAAGTTTGAGACGGTATATGACTTCAGGTGAAGTAAAAGCTGAATATTGGGAGAGATTAAAGTTTTGAACTCAAGACCTCAGGCTTCAAACCAAAAATCGGCATTTTGAAGTCAAAGCATTGCGAGGCCCAAATTCTTTGCTTTTTGCAAAGTGCACAAAAATAAATTAACGTACCGTACCTTCCAAATCCATCCGGTGCCCAAATTTCATAAATATTAAACGTAACCCCGGGGCCTCAAAATAAATATATATTAAACGATACCGAAACCATCCCGGAGGGCAAAACACGTTATTTACCCGGGATGATATCGGTAGGTACAATAATCAGAAATTGCTACATTGTCAGTAGCCCTACGGCTATTGAGAAGCACCATAATGTAAAAAGTGCAATTCTCAGAAGACAACTTGTGCGCTTGATATTTTTATGTTAAATGCTTCGTTTAGGTTCCCCTTAAGCTTGCAGAACTTTGTGGGACCTTGTAATTGTTTTAAGGCCAAACATTCCCTTAAGCCTTAAGTCAAGAAGCGGACAATTGGCTCGCCCGGGAGCACTCTCTCTGTGGGAGGCTAATCACCGTTAGTACCAGCAACACCAAAACAGGAGCAGCAATAGCGCAGCTTTGTTTAGACTAGCAGCAAAGTTAGCAATGTTCCTTACATTTGATTTCGATAGCAGAGGAAGGCCCTGATGTCTGCCCCGAGGGCCTAACCTGTTCTGTAGAAGAAGGCTGGCTTTTAACACTGGGCTACCTCTTACTCTGGCTCATTTTTCTGAATTAGAATGGGGAGAGATTTTCACTGCCTGCGTCATTTCTCCTTTTTCTTTTTTCCTCTGCTGGTTTTATTGGTGCTGCTGGTTTAGCTAGCCACCAGGCAGGTGCTGACGGAAGGGGAAGGGAACTGGCTCCGCCCCCCACTACACTTTGACCGTGATGGACGTCCCCCGGCACGGACGACCAGCTCCTCCCCCCACTTACACTCCCCCCAGGCTACCTGCTGAATCTGTATGGCTAGGTACACGAGCGCATTCTGCAGGCGTGTGCGCCGCAGGTCGTCAGACAAAAGGCCACAGTTGAAATATGCGGTTAAAGCGGTTGAATTCAACCGCTCAATTAAATCAACCCGCTATATGACCGTGGCTGTATTGTTGGAACTAACGAATTAACTGGTTATGATCCCTTATATTAAAAAATATATTGTCTGTTTGGGATGTTGAGAGGCTTTCTAAAATCATTGCAGCCCCCACTAGAGTGATGCCGAAGACACAGTCCTTTACGAAATCATGATGTGTCCTTTCCTTTTCTCAGTCACACTTTTCTGCAACCCCCCGGATCAAAAGTGAAACGGAATAAGAGAGGATGTAGGGAGGAGAGACACAAAAGGGGTTCACACTGGGCGGGTGTGAGGGGGACTTAGAGGTAGGAGTGGAGTGAAAAAGGAACAAGAAGGGGAAATGAAAGGGACAGGAAATTTCCGCCGGTCATGATAACACAGCATGCAGGGGCTGGCACCTGCACCAGGCAACCCCCCACCATGCCAACAGTAATTATAAGTATCAATGTGGACCAGGGACTTTTTGCCATGTTAGGGATGGAGCAGAGGTGTAGCAGCGCGTTGTAGAAGGCATAATTGAGGCGTAAGATGAGAAATTGTATTCCTATATGTACCGTTACAAGAGGTCTTTGTGTTGTTCCTGCGTGGCGCTCAGCTGGCTCTGCGGTCTAGTGTCCTCACAGTACTTAATCTTGATGAGGTTAGTGTACTGTTGGAGAATGCTGAGATCTTTGGGTCGGTGCTGTCTGGAGAAGGATAAAGGTGGATCTGCTGAAGGCGGCTGGTGGTTGCTGCTGAGCAAGTGCTCCCGTTCTCCATCAGTTGCCCGCTGCCAGTCCTTAGAACCCACCCCTCTTCATTGCTGTTGCTTTTTTATTTTTGCAGAGATGGGAGCAACCAGTAGCATTCGGACGGTTGGTGGTAGCTAAACCTATTTTTGTCTGGGAAGCGGGGTGGAAAGAGCCACTTTGGTATAATCCTAGTTTCAGCTGTATCGGGAACCTGGAGATTTTGCATAGCCGTTCACTGCTACCTATATCCATGCAGACAAAGCAGGATCCTAGGCAGCCCCTGTGGTACACATAATTTGAGTCAAATTTGACACTTAAGTCGCCAAATTTTGCAATTTTTACAAGATGTTTGTAAATGGTGAACGATATTGCCATTATTTTGTATTGAAAAGGAAATTTCGTTCCAGATCAAACCTAGTTCCAGATCTAAAGAACATAAAAGCCCTAGGGCACATAATTGAAACAATTATTCAAAATAAACGGGGCTGGAAGTTAAACTGGGTGATGCTGAACCTGCTCAGCCATTTATTGACTCGCAATGTTTCAGAAATATAACTACGTATATACGACACTTGTAATATGAATAAAATATTTTTAATATGAGGGACATCGTTGGTGGCGCGGTTAGAACTTCACCAGGACTTGGACTGCAGACCTGAAGCTAGAAGCTTGAGGTTCTCCAGAAGAAATATGGCTAATACATCAGGACTGAGGCTGCTGGTCAAACCTGTAACCTCAGCACTTCACTTTCGCACAAACACACGCGCGCCCACGCGCGCGCACACACACACACACACACACACTCACACACATACATACACACACACATACATACACACACATACACGCACATACACACACACATATCGGATCTGGAAATTATATTACATTCCAGGAGGCGCCAAAAAAATATTTCTGGACGTCATCAGGAGGGTGTTTTTTTTTGGACGACACGTTTACTTTTTGGGGTGGACACTCCTGAGGGACCCCCCCCCCAAACCCCCCTTCTGGTGCCCCCACCCAAACAAAAAGGGTACCAATCTGCTCCTTTTTCAAAAAGGCATCCATCTGCATACTCATCAAGACCTGAAACTGAAGTGTTGCAGAATAACGGGGCAAAAACGGAGATACGGACGCCCACCCACACACACATGACCTACCAGGCATCCGTAACTGGCTTGCACAGTCCCACATTGCTTCCATTTCTTCAGATTTTTACTATCTCATGCTGGCACAATCCTGTAAGTTTGGGGTTATTGCTGCATCATTGGCTTGACTCACCCCGTGGCCTGCACCCGAGTGCGTGCGCCTCTGACTTTTGGACATGGTTACAGACCCCCCCCTTAACCCAATTTGCTCAAAAGGGTGCCGATCAACTGGTTTGAGCTGAGAATTCCCGAAAGGATTCCGAGAATTTAATTTTTAATTTGATCCTGGCGCCTCCTCCAAGATCATATCAAAGCTTGAAATCAGAAGCACACCTTGTATAAGGGACAGAAGTAGCATTTGGGGAGTGTGAGTTTGTGTATAATTGTGTATATTTGTGTGTGTGTAAGTAATTGTGTGTGTATGTGTGTGTTTATTTGTGTGTGTATGTGTGTGTATGTTTATTTGTGTGTGTGTGTGTGTGTGTGTGTGTGTGTGTGTGTGTGTGTGAGAGTGAGAGAGAGAGAGAGAGTGTGTGTGTGTGTGTGTCTGAGAGTATGTGTGTGTGTGTGTGTGTGTGTGTGTGAGTGAGTGCGTGTGTGTGTGTGTGTGTGTGTGTTTGCGTGTCTGTGTGTGTGTGTGTGTGTGTGTGTGTGTGTGTGTCTGTGTGTGTGAGTGTGCGCGCATGTGTGCATGCGTGCGTGCGTGTGTGTATGTGTGTGTGTGTGTGGTGTGTGTTTCTGTTTGTGTGTATGTGTGTTGTGAGTGTGGGTGTGGCGAAATGGGTGTCGCTTGAATTGAATGGCCATTGGCCTCGAGGTGCATATATCATCTTCACTATTTTATTTGCAAATTAGCAAGGGATTCATTGGGATTCATTCATTGACGAGAATTGTTTCGTCGCACACACACATTTATCACTTTTTAAGTTTATACCCATTGTTAAGCTTACACACATCAACTGTAGCAGCAGCATGGCCTCCCAGGTGTGCGTGTGGCAGATGTCTCTTATCCGCTCGCACTCCGCTGGAACCACGCTGACTAGAATTGCTTCTGTCCTTGCAGACGATGAAAATGTCCGCCGCGCAGCGCATGGTGGGTTGGAAAGTTGGGGGCGGAAATTTAGGCAAACTGATTGCTGAAGTGGCATTTGTGTGTCTACACCCTCGCACTGGCGTGCACACAAGTGTAGATGCTCGACGATTGTACATGCGAGGAATGCTTTAAAACTCAGGAGGCAGCCTGGGAGCACATCGTTGGGTTGCCGAAGAAGTGACACGCATCAAATTCCCACTCCTCCTCTCACCTTTCTTTTCTCCCCCCTCCCGCCCCCAAACACTCTGCACAGGCTGGCCCCGCCCGTGTGCCCGCCGGCCGCAGCCTGAAGCTGAACGTGCGCGCCCAGGCCGCTGCCACCACCATCAAGAAGGCCAGCGTGCCCCTGGAGCTGGAGAAGGGCGAGCTGCCCCTGAACACGTACAACAACAAGGCGCCCTTCACCGCCAAGATTAAGTCCGTGGAGCGATGCGTGGGCCCAAAAGCCACCGGCGAGACCTGCCACATCGTCATCGAGACCGATGGCAAGGTCCCCTTCTGGGAGGGCCAGTCCTACGGTGTCATCCCCCCCGTGAGTGGCTGCGGGATTGTGAGGGAAAGGGCAAGGGTGGAGGGGCAGTAAACATCATTGCACAAGCTGAATTCGCAAGTCACAAACACGCATACATATACACGCACACACAAACAGGGTACCAAGGTGAACGCCCGCGGCAAGGAGATGCCCCACGGCGTGCGCCTGTACTCCATCGGCAGCTCCCGCTACGGTGACTTCTTCGACGGCAAGACCACCTCCCTGTGTGTGCGCCGTGCCACCTACTGGGACCCCGAGACCCAGAAGGATGACCCCGCCAAGGCTGGCATCTGCTCCAACTTCCTGTGTGATGCCAAGCCAGGCCAGGAGATCCAGCTCACAGGTTCGTGAAGGGAGAAACAAGGGGGGGGGAGCTGTGCCTTATGTGTGTGTGCGTGCCATGTGTGAATATGCGTGCGTGTGCGTGCGTAGGTGGATGTAGAGCTCTTTAGAGTGCGTAGAGCGCGTGTGTAGGCGGTTTCAAATCTCTTGTGTTAGCTCTTAGCATGGGTTGCATGTCAAGCAATTTTACATCATCATACCAAGCACACGATGTACCATTAAAATTCCGCAGCCTTCTATGCAAGGCCTGCATTATTTCCCTGACGAAGAGTTGTGAGGAAAGTGTGAGCTGTGATGTTCCACCGTGTGTGTAAGTCAGCAGAGAAAGGACACTTCGAGAGGCCCAAAATGGTTTTTGCATGCTCCTAGGGCCTTCCTGACCGAGGTTTCATGCTCAGCTTTGATATGCATGTAGCAAAATTGCTGAGCTAGGAACTTGCCAGTTACAGGAGCCGTGCCTGGTCGGCCACTTTCTGAGCAGCCATGTTGAATTTGACCAATTAGAGCGCTAAATTGAGTGATTTGGAGTCCTTACTTACATTTAAGAAAGATCGATGCAATAGGAATTAAACAAAAATATACTTCATGGGCGAGATATGCAAATTAATGTGCCATTACCCATGGAAAGCAACTGTGTAGGGTTAAGGTGCTCAGTGTGTGTACCTCAAGTACTTCCAATCCGTACGCAGGTGACTTATCTAGATCTTAGCAAATGCTCTGGAAATATTATAAAGTCGCTAGATTGGGTCAATTTTGTTGATGTCACGTGTGACGAGTTGCCCCTTCAATGCAAGAAAGAGCAGGTTTGGTTCTTCGCCTCTGGTGAGCCCCCCCTCTGGAGTTCTAGCAACCGAGTAGAGTTAGCAATAACCATACATATGCAGTGCATTCTGCAGAAAACTTCCTTATGTACGACATTACACATTAATTATTTATGCAGCTGTTGCTCCCTTGTCCCTCTGTGCGCACAGGCCCCACTGGCAAAGTGCTGCTGATGCCCCCTGAGGAGAATGCTGTGCTTATCTGCGTTGCCACCGGTACTGGCATTGCCCCCTACCGTGCATTCTGGAGGAGGTGCTTCTACGAGGATGTGCCCAACTACAAGTTCTCCGGCCTGTTCTGGATGTTCATGGGTGTGGCCAACTCTGATGCCAAGCTGTACGACAACGAGATTCAAGAAATGCAGGTGTGTTTTGAGAGGTCAATCCGTGTCAGAGGGCGAGTGTGCGCCAGGGGGCTGTAAGTAGCAGTTTTAACCTAGCATGGTGCTCAGCGAATAATGGTATTACCTGAAGAGCATGTAACCAGTTACCCTGCCTGCATTACATAACACGGGGGCCACTTTTTTTTTGCTTGGCATGCTTGATACAGTGAGGAAGAAAAGCGACCTAGACACATGTCGCTGCGCAAGCACGAACGCTCCTGCTGCGCCTCCTGCTCCACACGCAAGCTTTCGCGCTGCACCTCCTGCTTTGACACATCCCGTGCTCTTTCCTTGCGCCTCTGTCTCCATTATATTCAAGCAGGGTGGCCAGCTCACACATTCGTTTCCTGTAATTAGTCGTGTCCAATGGGTAAAGCTTGCTGAAGGCGATTGATATTTCTCGCAACGTGCTAGTGGAACAGTCTTGTGGATCCAAGGAGCATTGTCCACCCACTGTCAAAAACAGAGAACCAGAACATGCAGAAAGGCAAACCTGGGGGCCTTATATACAAACTGAGCTGCTAAACACCCTCCTTGAAAAATTGCAAATCAGGCAGATGCAAGCAAAAAGCGAACTTGCAATCCATGGTGTCCAATCCCCTGCAGGCTGCCTACCCCGACAACTTCCGTGTTGACTACGCTCTATCCCGTGAGCAGACCAACATGAAGGGTGGAAAGATGTACATCCAAGACAAGATGGAGGAGTACGCCGACGAGATCTTTGGCCTGTTGGACCAGGTGTGTTTTTCTCCAGGGGCTAATCATGGTGTTAGGGTTTTAGGGCTGGTGGGCATCCCCCGCACGCTCTCATTTTTTGGAGATCTTTAAACGGCAGAAGAGCTCAAGTTGTCAACTTATTATTATGATGAGTTTTCACAAGTTTTCACAAAACTGCAAATATGATGATGGGGATTAATCATCTTGTCATTTGATATGGCACACTTATCAAACCTAATCTGACGTCCCTGTTTGAAATCAGGCTGTCGTTTGGGGTCTACTTTCACTGACAGTCCTGATTAAACTTGGCAGCGATGCTGTTCAGGATGTAATTAGGCTCGTGCTTGCTTTAGCCCCATTCTGCACCTTAAGTGATAATAGCATTCACAGATGCTCACTGCTTCAACCTGCATGATCCCTTTTTGTGTCTTTGGGGAGTTCAGGGTTCCTGCTCAACTTCTGTCCTCACGTTTGGTTTTGCTAGTGCCAGCATAATTTGTCAGAGGGGGTCAACTGGGGAAATGTCCAAATATGTGCCCTTTTTGCACTCGGAAGCCAGCCATCCACTGCCCCTTTATTCGATTGGTACCATTCTTGCTTTAAATTGAAGCTGGCATTATGAATTACACGAGGATGTGCTTGGATTCATGTGGGTCGCTCTGTGTGCAAATTGGCAGGGCTGAAAGCCCACAGTGACCACCAAAGCCCTAAGAAGGTAGCTTTGCATGGGAAAACAGCATATTTTGGCCTACATCAACAACTAGTTGACCGTTTCACTCCATTTCTTTTGCAATGATGCTTGTTTATTATAAGGACTCTATTACACCAAAAATCAGGTGATTTGGTAATGTGGGTGGCCTGGAGATTTTGTGGTGAAAAACAGGGTTCACGCCGCAGGCAATCAAACATTTTTGCCAATACGGACAACATTCAAGCTCAGGTGCTATCAGCAGCCCTTGCTCTGGAAACTGAGCTTTATTGTTGCCAGTCTTGGCCACCATACTCAATTCACATTTCAAAAACACCCCCATTTGGGGCCTCAGATGACCACCTCTGATAATTTGTTGAACGCCCAGCTGTTGCATTGATACAAGGTGCAAGGCTTCTCAATCCCAGCCCCCTGTTTTCTTTGATCCTGTTTTGCAGGGCGCCCACATCTACTTCTGTGGCCTGAAAGGTATGATGCCTGGCATTCAAGATATGCTCAAGGCTGTGGCCAGCAGCAAGGGCATTGACTACGAGAAGTGGACCGAAGGCTTGAAGCACAAGAACAGCTGGCACGTTGAAGTTTACTAAAAAGGCCTTAAAGGGCCTGGTGAGGTTGGATTGGGTGGGGGGGCAAACTACATGTTGAGCGATAGACAGGGATTCCACGTAGATATTGGCTAGATGTATAAATAGGGACTGTGTTAGAAATATAGAGGAATGTGAGCTCTCATATACAAGCACAGCTTAAATTTGCTTTTTGTCAACGCTGTAAAATGCTGTTGCAAGGCTTGGCCACTAGCAGTTCTTGCTCACAGATTAATTCACAGTAGGATTATTATTACAATGGGGGATGACTTTCAGCCAGGTTGTTTGGCTGATCGGCTGCCGACTGGTCTCGGCCAGCCAGAAATAAATCCTTTAGCTCAGAAAGAAAGAGATAAGGTATGATGTTCTGCTGAGAACGGAAATTATGAACAAGTTGGTTGTTGACCTGTTGCATCAAAAAGGGTTGGGCTGCTGAAAAGTCCTCGCAAACAGGCGTAGACAGAAAGGAGAAGTGTTTCCTCAGCTCACAAACCTGATGGTCTTGGCAAAACTAAGTTTAGTTTGGATTACAAAGGCCTTGGCAAAACTAAAGAGCATGCACCTCGTTCTAAACATGTTACTCTTCACCAGGACGTTGGTCACATACGCGAGAACTGTCCTCAACCTCGCTGCTGCCTCAGCTTTCAAAGTATGCGCACGCAAGCAGAGTCTACTGACATTGCGCATAACAAGGATTACAAAGAAAGTCCTTCAGCCAAGAAGTGCGACTGCTAGCCTGCTCATAAAATAGTTCATGGAGAAAAAAATAAATTGCGCATAACATGTTTGGACAGATCAAGATGAAAATACCATGGTACAGTAGTCGGCATGCGCTCATTTCTAGAGAATAGAAATATCTTGTGCTCTCGCCTCTGAGAATAAGGACTCATATCTCCTGCAAAGAGATACTGTTTGGGGGTGTGTGCAGTGGAAAATTGCCTCTAGCCTGGCAAGGCTGCCTCAACTTATAGGGTATACAGAAGGGGTGTACAGAAGCCGTAAGCGTTAGGCAAAGGTACGTCACCTCTGGGGGGCATCTCAGCGGAAGCTTGAAAAAAGCCTTTAACCAATCCAATAAAAGGAAAAAAACAAGGGAAAGGGCTAGCTAGGCACTCACCCAAAAAAAGGCCACACCATGCATATCTGGCTGGTTCGAAAAGCTTTTCCTTAAGGTCCTCAAGCAAACGAGTTGGTCTATCCTCATACTGCGACGAGATGCTCATGCGGTTAGTCCAGCAAAATGTGCTCCTCATCCAAAACAGTGTGCCAGACACATTTGTCACAGATCCTGAGCTCAAAAAGGCTACTAGTAGTACTATTTCTGTAATGACGCATTCTTTGGACCAGAAAGTTCTGGTTAGGAGAGCGAAGGCAAGAAAGTGCACAGCTGAGATCGTTGGAAATATCCAAGAGAAGGTAGAGATCTCTGGAGACGGGTTTTGTCCAGGTTGGGGGGAATGTAACGATCTATGAGTTACTACTTTGATTATTTATGTAATATCTATGATTTATTTGTATAGAAATACTTCCAGTGCCACTGACACGCATATTGGTATCGAAGCGAAAGCCAGAAACAATCCCCAGAGGTACATCATAATGTGTGTGATAAGTCCTCATAATTCTGCTGGAATTGTGAGTCTCGTGTGGTGCCAAATTGTCAAGTTTTTTCCAGTCCCCAATGCTATTTATTTTCGCGCAGAGTGAGTTCATACTGTTTCAAATTGATAGACTCGTGAGATCGTATGGCATCCAAAAGCTGCTGAGACACAGGGGAATCGTAAAGCGCTTACAGAACCTGATAAGTCTATGTATCACTTCTGTTGCTTTGCAAGAATAAGGTCAGCCCGCACAACTTTTGTTCCAGAAACGTATGATCTGAACCGCCCAAAAGAATGGGCATCTATTCTGTTTCGCGGAGCACGCAGTGAGTATCAGTATCATCTTTCTTGACACCCAGGAGTCGTTGCAGGAAGCCAAATGAAGGACGTGTGTCGGGATGATTTTTGATGAGGAATCATATTTTAGAGAAAAAGTGGTCCATACTTGACAACCGTACAGGCCAGCTGTCAAAGCAAAGACCTGGAAAAGCCACAGCTTAGCAACTTTCTCCCCTGCTATCATCAGTTCTGTAAACTCTGGCAAGCAATGGCAGACCTGAAGTTGTCTGCCATCTTCTTAGCAGCTGTGAGCATGCTTCCATCACGAGTAAGAGTGATTCCAAGGTATTTGTATTCAGTGACAAGTTTCAGAGGTGTGCCGTCGATCCCTGTCTCCTCTCGGAACTCCCGCAGAGCACACTGATAGGTACGTGAACGTGGAAATCGCAGAGTTACCCCTGCTGAAGAAGACCATAACTTTTGTTTTGTCAGTGTTCAGATTGAGCCCTTTGAAACGTGCATAGTCAACAAATTTGTTCAGTTGGAATTGCAGACTTTCAGCCGTATTTGAAGTGAGAGCAATGTCGTCAGCATAATCACAGTGAGGGATTTTAACTGAATCCAGGGCAGTGGCAGCACCTCTCTGTACAGTCAAGAATCTGTCCATGTCATTGTTATAAAGGGAATACAGAAGGGGACGCAGAGGGCAGCCCTGTTTCAAGCCTCTGTTGGGCGCAACCTGCTTATAATTTTCGTCCCCATCAATGAGAAGGTGTAGGCATCCTGTGTACACGTTTGAATGATATCTCTCAAATACTGTGGAGTCTTAATTTTTTGCAAGTGTCTCCAAAGTTTCTCTCTTGGAATACTGGCGTTGGCAGCAAGGAGGTCCAGAAAAGCAGTGAACACCTTCATTTTTTTCTTTTTTGCAGTAGCGAGAATGTGTCGCAGAATAAAGAGGGGTCAGTTTGTGTTCCTTGTGGGGCAGAAGCCAAATTGTGAGTCCGGTATTTGGTGTTCAGCAAGAGCCCAGTCCGTCAGCAAGTCCCTGACCACGTTTGCAAAAAGTCTATAGATACAACCATTGATAGCCAGCAGGCGATAATATTTGGGGGACGTAGTTGGACCTTTTTTGTGCAGAGGCGTACTTTTGACTTTGTTCTAAAGATGTGGGGTGACACCGTCTGACAGGAACAGATGGAACAAGTCAGTAAGAAGGAAAAGCAGGATGTTTTCTGCGTGTCTCTTACCACGATCATCCTGAACCGTTTACCCTGCGTGCTTGATGAAAGAAGTAGAGAACGGATCAGTACCTGGGCTGGACTACACGTTCATGTTTGAAATGTTTTTCTGGACAGTGGTAGCCAGAGTATGTATGGGGGGTAGCTCGTATTCAGGTGCTCGCTTCTTAATGCTGCGTTGAAAGGTAATGTGGGAACACTCTCTTGGGGTTGCACAAAATGTGATTGAAGGTGCTCAGCCTGTGACTCAGCAGAAATGGGAGGATGTCAGATCGTTTGTTCACAGTCATCAGCTTGTACACCTCTGGGCTGCGAGCGTCAATGAGTCCAACCATCTCGTTTGCCTTCTCTTTTTGAAATTGTTTTTCCTCAGCCTGCAGTAGAGAGAGTACTGTTGTTACAGCTCAGCAAAGGTTGGTTGTGTTTTTTGTTCCATCTGATACGTCCTTTGTAATCACGCACGGCACGTGCACGTTGCGTCATACCAAGGGGCCATGGGAAAGCCCAGCTCCATTCTGCACGACATTTGTCTTGCTGTCCTACCAGTGGCATCAGCAGCAAGCGTAATGAATCTAGGAAGTGTTTGTAGCAGGATTGATGTTCTTGATTGCGTATAGAGTTCCGAAAAGATTGGAGGGCAGTCTCATTATCCAGCATGTGTGAAACAAACGCGTCTTTGTGCTCATCCCTCCAAACCATATGTTTTCCTTTCCCTCTTCTCTGACTATGACCTGGAAGACGCAGATCAATGTGTGGTGATGAACACTGGCAAGAAAAGTGGCATAGAAGTGGTCTGTGGTCTGCTGAGTCAAATTCATGTAGTACCTACGCTGATTTGTTTGCAGCACATAAAAAGGGCAGTGGACGTCAAGATGTGTTCAGTCCGTGATGGGTTAATAGGAGGATTGTAACCAAAGAAGGTGGGTTGCTTATTGTCCCCCCCCTTCTCCCTGCCCGTGGTCACAATGAGAAGAGTTTCAAGCGCAATGTCCTTCAAGCATCAGCCGGCTGTATTAGCTCAGTCTTTATACTGCCCCAAACGTGTATTGCCCAGTTCAGGAAATTTGGAGAGCATGGCAACGTGCCCAGGAAAATGGTCAGGTTAATTGTTTAAGTGTGCGTTGAAGTCTCCCACCAAAATCATATGTTGGCTATCGCTTAGTGCTTCAGAAACATCGTGTTGCATGTGCGAGAACATTTGAGAGATCTCAGCCTCAGAACGGGAAGAAGAGTAGGATTAATGTACACAGCCCCCAAAAGCACTCCCCTGAATCCCAAAAACTGACCCGTTGATATAAACCCAGACAGCTTGATAAAAAAACAGAGACCCTCCATAACTGAACAAGCCTCGCGAGACTGTTGTGGATAAAAATGGCCACCCCCTGCCCTCTCCTCCCTCCAGTCTCGACATTGTTGTGGTAGCAAATTGTGCGTGTGCGAAATTGGGAACTGAGGCGTGTCAAGTCGTTCGTAAGTCTCCAGAAGGACAGTTTGATACAGCCAGTTTGATGTCAGTATCATCATGTGTAGCATTGTGCCGCCCACATCCATAGGCCTGTCCATTCATAGTTGACACTACTCGCGTTGACACTACTCCCATTTCTGCTGATGCTTGGACTGCACACCTTGAGCAACATTTCAAACATCCTGTTGAGAATGATTTCAGATTACATGCCAGGCTACCTACTCGCCATCAGGCACTGAGCAATCAGCTTCGTTCTCGACTAGTTTTGCCATCTGACCTTGCTGTTCCTCCTGGCCCTGGTGGCAGG
>Ga0307968_1000495_pt1 | contig 28094 bp, 30 predicted proteins | sample OrgLakmetagen650_FD_201834 | JGI IMG/M metagenome (GOLD analysis project Ga0307968, IMG submission 201834) | Saline water microbial communities from Organic Lake, Antarctica - #650 | ecosystem: Environmental > Aquatic > Non-marine Saline and Alkaline > Saline | place: Antarctica: Organic Lake...
CAACATAACTCAGAAGTTTACAAATTTATTAGTGCAGCTGTCGATCTTTTTGATTGATTTACTTGTTGGGACCTATAGGTTGAGCAGCCATGCCAGGCTGGAGGCCTTTGTAATCCAAACTAAACTATACACACACACAAGATGAGATGAGACGAGACACTGAACACAGTCCCTACAAATATTTGAAATACACCTGTTGGTGTGCAAGCCTCTGTCTCCCGACCACCTGATCCATACTGAAAAGCTTCTCTTATTTTGATTCTCTTCCTAATCCCTGGACGGCCGGTAGAAAAGAAAAAAAGAAAAAACTACGCAGGCAGTGAAAACCACTCCCCACATTAACTAAGGAAAAGGAGCCACTTTGATACCGAGTACCATAAAGCTCCTCCACTGCGAACAGGAAAGGAAAAATTAATGGGAATCAAGAGGGTTGCAGGCTTGGCCTGAAACCGGCTCCTGATGAGAGTTGATAACAGTACTGGAAAGGGCATGTCTGGTATGGACAAGTTTAACAGCGAAGTTCACAGAGTGCACATGGAGCTTGGAGGCAAGCTTCTTAACTCTTTGAGCTTCAAGACCCAGTTCCTTGAAAGGCTTCAGAGTGTGAGTGTTGTAGATGGTGCTGCCCACACCCAACAAAAGGATGATGTGGAGAGCAACTGAGGCTCCTTGGAGAATGCAGCTAGTGTTTACATTATCTGCGGTCTTCTTCTTTTTCTTTCCTAACGTGCTCATTTCCTAACTGTCTCTGGGAGTTACTTTTTAGCTTCTTCTTCATTGCAGCTACAAAAGCGAACAGCATGGTGTCATCCTCACCAGAATGTCAGGGGTTCATGGTTCATCCTTGTGTCCTTCCACCTTGATTTCCAATCGACTGACAATCAATATACATCCAGATCAAGCAGACGTTACATGCTCCACAAGTGTCCCAGGAGCCGCTGGAAGTTTTCAATCTCCAATAGACTGACAATCAGTATACGTCCAGATTAAGCAGACGTTACGTGCTCCACAAGTGTCCCAGGAGCCGCTGGAAGTTTTCAAAGCCGATGCCTGACCCCTGAATACCGAGCTCACTACGAGCAAACTCCAGCATGCCATCCACCTTGTCACGGTCATCACCAAGGCCCACTTTTCTCAAGGCAGCCTACAGCAAGTGCAGAGTGTCATGAACCAGTGAAGTTGTTAAACGCTAGTATCAAAAGACTAGGGTTGGCCAGAACAGTATATATACACCGTAGATGACCGTTAATTTCAGGATTTGCCTGCCAAAAATAACGTATATACACTGTATATATATGGTTCTGGCCAACCCTACAAAAGACCCTCGCTCTGTCCTCGCTTACACAGGCACAGCGCCTCCTGACGTGCCATAGCCTACTTGTAGTACGGCAAAGTGGGTCCATTTCTTTAATCAATTTGGGGAGTGGTTTATCACAGCCTGCGTAATTTTTCTTTCTTCCCTTTAGTACGGCCTCAATTCAACGTTCATGTCAACTTGAAATCCCTCAAGACAGCATGGAATGGATACAAAACAGGAAAGCTAGGAGCTCAGGTGCCTTGACATTGAGATTTGATGTGATCAGGCTTATCATCCATCATGGCCGCCAAATACAACCTCAACTAAATCAGCAAACCCAGAGCTCTGCCATTGGAAAAAGCTGTTAAGCCAGCACACATCAACAGCACACAGCACAAGACACACATGCCCCGTTACACCACCACACACCTGCATATCAGTAACAAAAACAAGAGAAAACGCACGAAGCACGATGCCTGACAACCCTTGACTGTACTGCACATAGCACTCTACAGCTCTTGTGCACGCGCACACCTGAAACTCAAGCCCACCTCACAGATTTACCTACAAGCCTAAAAGACACTGACCTGTAGTCCGTGACACCCAATGGCTCCAAGCACAGGGCCCATCTGTTCAAACAGAGCCACGCATTCTCCTTGCGACAGCTCGTCTGGCGGCTCTTGCTCCTGAGGGAGGATAACATACATTGCAATATTGGTAATGTGAATTAAGAGGGGAAAACCTTCTGCTCAAGTAGGTTCACTGTTTCTTCTTGCCACAGCTCGCCAGGCGTTCATTGCTCTTTGAACGTGAACGAGGACAACGTGCATTGTTACTGTGACACCTGAAACCGGCAATCCTTTGTTCAAAATAAGATGTATCGCCACCTCTTAAGTTTGCGTGCACTACTGGTACACGCACAGCAGGAGCTGAAATTGCCGAATGGTGCTAAACAGCAAGGGAGATAGGATGCAGAATTCGTTTCTTCAAGACTGATTGCATGCCACCCAGATTGATTGCAGTTGCACCCACAATCAGGTCGTGGGGCTACTTGTAGATCGCAACCTCCAGTAGAGAGCAACCTCCAAATAGTGGAGCTTCTCCCCAGCATACCCGTCGACTTCCTTCGGTTTCGCCATAAATTTCAATCTCCAACCTTTGTATCCCGCTCCCTTAGTCACGACTTAACCTGTCTTATGTAAATCGAGAATGACACATGCCTCCTCCCTGCGCTCGCTTTGCATCTGTGCCCAGTCCATCCTCCCCGTCCAAAAAACCATCTGATTGGTTTTAAGCCAAGAAACAGAAAACACCAATCACCCTCCTTCGTCTTACCGATCACCACCTTCGCCTTGACCCTGCCTGCCATCTCTAATTGAAACACAACATTCATCAATAAAAGCATTTGGAGGAAAAGAAAACCGCCCAGGTCCTACCCCTGTCCACCCCCCTCTGTATGCTGCCTTCACTCTGCCTGCCTCCACTCCCGCCCATCAAGTGCAAAAAACACGCCATCACTACACATACACACACATTCAGCCCATACCTTTTGCTGCTTCCCCTTCTTTGTGCTGCCTTGAGAACGTCCGCCTCCTCCTCGGCCCCCCCGCCCTCGCCCCCGCCCCCTCCCTCTCCCCCCACCCTTCTTGCTACCCGCTTCCTCCTCCTGAACCCCTTCTTCCTCTCCCTCTAGCTGCTGCTGCTGTGGCTGCTGTTGTAACTGCTGCTGGGTCTGGGGCTGCTTGTACCCTCCTTTCTGCGGGCTTCCATTCAGTCGTGACAGCTGCTGTGCCTGCGACTGCTGGCTAGCATCTGGCCGTGGCGGCTGCTGCTCCTCCTGTGGGTCAGTTAAATCTACAAATTCAGTTCTGCCACCTTGCTGCTGCTGCTGCTGACGGGGCACAGACGGGGGTGCCATTCCCAGCGACAGCATGACTGCCATTTGCAGCTGCTCGTCCTCGTCCTCTGCGGAAAAGGATGTTTTAAACACAGAGCAACGGGTTGAGCTAAGCAATTAGCATGAATAATTTTCTAATTGGCATGTGTGGTAAAACCAGGCAAGGTAAATAAAGCAACATGTTGAGACAAACCTTATCAGTCTGACTTACATGATATTGCGCAAGTGCTTAAACATGCTCCAATGTATGCTGCTAACGTGCACACAGGCACAGACGCCCCAAAATAGGTACACCTTTCTGCCTAACACAATTGCTAAGGGGCTGATGAAGGTGCCCCAAATGCCACCTCGCAACCTGCTTCAAAACACAGTGCAGAGATGACATGAAACTCAGGTTGGCCAGAATCATATATATTTATATATACGGAGTAGATATGGTATTTTTGGCAGGGAAATCACCAATATGCGTACACAGTGTATATATCCGGGTCTGACCAACCCTACATGTGACTCTTCCAGGACCGGCCCACAATGTGGCACCACTTGCTCATAAACAAGTGCATGCATATACACACAAATATGAGTACAGACGTTAACACCAAGACTGGTCGACAAAGAGCCAAGGCCATCTGCACGTATGCCTACCACGCACATGCACATAATACAAAGCAAGTTAAGAACATATCACCTGCAGCACTACAGTGAGGGGCCGACGGAGGTGCCAATGCCGCCTGCAGGATCTGCTGCTCCAGTAGCTGCTCTTGCTGCCGCTGCATATTTGTGTATTGTGTATTGTATGTGTGTGTATGTGCGTGTGTGTGTGTGTTTGTGTGTGTATGTGTGTGTGCGTGATTGTGTGAGTATGCATGTGTGTGTGAGTTTGTGAGTGTGCATGTGTGTGTTTCTTTCACCTGCTGCTGCTCCATCTGCTGCCTTTGCAGCCACTGCTCCTGCAGCTGCTCCTGCTGCTGCTTAGAGGGTTGCTTGGATCTCGGGGCTGCCCTGCTCTTTTCCCCCTTGCCTTGGGAAGAGGAGGGGGTACTTTTCTTGCTATTGTTCTTTGGACGCTTGCTACCTGAAAGTCGGATGCAGGGGCTGGAACAGTATACGCGTGAGGAGTATAAGAGTACAACAGCTCCCAAACCTGATTGCGCTGCAGGTAATATAAATAGGGTTGGCCATATCCATATATATATACACACCTAAATAGTACCGTATATTTGGTGATTTCCCTGCCAAAATACCGTATATACATCGTATATATAATATGGTTCGGGTTAATCCTGAAAGTTTGCACCAGGGGGAGAACCAAAAAGGATTTTTAAAAGTGTCAACCACGGAGCCAAAACATTCCTCCTGCCTATTACACGTTTTCAAGTCATGTCATGCTTTAGCATGTTAGCTACTGAGCCCACATCTGTGTCCTGTTACACTCCTGTTACAGTCATGCTACTGCCTGTTACGTGCTTTTAGCCTGTAGGCAACACACTATGGTTTAGGCATACTAGCCATTGAGCCCAATTATGTGATCGCTTGTTACGTACTTGTAGCCTATAGGCAGCACACTAGAGACATCAGCCCCTTGCTGCAGCTTGTAAGGGCGGAAAATATCTGTTTGACCTGCCCCAGAGTAGCACACCAACCTTCATCGTCCTCTTCCGCTTGAGATGCATTGCTTGCATCCTCTTCCTCTTCCTCTTGCTCGCTCTCCTCTTCACTGTATTTGTCTCGCCTGTCAGGCGTTTTCCCATACACGCCAGTTAGGATATGGAGGGAGCAGCGACCCATAAGCTAAAAACTGTTTGAGCCTTATGTTATCTAGGGGTTACACTCAGGAAATGTGTGCAGACTCCGAAGAGCTGTTGCCACTACACCAGACGTCTATTCCCAATGCCTGAGAGTGCCAAAAACAGATCGCACCTGCGGCGTTTGGTGCCTCCATTTGCCTTGTCTCCCTTTTTGGCTCCTCCTCCTCTTCGCACCTTTCCTGTAAAGATATCAGACAGGTTGTTAGTACAGTGCTGAAATGAGGGTTTCTGAAGTCTAATTTGTGTTCGTGGGAAAAGCAGTTATGCATGCAGCAGAGAGGAGACATCAAGCGCTATTTGTTTTTCCGCCTGTTTGCTATACAGAGAGCCACACGTTAGTTCTGGGCCCCCCAGAGCTATTACAGCCGCTATACCTATAGTTCTCATAGTTCTGGCTACAGTTTTTCATTTAACCTCAAAGTTTTAGGGGTTAGGGCCATAGTTTTAGGGGTCAGGGTTAGGGTTAGGGTTAGGGTTAGGGTTAGGATTAGGATTAGGGGGTTAGGGGACCAAAACTATGAGGTTGGATTTGAAACTATAGGAACTGTAACACAAAACTATGCAAACTTTGATTATAGCGACTATTTCTCCCCCAGAGTTCTTGCAACAATACTTCACAAAATTCCTTCCCTACCTGCACTCCTTTTGCCTCCCTCATATTCCTCATCACTGCTGCTGCCCCTGTGAGAGACCTCCGCTGAACCATCATGTCCGCCTGCGCCAGCGGAATGGTGCTTGCATGATGTGCACGCAATGTTATGTGTTATGTGCGTGCAACGCTGCCACTGCATACGCCGCGAAATGTACCCACCTTCCTCGTCCGTTTCCCTCAGCTTGTCGCGTGCATTCTTTGCTGCGGATCTTGGAGGCAAGAGTCTACGCCTGTTCTTCGGCTGTTCATCTTCTCCTCCCTCATCATCCTCATTTCCTTCCTGCTCCTGCTGAAATGAAGCAGCTGCCTGGTCCAGGCCTATAGTTTCCAATGCTGCCTGATTCCTTGCTATGTTTGCCAACCTCTCTCGTTCATACTCAGTAGCCATTTTATCTTTTATAAATAAATAGTAATTAAAAACAATGGACATTTCAGAGGATTTCCTGGCGCAATTGGAGGAGTTAGAGCAAATAGAGGAACGTACAGCTGGAGAGACCAGGTTCACCAACACCAAGAAGAAATCAGGGCCTGCTTGGTAGGGTAGGGTTGGGACCCCTTGCTTTTAAAAACCTGGTTTTTATGGGATGACCGTACGCACATACATACAAACGTGTGCGCCTGTTAATTCTGCGCTTGCACGCAGGCACAGCAGGCTGTTCAGCGCTTTCACAGAGACAGTGGGGGCTTCCTTGGAGCTGCTGGGGGACGGGGACTTGCGAAAGCGTGCGGTCCCCTACGTGCTGCGCAACTCGCATGTTCAAAGAGGTATTGTTTTTGTCTGCAATGGGTGCCATTCACATACACAGAAGTGCGCAGCTTGAGCGCATTAAAACTACATGTGTCAGCTTGTGCAGTTCGCTTCAAACTCACAAACAACAACAAGGGTTTTGCCGCATGCCGCACGCACAGGCATCTCAAGCGCAGCTGCTCTGGGGCGTCAGTTCCAGCAGGGCCTGTCGATGGTGAACCGTCAGCAGATCCAGGTGTGCACAACAGCCCAAAACCTACGCTCATTTGTGTTCTATCCTCGTTTCTTGACAAGAAGTGTAGAAATCCTTGTATGTGTAGGTCAAGTTCTGTGGTTCTTGCTTACGTATAAGACGCGCTGTTATGTAGGACAATGTCGCTGCAATGCAGACAAAAGCAATTCAGGACGATTGGACTGGGTCTTCTGTTCCCCAGGGGCAGTGCTGGATTAGAATGACCTCTCGCGCCAGTCTGCATCCTTGTGATACCATGCAGGCCAACTCTTACCCTGCCATGCCTTTCAGGTTGTAATGAGCCAGCTTGAACAAAGGATTTCTGATTACTCACATCAGCGACAGCTGAACGAGCACCGCAAGCAAGCCGTGGACGTCCAGGTGAGGGTTGTAGATGGTGGGATACAATGTCGCAGCAGAGGATTCTGAACTACGGACTCACACAGAGGACAGACAGACAGGACAAGCCATGCATGCAAGTCCCGGTGGTACAGGCGAACCCTAACGGTAACGTTTCAATGTCCAAACGTTAGGAGCGGATATTACAATGCTCATATGAGAGAGAAACAAGCCGCAAACGAGTCAAAGGATGTCCTTGGATGGCTCTGTAATTCCTTACAAAGTAGAGGGCGTGGAATTCACGCGCGAGGTTTTCTAGTCAGTCAAATAAGGGTTGAGAGTATAGCATATTTCTAAAGGCTGGGAGTACTTCCTTGGTATTGCATTTTGGAAGTTCCAGCAAGCAGGCTAGGCTGATTTGTCGGGCCTCAGGAAGATGCACTCTCTCTTGAAGTCGTGCCTGCATCCTTACAGTGCCATGGAGTCATGCTCCTTGATTCCAGTACAAGAATCCGTCTCCTTGTCTTTGTGCGGCGTGTTGTGCGTGCGTGTGCATGTTGGCAAGCTGCTGCCAGCGGACACCTTGGTGCAAGTAGTGTGCGACCTCAATTATGGCATGGCATTAAATGAAAATAAACATGTCTATATTGGCATCGCGCTTTTGTCTGCATTGATTCATCTCCTGTTTCTTACGGCATATGGCATGTGCTGTGTGTGCAGGTCGGCAAGCTGCTGCTAGCTGACGTGCCGCAAGAAATTCGCACCAGGCTGTGGTACCTCCTGCTCCAAAACCCTGCACTTGCTGAGCCTTTAAAGGTAATGCAATGTGTCTTATTTTGTGCACTTGTGTGTGCACATGTTGCCGAGCCACTTAAGGTGATGCAGTGTGTCTAATTGTGTGTGTGTGTGTGCGCGTGTGTGTGCACGCTGCGTTTGCTACTTTAAGGTTAGGCATTGTACCTTTTGTAAGGTTAATCAGAACCGCGTATATATGGGGCGTGTATATGGTCTTCACCGCAGGGGAAAATCCAAGTCATGCCTATAAAAAGCGTTCTGGCCAATTCAAATATTGGTTCTGGCCGGTTCAAATATTTTGTAACAGCAACCCTTGCCATCTTGGCATCGACCCAAAGTGCCAATATTGATAAGTAATGGGTTATTTCCAGGAAGGTGTATGACAGAGAGAAATGGCTTTGTCCAAGATACCGACTGGACGGCACCCAGGTTGCTGAAACCATATGCTTAAGGTTGGCTAGAGCCATATAGCAAATTTACACGTGTACGGCCGTATATTTGATGTTTTCCCTGCCAAGAATACCGTATACACACCTTATATATAGGGTCGGCCAGAACCGTATAAATGCACCGTATATGACCGTATATTTGGTGGTTTTCCTGCGAAAAATACCGTATGTGCACCGTATATATATGGTTCTGGCCAACCTTACATATATATGTAATATATTGGTGTATATATTTTTCTTGGTGTATATATACACCAATATATATATATATATATACGGTGCCAATATATACGGTGCATATATGTAATATATTGGTATATATATATACATGTGTTTATGGCCAATCCGACTTATGCTACACTAGTATCATGGTCAGCCATGACTAAAACCGCGTGGTGAGCACACAAATTCATTAGGGAGAAGTTCTCACCAGAGCTCACACACTTCCGTCACCACGTGCTGCTTCTGTTGCTGCTTGCAATGTTATGCTCATGCGTTGCCCACACACTTTCGTCACCACGTGCTGCTTCTGTTGCTGCTTGCATGGTTGAGCATATGTTTTGCCAACACACTTTTGTCACCACGTGCTGCTTCTGTTGCTGCTTGCAGGGTTGTGCATATGTGTTGCCAACACACTTTTGTCACCACGTGCTGCTTTTGTTGCTGCTTGCAGGGTTGTGCATATGTGTTGCCAACACACTTTCGTCACCACGTGCTGCTTCTGTTGCTGCTTGCAGGGTTGAGCACACGCATTGCCCACACACTAACGTCACCACGTGCTGCTTCTGTTGCTGCTTTCAAGGTTGTGCATATGTGTTGCCAACAAACTTTTGTCACCGCGTGCTGCTTTTGTTGCTGCTTGCAGGGTTGTGCATATGTGTTGCCAACACACTTTCGTCACCACGTGCTGCTTCTGTTGCTGCTTGCAGGGTTGAGCACACGCATTGCCCACACACTTACGTCACCACGTGCTGCTTCTGTTGCTGCTTTCTAGGTTATGCACATGCAATGCTTACACACTTTCGTGACCACTGTCAGCCTTGTGCTCTACCTCAACGCTTCTTGCTCGCATGCAGCCACTTCGCAATCTGGCTCAATGGGGTGAAGGGGTCGTTCCTAGCTGTGCTGACGTGGGGGCTGCTTCTGCTGATGCTCCTGCTGGTGCTGATGACCAATACCGCGCTGGTGCTTCTCGCACAATTCAGCCGGCTGCTGCTGGTGCTGCTCATGAATTTGGCCGCGAAAGTGATTTGCCTGGCACAGAAGGAGGTTCGCAAGCAGGCGGAGGGCCTCAGAGTATTGCAGCGATTGGCACTGCAGGCTGCGGGGGCAGGGGGCCACGTCAAGCTGTTGAGGACGCTGCTGCTGCTGCTGCTGATTCTGCAGTAAGTAGTGAGGAGGGACGACAGAAGGAGGTACAAGACGAAGAAGACGAGGATGAAGATCTAGTGCTGCAACTGCTGGAGGATCGTAGGTTAGGAGGAGGGGGAGGGAGGGAGGAGAGGGAGACAAAGCTGCAAGCACATGCTAGGCAGCAGCAGCAGCAGCAGCAGCAGGATCAGCAGCGGTCAAAAAAGCAGCAGCAGGAGGAAGAGGAAAATAGCGAGAATGAGCACAAAGGTGGCGTGTTCAGTGATTCTGACCAAAGCGAGGAGGGAGAGGAGTGGGAGATGCTGGACACTGAAGGCCTGGGTTACGGACGGGGCCCGTGTAGGCCACAAGAAGCACAGGTGTGTGTGTGTGTGTGTCTGTGTGCGTTGTGTCTTTGTGTGTGTGCCTGTGTGCCTGTGTGCGTTGTGTGTTTGTGTGTGTTGTGTGTGTTTGTGTGTGTTTTCTGTGTTTGTGTGTGTGTATGTGTGTGTGTGTGTATGTGTGTACGTGTGTGTGTGTTTGAGTGAGTGTACACATTTGCTTGTGTCTTGCCTTGTGAAAATAATGCTGATCATGCAGTCAGGCATGTTGTATTGACCTGAGGTTTGTTGAGAGCTGAAAGTGTTTTATTGTTTGCATGTTAAGGATTAGGAGTAGACTGCTTGCGTAATGAGAGTCCTGGAACATGCATGCCAGCTCTTGATGCCAATTTTCAGGTTTGCGGTTCGCAGATACGATACTTGCACCCCAGCTCTTGATGACAATGTTCAGGTTTGCGGTTTGCAGATACAATACAAGCTGCGCACAGCATTCGTTTCCAGGGTGCAGATTCATGCACATGCCAAGTACACGCAATGCACGAGCACATGTGTACGTCAGTGTTCCTTTCAAGGATTATGGAAAACCTGAATTTCATGTCACCCCCCAATCTGGGATTTTGAGGAATTGCGTTCTCATATCTTCTCTTTAAGTTTAAAATCTCTTTTGCTGCCTCACCCCGCCGGGAGGCCTGCAATTGGTGTTATGTAAGTTATGAGAAGCATTTGCAATAACACAAGAAAATTTCAGTAAATGCAAGTTGGGCAAACTGTCCATTCTAACTGAGTTGTTTATCATCTATTGAATCTCACTGCCAGGGCTGTGCCACTACGGTGTACGGTACAGTGTACGGTTATACGGTACGGTACGGAAATACGGCGTACAGCCGTATTTATACGATTTAAGACCGTTTATACGGTAAAATACGGTACGGCGTACGGTACGGTCCAAACTTTGAAAGCCTCAGTCAAAAAATCAAGTTGCTGCTGCTCTGCCTCAGGGACTTGAGTTTGCTCTGCACCTTTTCTTCTGGGCACTCAGCTGCTGCTGTAGAGGGTAGGAAGCCACACATCTTGATGTTCAGCAGGTGCTCCTTCATGCGGGCCTCGTGCGCTGACCTCACGTTGGGGCAGTGCTTGCATGCATACTTAACCTCCATCGCTGCTGCCGCTATTGTTGCTGCTGCTGCTGCTGCTGCTGGAGCTGGTGCTGCTGCAGCTTCTTCTTCCTCTGCCATTTCCTGGTCACCCCCCGCTGCTGCTGCTCCTGCTGCTGGAACTGGACGCTTGTCAAACTGCTCCCACACCCAGGCATTCTTCCTAACCCTTGCCTGCTTCTGAATCTGGCCCACTTGAAGGCCTGCTGCAGGGGCCCTCAGCAGGTTTTGGGGGTCAGGCAGGCTGGCCTTCCCCAAAGCCTGCCTCTTTTGTGTTGGGCCTCTACTCATCTTTGTTTCATTCCTTAATTATAAGTATAATATAATGATAGTTGTTGGGACGGAAATTTCGAGTGGCGGGCGGGCACGCGCCTCAAAACGGGTGGCCACGCAAGCTTGTACGGTCAATTGGTTTCCCGTACCGTACCGGAATTGTACCGCATTTTCATTTTGACCGTATCATACGGTTTTGGACCGTACCGTACCGTAACCGTACCGTATATACGGTCTGAAAATGGAGATACGGCGTATAAGCACAGTCCTGCTCACTGCGCTTCTTAGCTCTGAGCCAATCCCATATAGCCTGTGTCCATCATGGGATGGAATCCTCGCTGATTGCTGAGCTCTTAAACCCTCGTGCGCAGCACGTCAAGTGCTGCGCATGTAGCCTGTTGCGCTGGGGATTACGGGTGTACTTGAGCTTGCTGAACATTTGCTCATCTTACACTGACCCTGGCACCACTACCTTCACCAACTCTGCTACCTTAATCCACTCCCTTGACCCACTCCACCAAACCTATCCTGCGCCCCTCAGCACGTGGCTTCTCAAAACCCTTTGGTTGAGAGAGAGGTTGGGGGGGGGGGATGTGCTGATTGTGGCTCGTGATCAGGATCACCGCTGCTGCTTGCTGCAGCAGGGTTTGCATCCTCTTGTTTGTAGGCCCATGGGCCCCTAAGTAATTCCCCCCCGGCAATTTTGGGATTTATTGATGGGGGTTTATCGCTTATTTTAACATGATAATGAAACATTTGGAGATGTTTTGGAATTGTGGTGTGTGAAGGCCTTTAAAGGCCTTTTAAGGGTCACAGGTCCATTTTACACAGAGGCTCCTCGACATCCCGAAAACCTTCATTTCATCTCGATTCCAAAAATCGAAAACCCATGTTTGTATAGCGATCGATATGGTATATTGGCTTAATAGAAACCCTGGTGTACACACGCCCTGGAGGACACAAGACGCTGTATGCATCTACCAGTTATGCGCCTTTTCCAGTTCTATTATCAACTCTCATCCTACCTACCGGTTACGCGTATTTTCCAGTATCACTATCGACCCTCATCAGGAGCCGGTTTCAGGTCAAGCCTGCAACCCTCCCAATCCCCATTTATCTCTTTCTTTTTCTTTTTGGTGGAGGAGTTCTACGGTACCTGGTACCAAAGTGGCTCCCTTTCCTTACTTAATCAATGGGGAGTGGTGTTCACTGCCTGAGTAGATATGTTTTCCCTACACAAAGGAACGTGAAAAGCAAATGGTTGATCATCACCAGCTCTTACTGGAATAAAAAGTACTGCCTACCCACAGTGTTTGTGTAGAACGAACAGATGCGCATCACATGCAAGTACTGGGCTCAGTACTTCTTGCTCACAGTTTTGTGTAAAGCAAGTGGGTGCTCATCACATGTACGCAACAGGCCAATTATTGACTGCAGTTCAAAGCCAACGTGTCGTTTGTGCAAGCCCCACGCTCAGACTGCCCAGCACCGGACGCTGTGCATCACAAGCACACGCTGGATTATGTGCTACCTTCTCACACTTAAATGTAAAACAAGTGGGCGCTCAGTACGCACTCGTGTCCTCCACGCTCAGGCTGCCAACCACCGGAATCTGTTCAAGCTGCTGCAACGTCGCGTGGAGCGAATAGAGGGCGCCTATGATGATTATAGGGACAGCCCCACAGCACGTGCAGCCTTGCATGCTGATCTGCATGCCCTTGTGGAGGCGTTGATGGGTGGGCTGTTGTGTGTGTTGTGTGTGTGTGTGTGTGTGTGTGTGTGTGTGTGTGTGTGTGTAAATGTGTGTATTGCATGAGTGCCGCGTGTTTTCCTTGTGTGCATGCGTGAACAAATTATGTGCATGTTGCACAAATGCTGTGTTCATTCTTTCTTTACGTGCGTGCGTGAATGGGCTGACCTGCATGCTTGTGTGGAGGCGCTGATGAGTGAGCAAATGTATGTCCTTCCACGTGCGAGCACGTGTGTGATCTGAGCTGCACGTCACTGTGCTTTATGGATTCTCTGCTATATCTAATCGAGTGTGTGATCTGAGCTGCACGTCACTGTGCGATATGGAGACTCTGCTATATCTAAGCAAGTGTGTGATCTGAGCTGCACGTCACTGTGCTATATGGAGACTCTGCTATATCTAATTGAGACTTGTTTGCCAACCCAGCTGATGCGGTTGCCTTCTTAAATCTGAAGTAAATATGGTGCTTATATACACTAAAAACAAAAGTGTCTTGCACACTTGCGGAGAGCATGTATGTTTTGACCCATGTGCTTAATATTTAACCTGTACTTCATTAAACTTGCTTACAGACAACACAAACACACATGCGCACAAGCATGCACACACATACATACACAGAGACACTCATAGGATTGCCATGGATCCCTGAACAGGACCCGTCTATTCCCCCTTTCTCTTCCAATACCAAGCTAGGCACCATTGAACCTGCCTACACATATGCTGGCACAACATACACATACACATGCAAATACACATACACACATGCAAATACGCACACAAACACACACATAGGAGTGCCATGGACTCCTGAGCAAGGCCTATCTGTTGCGTGTCCCTCCGAAAGCCCGCTGGCCCTTCTGAACGAGATCCCATCATGCCCTGGTAAGAAACAAGACAAAACTACGCAGGCAGTAAAAAGCAGTCCCCACATTAATTAAGGAAAAGGAGCCACTTTCGTACAGGATACCGTAAGCCCTGGTAAGCTCTAGTTCGTGGGGTGTGCTTGTGTGCCTGCATTGTGTGTATGTGCATTTGCAGTGTTTGTGTGCTCTTGGAAAAGTCACTGCCCTCCTCGTCAATGTCGTGTTTTACCTTGTTGCATCTTGCTTAGGGTTGGCGAGAACTATAAAAGTACGGTGTTTATACGGTATATATAAATAAGAGCTATATATATATAAGAACTATAAGAATACGGTGTTTATACGGTATATATAAATAAGAACTATATATATATAAATAAGAACTATAAAAGTACGGTGTATATACGGTTTATATGCCAGGAAAATCACCAAGTATACGGTCACATACTGTGCATATATACTATTCTGGCCAACCCTAGTCTTGCAGTATGCGCGCATTGGAAGGTGCCCTGAAAAATAGGGTTAGGCAAGAACAAGGTTGGCTTCAGCTTCGGTTATGACTATAATTTGGTACATTCCAGGAATGTGTCATACGGCGTATTCGTATAATACGCCGTATCATATTGAACTCGTATTTTAACGTTTTGAACAAATTGGACCGTATAATACGATGGCAAATTTTGCCATTTGCATATTTGGGGCCATTTTTGGCAATTTCTGCCCTGAAAACGGCCTTTGCGCGAGAATCCAATGCTTTTATACAATAATCAATGTATAAAAGCACACGTAATATATTGGAAAAGAATTGGAAACGTTTTGGGTGATTTTGGGGCGAATTGGGTCCATTTTCGGTCAAAACCCGGCACAAAATTGCTTATAAATTATAAATATGATGGTGCTATACGCGTATTTTGTACTTACACGTATTTTACCGTATTGAACGTCCCAAATAGCTGTATGACACATCCCTGGTACATTCCCTGCCAGAAGTTTACCCTGCACAGTATTTTTGTTTCCAGCAGTCCTGTTTGAAATGGATGTTCCAGCCAGCTACTCAGGATGCCTTGCGCATAGTGTTGGCCAGAACCGTATATATGCACCGTGTGTGGCCGTATATTTGGTGATTTCCTTGCCGAAAATACTGTATATGCATCATATACTGTAGGTTCACGATCACTTCGGAAATTAAATAATTATTTGGCAAAAAAGAGAGTTCTTAATAATGGGGCCCTCTCCGAACTGAATTCGAAGTGGTAAATTAATTTTTTTAAGTGGCTTTGAGGGAGGAGGTTTTGTGAATTACCTCCCAGAGTGCCCTGGTTGTGAACCCCTGACCCGTTCTTCAAGCCCCTGTCCCCAGCTGAGAGGCTGGCCGCTCTGCAGAGGGACCATGAGAAGCTGCAGAGGAAGAGGCAGCACAGGGAGCTGGCAGAGGCATAGGCAAAGGCGCGACTGTGAAGAGGCCCGTGGGGCGTCCATGCATGCTGCTCCAAGAACAAGCCTCCTCCTCTCACAGGCCCTCCAGGCCCTTCCCTTGGGGCATCCACACAGAGTTAGTGAAGATGACAAGTGGGTAAGAGGGTCGCTTCTTTGATTGAGGGAAGCACCTGTGCAAGCACTCAGCAGTGGTTCTCCCCATGCAGCCAATGGGCAGTCTGCCCATCAGCCTCCACAGCAGCAGCCTCCACAGCAGCAGCCTCCACAGCAGCAGCAGCAGCAGCAGCAGCCAACAGTGGGGGTCTCGAATTCACAAATTAATTCCCGACAGGGCGTGCCAGAACTGGATTCGAACTTGAAAATTAATCCCCAGACACCCTCACGAACTAGAATCTTATTTTAATTAATTTTAAATGAACCTACGTATATGGAACCCTACTTGTGCCCGTTTTTGTCATGAACGCAAAAATAGCGAGACCTGCTTGCTGCTTTTCTTTTTGACAGACAGAAGACGCGGATAAATTAGTCGTTTTTGCTCCTTGCGTTTTGCTTCCTGACTTCTTTTACCTCTTAATTAGCACTACAAAAGTGTAAGAAGTATGCCTCAACTCACCTTCAGCAAGTGCTATCCTACCTCCCTCGTGAAAACACCCGGGAAGATTTAAAGTCAGATTGCGGTATCTTGAGCAGACAAGCTTGCTGAGATATGCTTCTTTGGTTATTATTCAATAATACTCAATCACAATCAGGGAGTACGCAAACCGGCGCTGTGATGTACTCCTTTTGTGCGCAGACCAGCAGGAAATCGACGAGATCATCATGCGTGACATCAACCGCACTTTCCCAGAACACCCTTTCTTTGGGTCGGCAGGAGGTCAAACGTCCCTGTTCCGACTTCTTAAAGCTTACAGCCTCCAGGACATGGAGGCTGGCTATTGTCAGGTGCGTTTAAAAAAAGTGGCTGGTTGTTTTTTTGGAGAACGTGCATCTATATCGGCCTTCTTAAAGCTGACAGCCTTCAGGATATGGAGGCTGGCTATTGTCAGGCGCGTTTAGAAAAAGTGGCTGGTTTTCTGGAGAACGTGCATCTATGTTCCGCCTTCTTAAAGCTGACAGCCTCCAGGATATGGAGGCTGGCTATTGTCAGGCGCGTCTAGAAAAAGTGGCTGGTTTTCTGGAGAACGTGCATCTATGTTCCGCCTTCTTAAAGCTGACAGCCTCCAGGACATTGTCAGGCGCGTTTAGGAAAAGTGGCTGGTTTCAGGTGGTTTCAGGAGGCGTCAAGGATCATAACTTTTTGACGTCACGTGTCAAATGAAATATAATTACCATATCGGAATCCTGACGTTGAGAGCGATCGATTGGTATATAAATGAGTCGACTCTGATGGGTCGGTTGGTGGTCATTTTGGGGTGCTCATAAATTACAGGGGGATGGCTTCAGAATTTTTCTGGGGCATTTCCAGCAAATAATAAATATATATTTGGAATCCTCAGCTCAAGCTCAGTCGATTGTCACCCTTGTTGGGTGATGTGAATGAAGGGGGGGGCCTTGGTGCCTGGTCATAGAAATGCATGGAATGCCCCCAAGTAGGCCGCGGGTGTGTGATCAGGCAACTTACCACAGCAATTAATTCTAACAATGCAGTTCATGTATTGCATTATGCATAAGTCGCATGAGTGGAGTGTAAAAGTGCTTTGGCAAATATTTTGGCTGGATTGTGCACTGAACAGGTGGTCAGTTCTAAAGCGTGCGCATATCAGTTTTTGCCCTATAACTCTTCAGGTATTAAATCATCCGGCAAGAGGACTGTGCAGACTGAAAGCTGCTTAATTTATGAGCAGATTGACCTTGTTTTATAAGTGTGGAGGGTCAGGAAGGGGGGTTTGGGGGGTGGGGGGTCATTTTGGGCTGGAGGCCCAAAATTTTGCACGTGACGGGAACTTTTTATTTGACGCCTCTGGCTGGTTTGCTGGAGAACGTGCATCTCTCGGTTTTGCCTTTTTAAGGCTTACAGCCTCCAGGATATGAAGGCCGGCTACTGACAGGCACGGTTGTAAAAAAGTCTGGGATGCTAAAGAGTGTGCAATCTCTGTTCTTCCCTTCGAGGCTTGGTGTGTTGTTGTTTGTATCAAAGTGTGTATTGCTGATCATGGTGTGTGATTGTTTGTCTCAAGGCTTGTAGTACTAAGCATGGTGTGTGATTGTTTGTATCAAGGCGTGTAGTGCTGGGCGCAGTGTGTGATTGTTTGTTTCAAGGCGTGTAGTACTAAGCATGGTGTGTGATTGTTTGTATCAAGGCGTGTAGTGCTGGGCGCAGTGTGTGATTGTTTAAAGGTGTGTAGTGCTGGTCGTAGTGTGTGACTGTTTGTCTCAAGGCTTGTAGTACTACGCATGGTGTGTGATTGTTTGTACCAAGGCGTGTAGTATTGAGCATGGTGTGTTATTGCTTGTATGAAAGTGAACAATAAATGCATGTAATGCAAGACAGGTGCTTCCTCCCTTTTTCACGACTGTTGATCGTGTCTGACTGTCGCAATATGAGATTTGTTAACGCTATCAAACTTCATCCCTGTGGCATTATTTTCCTCCAAGGGCATGGTCTTTGCTGCAGAAGCTCTGCTTACGAGCCTGCTGCACGCAAACTGCCATCAGGCATGCCTGGCCAACGCGTTGTTTGCGTTGCAGATGCTGCACATGAACTTCACACATCCACACCCATGGCTGCCATTAGGCGTGCCTGACTAACACATTGTTTGCGTTGCAAAGTTTACATGAAATTGACATGCAGCTTCGAACACCATCTACAAAGTAGCACGACGATTTCGTTTCACATGTCGTCCGTCCCTGCTTTTCTTCAGGGTATGGCCTTCGCTGCTGGTGTCCTGCTGATGTACCTTCCAGAGGAGCCTGCGTTTAGGTGTGTATTTGTGTGCGTGTGTGTGTGTGTGTGTGTGTGGCTGTAGCCTGCACAACGTGCTGTTGCATGTTTCACGTATTGGCCAGTTGAGCCTGCGTTCAGGTGTGTGTGTATGTGTGTGTGTGTGTGTGTGTGTGTGTGTGTGTGTGGCTGTAGCCTGCACAGCATGCTGTTCCACGTTTCACATATTGGCCAGATGAGCCTGCATGCAGGTGTGTGTGTGTGTTTGTGCGTGTGGCAGTGGCTGTAGCCTGCAGCGTGCTGACCGGCGTGCTGACCTGCTGACCGCTCAAACCTTAAGCTGTTGCACCTTCCTAACTTCGTCCTCTTTTTCCATTGTCTCCCTGACTTGTTTCCCTTTTTTCTCAATGCATGCAGGCTGCACAGCCATCTCATTGGTCCCAATGGCCCAACCCCTCCATCGCTTGTGCCCCTTCGCTTCTTATAAAATTGTAATGCGTAAAGGCTGTACGGCCGCCTCATGGGCCCAGAAACTCAACCCTCCATCTCCTACGCTTCCTAAAAAATGTGTCTCGTATTAACTCCCCCTTTCTAATATCGATGCATACAGGCTGTACGGCCGCCTCATGGGCCCAGAAACTCAACCCTCCATCTCCCACGCTTCCTAAAAACTGTGTCTCGTATTAACTTCCCCTTTCTAATATCGATGCATACAGGCTGTACGGCCGCCTCATGGACCCAGAGACCCAACCCTCTATCGCATACGCTTCTAAAAACCGTGTCTCGTATCCAACTCTCCCTTTCTAATATCGACGTATACAGGCTGTACGGCCGCCTCATGGGCCCAGAGACCCAACCCTCCATCGCTTACGCTTCCTAAAAACTGTGTCTCGTATGTAACTCTCCCTTTCTTATATCGATGCATACAGGCTGTGCGGCCACCTCATGACCCAAACCTCAGTCGCTTGCACTTTTTAGAAAATCGAGTTTTACATCAAAAATCCTATTCTCTTCCGATTAAAATGCATGCAGGCTGTACGGCCGCCTCATGGGCCCTAACGGCCCAAACCTTCGTCGTTTGTACCTTCCTGGCCTGGATGCCCTTAAAGTGGAGCTCGCCTGCTTTGACTGGCTGCTGGTGGCCAAGCAACCCCAGTTACAGCAGCATCTGCATGTGAGTATTCATGCATATTATGCAGCGTACACGTGGGGATGCCTGTGTGTGAGTCTCTCTCGTGTGTGTGTGTGTGTGTGTATGTGTGTGTGTGTCTGTGTGTGTGTCTGTGTGTGTGTGTATGTGTGTGTGTGTGTGTGTGTGTGTGTGTCTGTGTGTGTGAGTGTGTGTGAGTGTGTGTGAGTGTGAGTGTGTGTATTCACTTGCTGATCTTTCTCTGTTGCGTCCCTAATGCCAAATGTTCCCTTCCTACCTCCGTGGCCGTCACTGTCTTTACACACCAAGCCACCCTCCTCCTATACAACCACCCCTTTCAACTCAATATTTTTTACTGTGACTGGTCGCGTCACGTCGTTAGGCTGTTATTTTATGCAGCTTTTACATGTACCTTCCCTCAGGAGACTCGTCATTCATCTTCCCACGTAAAAGGTTGTAACGCCGCATGTTCATCAGCTGGTGAGACTCATTCAACACGTCTCCTCTTTTACTTCTCTCCCTCTCTCTTCTCCCACATGTCCTTTTATGTCTCCCCCCTGTGCTCTGTGCATCCTAGCAGCTCCCACTCATGCGCAATTGTGTAGTAGCATCTACAACACTCATCTCCATACCCTCTGTATCCTGTCATCTTCATACTCAATTTCATCATTGCACACGCGTTTTCATACACTGTATTCTTGTTTTACAACACTCAATCACATCATTGCACACGCGTTTTCATACAACCCGTATCCTGTCATATACAACACTCAATTACATATACTATGTAACCTGTCATCTTGCTCTGGCCCTGTGTGTCCTCCGTCCTCTCCCCGTACTGTACATACCATCCAAATATCGCTTTCCTACTTCTGTGGCCATCGCTGTCTCAACATACCATGCTATAACCCCCTCCTACACCATACATACCATCCTCCTACAACATACACACCATCCTCCTCCAATTACCCTTTTCAAATCAGTAATTTTAACGGTGATTGCCTGCTCTGATTGAACGTAGCTCTGGGCTGTTATTTCCTACTAGTTTGAAATGTATCTTCTCAGGGATGGGTCATACGGACTTTTGAGACGTCCCATACGGATTACTACGCTATTACTACGACATACGCGTATAATATGCAAATGTATTTTTGCTATTTTGGGGGGTACCCTGGGCTTGCACCAACCACCCTCTAACCACCACGAATTGTCCCCCCAGCCTCCAGAACATTATAACGCCTCCTGGTAAAGACCCTGAGTGGCATCGTGTTGTTGTTATGGGACAGAAGGGGCAGATTTAAGAGATGCCAGATGCCAGATGCCAGGTGCCAGAGTTCCGAGATTTCAACAGCGGTGCCCCCCGCATCCGCGAGCACATCATGAGGCAGAATCCCAGCGTAGGTGTAGCAGCATGCAAAGCTGACCCGGCAGGAATCCTCAGGGCGTAGTCACAGCGCTCGCATGGGAGAAATTGCCGACGCTAGCGCTCAGAGGCAGGAGCATGCAGGAAACGAGAGGCACCTGCACAGGACTACAGCTAGCACATCAGCAGCAGCATCTACACAGTCGTTGGACACCTGCAGCAAGAGGGCAGTGACCAAGGCTTGTGTGGATGCAGCTGTTGCATCATCTACGCTACAGGCACCACCTTCTGGGTTGTGGTAGCAATAAGCAAGTGATCATGCTACGTTCTAAGGGGCTGGGAGTTCCTCTGGGGGGCTCTAGAGGGCTTGGAAGTGCCTCTGGGGGGCTCTAGAGGGCCTGGGAGTGCTTCTGGGGGGCTCTGGGGGCCTTGTGCCTGCAAAACTCATTAAGTGCCCAAAATCGTAATATACGGAGCAATTTGAAAAATACGGTTAAATACGTGATAAATACGATACGACGTATAATACGCCTACGCCGTATGACCCGTCCCTGTGTTTTCTTGTATGAGTTCCGGCGGCTCATGACTTTGCATGTTTGTATTAAAATATAAAAAGCATCTTCCACACCATGTGATTCCCTGTCACCTCTCATTTCCTCTCTCCACAGGCTCTATGTGTCCCCCCCGTTCTGTATGTGTCCCAGTGGCTCATGACTGTGTTCGCCCAGCCCTTTCCCCCGACCTTCAGCGCACGCATCATCGACATCATGCTCCAGGTACTTTGAATTTTCGTACCGTCGTGTGTATAATTTGCACGTCGTGTGTATAGATTGCACGTCGTGTGTATAGTTTGCACCATTGTGTGTATACCGCCGTGTGTATAGTTTGCACCATCGTGTATACCGTCGTGTGTATAATTTGCACGTCGTGTGTATAGATTGCACGTCGTGTGTATAGTTTGCACCGTTGTGTGTATAACGTCGTGTGTTTAGTTTGCACGTCGTGTGTATAGTTTGCACCGTCGTATGTATACCATTGTGTGTATAATTTGCACGTCGTGTGTATAGGCTGCATTATTGTGTGTATACTGTCATGTGTATAATTTGCACGTCGTGTATACCGTCGTGTGTATAGTTTGCACGTCGTGTGTATAGTTTGCACCGTCGTGTGCATACCGTCGTGTGTATAGTTTGCACGTCGTGTGTATAGTTTGCACCGTCGTGTGCATACCGTCGTGTATATAGTTTGCGCGTCGTGTGTATAGTTTGCACGTCGTGTGTATAGTTTGCACTGTCGTGTGTATACTGTCATGTGTATAGTTTGCACGTCGTGTGTATCGTTTGCACCGTCGTGTGCATACCGTTGTGTGTATAGTTTGCACGTCATGTGTATAGTTTGCACTTGTTACACTACTACTGCTTCAAACACCTGCTGTGATTGCCACAGGCATGCTTACACACGAAAAAGGCAAGTGCACCCACCACCTTGCTGTCCATTTTTCTTAACTCACCCCATCCCCAAAACAATGACCTACACACACACACACACACATACACACATACACACACACACACAAACAGAGGGGAGTGTGCCTCCTTGCTGCGCACTTTGATCGCCATTGTGAACTGCTCGTGCCGCCTTGCTGCGCACTTTGATCGCCATTGTGAACTGCTCGTGCCTCTTGCTGCGCACTTTGATCGCCATTGTGAACTGCTCGTGCCTCTTGCTGCGCACTTTGAACGCCATTGTGAACTGCTCGTGCCACCTTGCTGCGCACTTTGATCGCCATTGTGAACTGCTCGTGCCGCCTTGCTGCGCACTTTGATCGCCATTGTGAACTGCTCATGCCGTGTGCTCTGTATACCTCTGGATACCTCCCACTGTATATCTCCCACTGTATACCTCCCACTGTATACCTCTGGATACCTCCCACTGTATACCTCCCACTGTATACTTCTGGATACCTCCCACTGTATACCTCCCACTGTATACCTCTGGATACCTCCCAGACTGCACTTGAGCAACCACACACACACACACACACACACAGAGGGGAGTGTGCCTCCTCGCTGTGCACTGTGAACGCCATTGTGAACTGCTCGTGCCGTGCGCTCTGTGTGTAAGAAATATTAGCCCGTGAAAAAACGGACCATCTGTATACCTCCCAGACTGCACTTGAGCAACCACACACACTGTGCGTGGACGCCGCATACACAGGAGGGCAGTGACGCCATTTTGCTGCGCATATCATATGCCATTGTGGATCGCCTGCGCCCTCTGCTCATGGGCTTAGACAACTTTGAGGCTGTGCTTACAGCCATCAAGGTCACACCCTTGCAGTGGGGTCTGACAGAACGCAGAGAGGTAAATTGTAACTTTGAGGCTGTAACCTTGAGGCTGTAAATTTGAGGCTGTAACTTGTAACTTTGAGGCTGTGCTTACAGCCATCAAGGTCACTCCCTTGCAGTGGGGTCTGGCAGAACGCAGAGAGGTGAAACTTTGCTTTCGCATTCAAGCCAGATGACTTGACGAAATGAGTTGAATAAGCATTGGTTATAGAAGTGCCAAAATGCTGAAAGTGCTGGTTGTTAAGCTGGTCAGGGGGCTGCAGGAAGCATAATCTGTGGATGGCACGTGTCAAACCAATTGAAACTTGTGTATTCGGATTTCGGACGTTGTGAGCTATCGATTGGTATATATATGTGGATCGAATCAGGGAAGGGGGAGGGTGGGGTGGTCCCCTGGCGGGGTTTTATTTTTTTTGCAAGGGGTCTCTAAATTTTCTGGGCCACTTTTACGGAATCTAAAATATATCATCAGAATCCTCAACTTAAGCCCAATCGATTGCCACCCTTTTTGAGCAAATTGGGTAAGAGGGGGGTCTGTGGACATGTCCGAAAGTCAGAGGCGTACGCGCTCAGGAGCAGGCCGTGGGATAAGCCTGGCCAATGGAGCAGCAATTCACTCCAAACTTCCAGGGTTGTGCCAGCATGAAATAGTCAGTAGAATTCTGAAGAAATGGAATTAATGTGGGGCTCTGCAAGCCCATTGCGGGTGCCTGGTAGGTCATGTGTGCATGGGCGTCCGTATCTCAGTTTTGCCCCATAACTCTGCAACACTTTAGTTTTAGGTCCTGGTGAGTATTCAGAGGGTGTAAAATTTCAAGAGGAGCAGATTGGTACCCTATTTGCAATGTGCAGTGTGCAGTGCACGCATTCTGTCAATTACGCTGCCCTATTTGCAATTGCAATGTGCAGTGTGCAGTGCGTAGGACGTAGTGTGAAGGATGCAGTGTGAAGGATGCAGTGTGCAGTGTGCAAGACGCAATGTGCAGTGTGCAGGATGTAGTATGCATTGTGCAGGACGCAGTTGCCGTGTGCCAGCCTCAGCAAGACGCAGGGTGCAGAGACGATGGAAATTTTTTGAACACGCAACACACATGTAGATGCTCAAGAGCTTGCCAATTTAACTTGACAACGAGAGGAGACACACTAACGCACTAACAAACTAACACACTAACACACTTACACACTAACACACTAACACACTAACACACAAACACACTTATTTTACTAACACACTAACACACTAACACACTTACACACTAACACACCAACACACTAACACACAAACACACCAACACACGAACACACTAACACACTAACACACGAACACACGAACACACTAACACACGAACACACTAACACACCAACACACTAACACACAAACACACGAACACACTAACACACCAACACACTAACACACAAACACACGAACACACGAACACACTAACACACTAACACACGCTCTCACAGGTTATTGCTCAAGCGCTGGACAGCCCTATTAGTGATACCGACCTAGCCGCTGCGCGTGCGTCAACTTGCAGCATGCTGGCATCTGCCATTAAGCAGCTCCGTGGCGTTGACATTTCTCTCAAGGTCAATGTCATGACAAATTTGCGCGTATATACTTGCTTGTATGTGTGTTGCGTGTGTGTGTCTCCTCTTGTTGGGTGCTGTTTAGGAGCATTTGTACGAAGCTATCCATGCTTTGCTGTTCTGACTTGTGGCATAGGAGCAGATACCAATGATTTTATAACATCAGGCTATGTAGATCGTAAATTGTACGATGAAAATCCGATGACTTTCGTAAAAGAGTTAGATGCACGGTGCACCGGCTTTTTGATTGTCATGAATAATATCTGCAGTGCTTCTGTGGCATTTACATCGCTCACGATCAGAGTATGATACGTGTCAGCTTGTGGTTCTTCTCGTATCCCAGCTTGTGGTTCTTTTCATATCCCAGCTTGTGGTTCTTCTCATATCCCAGCTTGTGGTTCTTCTCATATCCCAGCTTGTGGTTCTTCTCATATCCCAGCTTGTGGTTCTTCTCATACCCCAGCTTGTAGTTCTTCTCATTTCCCAGCTTGTGGCTCTTCTCATAACCCAGCTTGTGGTTCTCCTCATATCCCAGCTTGTGGCTCTTCTCATTTCCCAGCTTGTGGTCCATCTCCGTGAATGTAACGCTGCTCTGCATAGCGCCGTTCTTATGGCATCATTGTTACCATTATAGCATCGTTATTATTGCATAGCGCCGTTCTTATGGCATCATTGTTACCATTATAGCACCGTTATCATAGCATCGTTATTACCATTATAGCATCGTCATTATAGCATCGTTATTATTGCATAGCATCGTTACTATTGCATAGCATCGTTATTATATGAATGCAACCTTCCTTCTGCACTCTGCAGTCCTGCACTTCCTCAAGCGCAAACAAGTACGCATGTGTATGTGAACTTGTACGCATGTGTGTGTGAACATGTACGCATGTGTATGTGAACATGTACGCATGTGTATGTGAACATGTACGCATGTGTATGTGAACATGTACGCATGTGTGTGTGAACATGTACGTATGTGTATGTGAACATGTACGCATGTCTATGTAAACACACACATTTGTTTCGCTCTATTCAACCTGGACACTGTAGGGCCTGACTCCGGAAGACGTAGATGCAGCTAAGACCGCCCCTGATGCGGCTGAACCTCCTCCGAGTCACCCTTCCCAAATGGAGGGTCCACCTCCTGATGCGCCCAATGCCACCTATGCTGAGATCGTTCGCACACCATCACATGCTCCTCTCGCTCCCACCGCTTCTGCGGCTGAGCTTGCCGTCTTCCCACCAAATGAGGCCACCACAAGCACTGCTGGCATAGCTGCTGATGCTGCTACTGCTGTTTCTGCTGCTGCCACCACCTCCCCTGACACATCCGTCACTGCTGTTGCTGCTGCTCCTGCTCATTCTTTTGGTCCTGCGACCTCTGTTCTTTGTAATATTCCCCAAGGACTTCAGCAAGGGGAGCAGCAGCACCAGCAGTTAAGACAGCAGCAGCTACAGGGACAGCAACAGGGGGTGGAGCAGCGACAACTTGAGCAGCAGCAGCAGCTAAGGCAGGAACACCCACAAGGACAGCAGCACAGAGAGGAGCAGCAGGAGCAGCTACATCCACAGCAGCGGTGCCAGCATGAGCAGCAACGTTCACAACATAAGCAGCAGCAGCAGCAGCAGCAACAGCAGCTGCAGCAGGATTTGCAAGGGCAAGAAGAGCTTCCTCAGCGACATCAGCAACAGGAAGAACAGCAACAGCATCAACATCAATTGGAGGAAGAACAGCAGCAGCGGCAACATCAATCGGAGGAAGAACAGCAGCAGCAGCAGCAGCAGCAGCAGCAACATCAATTGGAGGAAGACCAACAGCAGCAGGGAGGACAGGAGCAGCAGCAGCAGGGAGGACAGGAGCAGGAAGAGCAGACAAGAGAGCCCTATCGTAACAAGGGCTCAAGCTAGATGTGGGATAGGTAAGCATGTATGCACTCGAACACCATGATAAATTAGTTGGTAATTGGTAACAGAGCATGCCGTTCATCATAAGGTGAATTTAAGACAGAGCTTCCTGCTCCGATGGACAGGCACGGGAGCTCACTCTAAAGCAGTTTGGGACACGGATGCTGTTTTATTGTAAGTTGTAAAATGCCATGCAGATCAAGAGGAGGAAGGAAAACCTCTTGTACTTGAATCACATTGTTTACCTTGCTCAGTGAAGATGTTAGTTTTCTTGAGGTGTGCCATCTCTTTTCCACTCCTGTGCTGTCTAATCTTCAGATACTCAGGACTTGTTCACGCACACACCCCGCAGGTCGTGTTGAGAGCAATATAAGCACCAGCGGGCAGAAGGCAAGCACCCTCGCAAGAAACAGCAATGCGTAGTGCAGTCCGGTAAACCGGCAGCAACGGGCGCGAGTGATTCATCGCTAGCTGGTTTGGTATTAGGAGGCACTAAGGAGGCCTCGCAGAAAACAGCAATGCGTAGTGCAGTCCGGTAAACCGGCAGTAATGGGCGCGAGTGATTTATCGCTAGCTGGGTTGGTATTTGGGCTCTGTGCAGGTGCTTGAGGTTGTAACTCTTTACTGCCATTGTAAAAAAGAACAGAAACGAGTGTGCGTTTTATTTCTAGCTGAGTCGTTATTAGGAGGCTCTAAGACAGGTGCTGGTGCTTGTAATTGTAGCCAACACGACTCTATCTGGATCAACCTTCTCTAAAGAAAAGAAAAAGAAAAAGAAAAGACCCCACTGGTAGTGATGACACAGCCAGCATGATTAAGGGAGGGGGTTACTTAGGTGCCCGCACCAGGCAACCCCCCACCACGCAAACAATTCAAATGAAATTAATGTGGGCCAGGGGAGTTGTGCCGTAGTACCCGGACCCAATCCTTGACTGTTGTTGCTTGTGTTATATTGCAGTGCATACCTTGTTTTTATGAGTGCAGATGCATGTCTGATGGAGTGTTCACTCAGTTTGTGTGTCAATTTTCTAATCTTATGGTAATTCAGAATAAGGTCTGCCAGAGGTTTGTCTGTATAGTCTTTGTAGATAGTCCCCTTAGCTCCAACGAGGATCACGTGAAGCTTGACTTCCCTATAACCTTGTCTGTTTAGGCTGGCAATAAACATGTTGTGCTGTGCTTTTGCTTTTTGGAGTTGGGGATTAGGCCTAGTGTCTTCACAGAATTTAAACAATGGTTACAATGGTTACAATGGGGGGTGACCTTCAGCCAGGTAGTTTGGCTGATCGGCTGCTGACTGGTCTCGGCCAGCCACAAATAAATCCATAAGCTCAGAAAGTAAAAGAAAAAGTCTATTGTTCTGCTGAGAAAGGAAATCATGAACAAGTTGGTTGTTGACCTGTTGCAGCAAAAAGGGTTGGGCTGCTGAAAAGTCCTCAAAAAAAGGTGAAAACAGAAAGGAAAAG
>Ga0307968_1000498_pt1 | contig 27963 bp, 35 predicted proteins | sample OrgLakmetagen650_FD_201834 | JGI IMG/M metagenome (GOLD analysis project Ga0307968, IMG submission 201834) | Saline water microbial communities from Organic Lake, Antarctica - #650 | ecosystem: Environmental > Aquatic > Non-marine Saline and Alkaline > Saline | place: Antarctica: Organic Lake...
CCGCGTCGTGGCCCATGTTGCCACCTGCACACATAAACGCAAGTACAATAATGGGAGTGAGGATCAATTTAAGTACACCTGCACACGTAAACGTAAGTACAATAATGGGAGTGAGGATAAATTTAAGTACAAGTTCAACAAGAACTCTGGACGTACTAAAAAGACAAGGCCTTCTCTATGTCACCCACTGAGGCCATAAACACGCTTTATCATGATGATCTGGACGTCCACCACATAGATGACTGGAAATTCTACACTTGCAACAAAAGGGGTAGAAATGCTGGCCCCCCAGACAGACAGAAGCAATACCATACACACTACGCTCCTATGATTTTTGACAGATGGCCCTACCCCTAATCAAAGCAGTTGGATTAGTGCGCAAAACCATTCAAGCTGCTGCTTGCACTGATATTGCTTGTGCATCCTGTGAAATGTGCTCCTACCATCTAGGACTTGAATCACTGGATTTGCTCCCTCCCTTTAAAGACATATACATATGCGACTGTAATCGTACCTACAATTGGCAGTGCCTACTAAAAACTAACTGCTACAATGTCAACGAGCAAGAGGCTATTGACACCCATGACACATGGGCCTGCCCTGCCATTGTTAACCTGAATGAAAATGAAAAGAGAGAATGGACCTTTCAGTCTCTCAAAAGAGAGCTGGTGAAAGTCTCGTGGAACCCAATATGGGAGCCAGAAGAACTGCAAAATACTTGTGAAAGCTTTAAACACCAGAGTACGAAAAGCATATCACGACACCAAACCTAGTGCAGCCTGCACCAGACACATACCTTTATGACCTTTAAAAACAAGGGTTCTCAGCCAACCAAGAAAGAAACTCCTACCAGCCCTATGACATCAAACTTCAAAACAAACTCGGTTTTGACATCCAGCCCACCAACCCTCAAGCAGACATTGTAGCCACTGGGCGCTGTGAGTACTGGATCACTGACGTTAATCTCATGAATGAAGCACCAAGGAAACGACACCGAATCTCCCTCAGACGACCCTATACTTTCAGAAGTGTACACTGCCACAGTAGCCTGCATCTACAACGTAGACGAAAAATGCTAAGGCATGCTCACCCTGAGGGTCTGAACACTCTACAACGGGCTTTTGGAGGCAAAATACAGCGGCTTCGAGTTTTACGGTACCCGGTACCAAAGTGGCTCCTTTTCCTTAAATAATGTGGGGAGTTGTTTTCACTGCCCGCGTAGTTTTTCTTTTCTTCTTTTCTTTACAGTGAGGATGAACGTAAGTGCATTAATGTAAGTGAGGGTAAACGTAAGTACAAATATGGGAGTGAGGATAACTTGAGTCTAGTAAACTTAAAATTCAGAAGTGTGAGTGAGGATAAGCTCAAGTATAGTAATGTGTGTGAGGATTAACATTCCTTGCATGCGCACGCAATGCCTCCAATGCAACAGGGCTATTGCCGCTAGTTCACCCCTTTTCAAGGCAACCCCAGAACATATCTAGGCCGGTAAGAAAAGGAGTACTAGGCAGTGAAGGCTCTCCCCTTCCCAAGGTGCCACCTCAGAGGCAGCCTGCTTGCCCTTCTTTTTCACGACCTTGTTGCCAAATTCAATGGGCCTGCCTAACAGATGGGCATGCTACTCTCAACGCCGACCCACCTCAGAGGCAGCCTGCTTGCCCTTCTTTTTCACAACCGTGCCGCCCTTCTTGGCAGCAGTGTCATCAGCAGTCTTGAGCCGTTTCACAGGCTTGCCATCTGAAGGCACACATGAGCACGCAAGCGTCAGGTTATGTAATTAGCAGTCTGAGGCCACTAGCAAGGCTTGCCATGTGAGCACACGCGCAAGCACATAAGTGTCATAAGTGTCACATAAGTGTCACGTAAGTGTCAGATCGTGGTGTGGGTGACCAAGAGATCGTCACATCAACAAGAATTGCTCATTTGGAATCACAGGATTGTCATATTTGACCTGCACGTGTCCAATCGTGCCAATCAGGATAGACTGATCCCATTTCCAGCTACGTCATGCATCTACACGTCAGCTGGCTTACTTCATGATCCAATTCATTTCCATTTCTCACCTTCCATGCACTCCTCATCCTCTTCGACATCCTCCTGCAGAATTGTGCACGCATGTGTGGACGTGTGCGCGGGTGCACTCCATAAAGAGTGCGTGGGTGTACTCCATAAAGAGTGCGGGTGTACTCCATAAAGAGTGCGTGGGTGTACTCCATAAAGAGTGCGTGGGTGTACTCCATGAAGAGAGTGCGTCGCTCAACAGCGTGGGTGTGTCAGGCAGGTGTGCTGAATGTTTGTGTGCACAGGTCGTAATGTAGCAGACAACTACAGATTTCGAGCCTTACAGATCACAGAGCCCTGCTCTCAAATTGCCTTTAAATAAAGCACACTGATAATTGTGTTTCACAAGCTGAATTACGACGAGAACTCGCAACATGCTCTCATCATCCCTACCCTCCCTCGACACTTCATGAAGCCGGAACATTACATTTACAATACACGTGTGTTAGAACGCTGAAGCCAAAGACGTTAAACCTGCTGACATACTTGCCAATCTGTTTGAAGCAACGCGCTCCACAATTTACAAATTTATTATAACTTAAAGGGTCCAACCTTCCTCTAATGGCATATATATACACATCGTCACATCATATACTTGTACGTGCTCCGCCAAACATGACTGCTGCCTCCCCACAGGTAGAAAGAAAATAAGTCCAAGCAAGTCTCCATCACCCATGATTGCACAACATACATACACACAAACGCACACACTGACACAAGCAATTCGCCGAGCAATCAACGACTCGACCCTTTCACCAGTTTCAAAATGTACGTCATGTCACGTCAAGTCAGAATGTACGTCACGTCACGTCAAAATGTACGTCACGTCACCCGTGGAGTCAAAACTCACAGCATATAATGAATCATTGCCAGCCTACCGTGAAGTCAATGGCGTCTTCCTCTTCCTCCTCCTCCTCACTACCCACGTCCATCTTGTCCTGCTGCTCCTCCCCCCCGCCTTTGTTGCCCCCTCCTGCTGCGGTCGCCTTTGGAGCTGCCTTTGGAGCCCCCTTGCCTGCTGCTCCCTTCCCCGCTGCTGCTCCTGCTCCTGTTCCTGCTGCTGCTCCTGCTGCTGCTTCTGCTGCTGCTCCTGCTGCTGCTCCTGCTGCTGTTGCTGCGCCCTTGCTGCCCGCTTTGCCCACAGCAGCACCCGTACCACTAGTGGAAGCCTTCCCTGATCCTACACCCACAGATAAAAAGGGACCCTGTCCACTAAGTGCAGGTTGCACATGATCTCCTATGAACACAGGAGCAGCACCCCCACCCAATCCCACGGGCATCACCGCTTTGCTGGTGCAAGCTCCTCCTAACCCTTTTAAAGCGAGAAAGTAGCGAAGGCCTGTATGAAAGCTTGTATGCAGTATGCAGTATGGAAGCTTGTATGCAAGCTCAAGCCGTCACAAGACGCGCTTCCAGTGTCACAAATGACGAATGGTGCTCTACCAATAACCGCTCACACTCATCCACAGATAAGACTCAAACACTAACGACTAATGCTCTTTCGCTTTGAATGCTTACTCTTATCCACAAATAAAATGCAAGTGCTATCTTGCCTCTTTTGCTGGCGGGGGACGCTTCGCTCGTGGGAGGGGCAGTGGGGGGTGCCTTGGCCTTTCTGCCAGAGGGAGGGGTAGCAGCTGCCTTTGCCGGTGATTTGCTCTTGCCGGGGGAGGCCGACGGCTTGGGTGCTCCCTTTATGAACATAGGGGCAAGCTGCAAGGGGGTGGCAGTTGTGCCATGTTCTAATGGTGTGTGAATGCGTGAAAGTGTGTGTATGCACATGTTTGTGTGTGTGTGTGCGTGTGTGTGTGCATTTGTGCAATGCGTGAGAGAGAGAGAGACAACTCTGCTTTAAGATGCATTCCTCCGCGTGTGCCCACGTGATTCATAGCAGGCACTCCTGCCCACTAAGTGTGCTGGAGCCTTCCCTCTGTCCTTCATATGTGTAAGTGTGGAAATTGAACGGCATACCATGCAGCAATTGGACACCTAATTTCCCCCCCCTCATATATGCTGTTTGACTCTGTTTGAGCCTCCTCAGGACACCTGACACCTTTCACCTTGCCGCACCAGCTTCAGGCGTGTGGGAGTTGCTGACTCAAACCATTTACGATACAGCTGCCTGCCTGCTTACTCACAGGCTTTGGTTGTGATCCGCCCCCCACCGCAGCTTCTTTATTTCCGCCTGAGGCAGCCTGGCTAGTTGAAGGACCTGCAGCTCCCTTGGTCTCTGCGGCACTGCTGGGTTTGCTCTCTGCAGTTGCGCTGGCAAGAGGGGCTGCTGCTGCTGCTGCTGGTTCTGCTGCTGGTTTTGCTGCTGCTGCTGCTGAGGGGAGGGCGCCTTGCAGGGCCTTGGCATCTTCTTGCTGTGGGGGTTGCAAAGAATGGAGCAAATTAAAAAATGTGCAGCAGAAGCATATATTCTGAATTGTTAATGGGGTCAAATTCGGCCTTGCTTGATAGGAGCTTTTAGAGCAGATGGAGCACGGACCAGTATATACTATGAAGAAGGTGAAGGAGAAAGATCAGAAGAGATCAATGCTGGTGCTCAGTCAACCCGATTGTGATATGAACAAGGTGGAGGAGGCTGAAAGGCTGGGAGGAGCTGCTTTTGCAGAGCAGTACCGAGGCACCTTAAAAAACACAGCAATAGCAAAGCACGTTACCTTTTGTGCGGAGGGCACATCATCCATTAAATCATCTTCCAAGCCCGCCTTGCTCTGCATTGGTGCAAGAACAGGAAAGAAGGATCAAGGAGGCTTAGATAGGTACTTCAAAAGTACGGGCGTGTCGACAACTTCATGTTGGACTCGCCTTGTCTTCTGGCTCTGGGGTATCCTCAATTGCATGCCTCAATCGTTTCCTCTTGTTGTTGCCCGCTCCTTGGGGCTGCTGAGATACCTCCTGTGTGCGCGTGTTGTGTGTGTGTTGTGTGTGTGCGTGTGTGTGTGTGTGTGCGCGTCTTCATGTGTGTGTATGCGCGTGTGTGTTTGTGCATGTTTTTGCGTGTGTATTTGTGTGTATGTGTGTGTGTGTGTTTGTGTGTGTGTGTGTGTGTATGTTTGTGCGTGTGTATTTGTGTGTTTGTTGTGCGTTTGTGCGCATATCGTGCGTGCGTGCATGTATTTACGCGCAAATGGGTGTGCATGTGCAATTTTGAATATGCAGGTCTGGTTTTAGGCCAAATCGACAGCTGCGGAACGACTTTGTGACAGCTGCGTCTCCCCACTAAGGCGTTCTCTCTCCCTTTCTGTACCACTTACTTCTGGCTGTGGCTTGCTCTCTTCCTTCTTAGCTTCTGTCTTCTCCTGCTCTGGCTTCCCTTTATTTTGCTGCTGCGCTCCCGCTCCAAAGAACGATGCAATATTTTTTTGGTTTTTGTCCTGGCCCCCTGAGTTCTTGCCCCCCTGCTTGGGCTGTTTCATTGCCTGCTCTTCTGTATGTAACTGCTGAGCAAGGTGAGGAGTTTTTCGAGAAAAGGTCAGCAGCTATCGAGGGGCTTAAAGGATTAAGATATTATTAGACAAAAATATACACATTTTTAATAACTTGACTGTGCAAGATGGCGCTCATCAAAACACTCGCCCGAGAACTGCACGCCTTGCAGCTCCAGCCTCCGGAGGGCATCCGTGTGCTTGTGAATGAGCATAACCTCGCAGGTAGGCAGGGAGGGAGGGCTCTCGGGAAAATGCGGAGGCAATTGCTGTTAATAAAGGAGTTACACCTGTAACCGTGGTTCGCGCACACTCCCTCCTTGCAAACATACATGCACGCACTTCACATACATACGCAGACGTGCAAGCCGAGCTGGAGGGCCCGCAAGGCACGCCCTACGAAAATGGCCTGTTTCGCATTAAGCTATGTTTGGGCGCGGATTATCCCTCCAGCCCGCCCAAGGGTTTCTTTGCAACAAAGATTTTCCACCCGAACGTGTCGCCAGCAGGCGAAATTTGCGTCAACGTCCTTAAGAAGGTGAGGGGGAGTTACACGGGTGTTACTTGTGCTTCCTCCCCATTGTTAGCTAGCTCTCACCGTGAGAAGTATAAGCATGTTATGCATGCTGCATGCAGGACGCTTCAGGGCTCTGTCTGCTTTTTCAGGCAGCCTAGGGTTTTACGCAAGCCCGCCCGTCCACTTGATATACATACCCACATCCACACACACACACACATGCACACACACGCACACGCACACACAACACACACACGCGCACACACACACACACGCACACACACACACACACACACACACACACACACACACACACACACATACACATACACACACACACACCACAAGCACACACACATACGCACGCACGCACACACGCACGCACACATACACACACGCTTGCATGCACACACACACACACACGTGCACTGTACAGTTCCTTCTATCTACCATATACCAATACCACATTGCATCCATATATAAGATAGGAAGCGGAAATGCATTCTCTCAAACTTCTATTTTCTAGCTTTTGAAGAGCTCTCAGGCATGCACGCCCTGCCTTCACTCCAAAATACTAGTATGAATGGTTTCTGGGAGCCCTAGCTTGACCTCCTGCCGTCTAACTGGCATTCTACTAGTTATGACGAAACTCACGCTCCTTCTCATAATTTCATGTAACCCCCTCCGTGGATCTGGTGGTGCAGGACTGGACGCCACAAACCGGTTTAAAGCATGTCCTTGTGGTGGTTCGCTGCCTACTGATTGAGCCCAATCCTGATTCTGCTCTGAATGAAGAGGCTGGGCGCTTGTTACAGGTAAGGCAGTATACTGTTATGACTGATGTTACACCAAGGTAGGAATCACGTATCGGAACTCTTCTACGTATAGGTTAACAAAACATTACAAACAAACGTTTATTGCGCACATGCATCATTGGTTTTTGCTTGCAAAGTTAATGAGTGTTTGCCACGTGAGTGGATCTTCACCTGCAAAGAGCAGTTGAAGTGGTTTGTACACAGCACCCACACAACTAACAAATAAAATGAGGGGCGCTGTGCCTGTCTTTCCCTGCTTCGCTTTACACAGTCGCAGCACAGATTGTTCACATCATTGCGTTACTTTGTAAAGGACATGTTTGTACCTCACTGTGTCGTAATTGTGTACGTCTGACAAGTTAACTTTTGAAACTGGCTTCACTAGGCATAAATACCCATCTATGCCTTACCTTGTCCATACTATTCCTTTTCCTTCTGTGCGTCATGGTAAGCTGTAAGATCGTATTTTCAAATTATGCGCCACCTGTGCTCATTCTGTAATTTCCAGGATGTCATGGCCGCTATAAACCACCTGCCCCCCTAATTTTTAACCAAAAGTCTCTTTGTCTTTTATCTTTATAATCTTCATGTCTTGGTTGCCTCGTATTTTGTGCTGCCTTACCCACAATATATACTTGACCAAATTGGCTGTTGGCACACCGCAATTAGAATCACGTAGGACCAGGGGACAAGTCAGGGCACGCGCTTGATGACTGCATCAGCGTGCGCATGCACACACACACACACATACACACACATATGCAGGAGGACTACGAGGAGTTTGCAGGGCATGCACGCTTGATGACTAGCATTCACGCTCAGAACAGAAGACCAGGGCCCTTGACCACGAGCGGTGGCAACATGAGCGCAAACAACAGCAGTTTAGGAGCAAGCGGTGAGCCTTGTGGCAGCAGTGTGTTGAACGAGTGTGTGTGATGTGTGAGCGTGTGTTTTTTGTGCGTGTATATATGTGTGAGTTTGTGTGTATGTGTTGTGCAAGCATGTTCACATGTGTCACACAGCCGTGAGGTTAGCAGCACGCCGGCAATAGTAGCGACAAAGCACACAACCAACTACTCACTTCCCCAGCGGTGTTCCTGCCTGTTAATTTAGGGATTATAGGGTTTAGTAAGCAGCCACACACAGCGATGGGTTTCTCCCCCCCTTGATGCACAGAGCCCTCTGCTCCATTCCCGCAATGTCTGAAGCGGAAACAAAGAAATGTGAGACCCTCGATTAAGGAGTAACCCTGCATCTTATGGAAACCGCACTGGCCGTGAGACTCCTTACCAACCCTTAGTGTTTCAGTATGCATGTTTGCTTGATTTCTGACCTTTGGCCCAACTCTTGTGTGTGTACAGGCAAAGGCAACATTGGAGATAGCAGCAAGCAGCAGCACACATTAGGGGTAGACAGCAGCAGCTCGCCAGCTCTTAAGAAAGTCAAGTCGGAGGCAGGGAGTGGAGCAGTAGGAGGGAAGGCCGCCCCAGTAGCTTCCAAAGCAAAGAAGAGTTTAAAGCGGTTGTGATGAGAGCCATGTGTGCAAATGTTAAGAGGTAGAAAATTGGCTGTGCTTGTGCTGGAAATGTGCACTGACCTAACTGAAGAAGGCTTGTAAGCCTCTCTGTACATCATCACCACCATTCTTTCTTGCTAGGCTCTGTAGTGTTCATCGGTGCAGCAGACTGTACTGGCGAGCATTAGTTATCGAGGCAAGCTAGCATCCCATTCTTTTATATTGAACAGTGATCCGTTGTCTTTGTGCTTGTTGCTTCCCTGTGTCTTATAAAGGGCTGCCTCCCGTCTAACACAGCTTTAACAACTTATTATTTCCTGCAAGGCAGCAGGGTCTGTTTGTGTGCACCCTATTTAATTCTTTCTTTCAATTGGTCTCTAGGACACTTCGTCAGGAGTTTGAACGTGGACTGCGTCTCCGAGCAGGACCCGACAAGCGTAGGTTGTAAAGGAGTCAAAATGGCACGCATTGGACACTTAAAGCACCACGAAAGGTGGTGAAACTGCGGAGATACTGGGGTCTGAAGGTCAAACACAGCTTATGTTTGAACACACATTGCATGCTGCCTGATGACCCACTTCACCCCCCCCTTTTAGGTATAATCAGAGCTTTAAGAGCTGAAAAATACACTTATCTCACACAAATTGACCAAAGCTCCGAAGGCTCGTGAGCAGGTAGGCAAAAATAAAGTCTCAGCCCCGTAAAACCGCACTTTCACTATAGGCACAGGGTGGTGTTGAGGCATCTGACAGTGTTTTCAGTGATCCTATACTTATCTTTCGAGGAATCGATGCTTGTTTAAAGTTAAAGTCAATGACACACAGTGTACAGGCATGATGATCCCCCTTGCAGTTTCTGGGCTGCATCCCTCAAGTGCCGTACGATAAACCGATGTATGTAGGAGAGCAACTGCAACTATGTGCGTCTCCCCCCCTTTTTCGTGTGTTTGGCGTCTCCTTCCATCCTCCTGGTTTTCTTCTGCGTCTTCTGTCCTGCGCTCCCTCACCTCTGTACTCTACTTGGGTTTTTTTTCTTTTTCCTGGTTTCCTTTCTTTGGTTCTGGGTCTCCTTGAGCAGCTTCCTTTTGCTTTCTCCTCTGCTTGAGCCCTCTCTCCTCTTTTTTTTTTTTTGTCTGTCAGGCCCCTGCTGGGGGCCGTAGCTGTAACACTACCCCCCAAAAAAAAAAATGAGAGTATAGAGGGAACGTTTGTTTTGAACTCTGTAGCCGTGTCAACTAAGGGAGACCTGAAGAAGATAAGTGCTGAAACAATAATTGGTAGTCGCAGTCAGCGCAAAAAATGGAAGCTGTAAAGACAGACTCGTTTCGACTAGTCAAACTTATTCTAACAATGTCTATATAGGGGGATGTGTAAGACAAACATCCAAGATAAAAGAGAGAGTTTGAAGAAAGCTGCACCTTATAAGACCAGGCGGGCCAAACTGAAAATAAAGCAACTTTTATGAAATGAAGTCTATCACGACCTCAAGGTCGGTGCTGTCTAGGGGGGGTTGCTCTGCTGGTGACTGGTTGCGGTGCTGCTGAATAGCTCTCCCTCAGTTGCTGCCCACCCCTGCCAGTCAAACCCCTCCATTAGCTAGTTCTGTTGTTTTTGTGTTTTTGCGGAGAGGGAGTAACCGCACAACTAGTTTGTGGCTGGCCAAGGACAGTCAGCAGCCGATCAGCCAAGAGTGCCAATTGGCTAGCTAAAGGTCACCCCTGTTGTAAACATTGAGAGGGGCTTGGTACCTTGGTTGTGGAACCTCATCTTAATTGGCGTGGGGAAAAAAGCCGCTGTACTGTATCCTTTCCCTTTCCTTCATACCTTACGTGGTTATTAAATCCCGTTGTACTGCTTAAGCAGTCACCAATTCTTCGCTACTAGACTACCAGAGGCATATCAATCCCATCCACGTCATTTGACATGGTGTACGCACCATACATGGAAATAACGGTGACCTATTTTAAACTCTGTTGAAGCAGTGTTTCTAAAGTCACTGGCGCCCACCGATCCCTTACTAAAGCACGGATTGTGCTCTGCACGTTGTCTAGGACAATACTTGTGCTGCCAAACGAGTAGACCTGCAGGATAGCGCACGAGCAAGTTCAGTTAAGGTATAAGACTGCTGCTCAGTGCCACTCCGTGCTGCTGATCATGTTTGATGTATGATGTATGATGCTGTTGCAAAGCTTAACAAGAGGGTCAGAGAACACCAGTGTACTGACACAACAGAGAGACGGCACGCCAACGTGCAGCGGGTAAAACAGTCAAACCAGCCGTAGTGGGTATGCATTACACACGTAGAGGTGGCATCCAGAGCCCAATAATAATTTATTTTGTCACTACGCAAGGGCTCACTATGCTAGATTCACAACCTCAACTCGTGCAACCCCAGGAAGAGAGAGCCAATGCCCCTGACTCAATTGCTCACCTTCATTTGTGTGACTAATCTTAGACACAACAACGCAAAATCAATTCTTCCACCTCCATCAATTTTTACTCCGCCACTATGTATGGAAAGGAACTGCACTTAACAGTAGAGGAAAAAACAGACTGACACACTGTCTGTCACAAACCCACACACTCTCACAAAACCACTCACTTGCACATAAGAGCCCATCCACGCGCATACATGCGTGCACTTGCATGCACACACACATGCGTCACCAAAAGCAGATACAAAAAACCTCTCACCTGCTGCCAACCCTGTGAGAGCATCCAAACTAGACGACCGAGATTTGCAAGAAAATGGACGCAACAACTATCAGCAAAAGCAACCACAATGTATCAATCACAGAAAAGAGCAGCCCCCTCACCTGCTGCCCGTCCTGGAAGCGCCCAAATTTGGGCATGAATTGGACACTGTACTCTTCGGCAAAGCGCTGTACTAAATCACGCAGCGTGAGCTCTGACGATGAGGGAGCCCCCATTCCCATGGCAGCAGCAGTGGCCTTGCTGGCAGCGCCTGCCTCAGCTGCAGGTGAGTGTTGTGTGTGTGTGTGTACGCATGTGTATGTATGTGTGTGTGTACAGCGTTGCTTGCATGATTTTAAGCACGAGTTGAACCACCGCACGGGATTGCAAACTCCCTGTATCAGTTAATCACAAGCTGAAGGCAAGAATGCTAGCATGGGGATCAGTTCTGCTCGAGTCACCTCTCGAGCTCATCTTTGTGCGCCACACAACTGAGTCAGATTAGACAGGACCATCTTGCAGGGAGCGTCTTCCCGCACCAAAAAATACAATGTGCGTGGATGAAACCCTAGCATACCTGCATCAGTGGACTCTGATGCTCCCCATCTTGAGGCGTACGCGGTGGATGGAGCTGCTGTGGGTGCAGGTGGCACTGTGCCGTCCACAGCCTGCAGTTTGTGTGTGTGTATTGTGTGTAGGTTGAGTGTGTATTGTGGGGGAGAGTGCATGTGTTGGCTTGACATGCTGCTTTGGGACAGCAGGCTGCAGGAGAGGCGAGACATGAACGGCCTTGCAAGACAACCTGAAACAATGATGCAAAGCAACACGTGTAAAGCTGTGCTCGCAAACTACACCAAATGCATCCAAGGTCTGCAGAGCACGTGCTTCCAAATCATTGAACAAACAGAGCAAACAGCAAGTTTTCTGTGTGTTCATCACGCAAAGGGCTGCAATCAAAATCAGAGTGGTGACGGTGCTACAACACCATACACGCACAGCACACTGGTCACCCTGTCTGGTGCTGCTTCTGAAAATGGCAGTGCATGCGCTTTGTGATGGCAACGTGACTAATTTTCATCGCGACTCCTTTTCTGCATCTGGTGTAGCAAGTGGTTGCAATGGCTGGGTAGATGTGCTGACTTCCATTTTTCCCGCACCGTGTTCATCATGTCTAGGGCTGCATTGAGTTGGCGGCGCACACGCTCGTGGTCGATGAGGCTGGGTGGGAAGGAGGCCTTCCACCCTAAATACCAGGCAGTCACCTCGTCGTAGTTTGGTGTGTGGGATAGCCAGTAGTGCAACACCTGCATGCACAATGTGAGTGTGTAAATGAGTGTATGGTTTGTGAGTGTGTATGTGAATCGGTTTGTGTGAGCTTATGTGTGTGGTATGCGTGTGTAGTTGCTATTACACGTGCCAGCGTTAGCCTGCACGTGTTGTGTGTACCTATGCGTGAGTGCTTACGTGCACAAGAGCAGGAGTAACTACACAGTGAAATGTAGGAGTCGCAAGAAAACAACAATGCTACCTAGGTTAATGAAGGTGCCACTTTGGGAAAAATCCCACGTCCAGGAGGGCTGATATCTGATATCAGTGATATGCAACACGGCATCTCCAACAAGAACAAAGCACGCAGGCAGACTCACCTGGTGCCACTTTGGGAAAAAGCCCACGTCCAGCAGAGCTGCCATGTGATGGATGGGCAGCACCTCGTGCCAACTCATGATCCACTGGAAAGGAGCCATGTCCTGTCACACAGGCAGTGGTGGTAGGACAGGTGGGGTTTGAATCTGAATAATAATGACAGATGGGTGGAGCCTCGTGCCAATTCACGAGTAACTGGAAGGGAGAGCCATTTCCTATCGCACGGACAGTGGTGGTGGGATAAATAAAATACATGTAAGAAATGATAGGTGATGACAGGCGGGACGCCTGCGGGGCTCTGGTTTGTGCAAGCACTAGCTTCTCATAATCCCAGTTAAATTTTCCTGGGCTCTGGTTTGTGCAAGCACTAGCTTCTCATGATCCCAGTTAAATTTTCCCTATCCTTATGCGGGGGAGGAGTTATACTGTGCCTGTTGCCTAGTCAATCCTTTCCCTTGAGTAGTCATGTGAGGTGTGTTTCTTACTGCGTACGCGATAGCTGACCTGATGTGCTTGGACTTGGGCACGGGTCAAAAATATGACTGGCAGTTTGAGCGTGAATGGCTACACCTTTTACAGGCACCTACATGCACGCATGCACTCCCCCCCCCCCCCGTCCATTTGCGTGCAGACCCACACCCACACCCACACCCACACCCACCTGTGCAACTGGGTTCACGACAAAAGCCTGCAGCGCCATGGCCAGCTTGGGCACTATGCAGCGCAGCAGCATGGCATCCCACTCGGCTGCATCAAACACTCGGTGCCAAGGTCTGAGCAGGACAAGGGCACTGCTGTCGCTGGGGTGCCATGCCTGTGTGTGTGTGTGTATGTGTGTGTGTGTGTGTAAATGTGTGAAAGTGTGTGTATATGTACGTGCACGTGTGGTGTGCGTGCACGTGTGTGGGAGCGTGCATGTACCCTCCCACAGGCTTTGCCTTTCGCTGAGTTGCCGCAAGCGTGTGTCTTGTATTCTGTGCGTGTGTGAGCGCTTACACATCATCCTGCCTATAAAGCCCATCAATGCCGTTTCACAGTATGCACTAGTGTGTCTGATATGTAATATGGATCTGTGTACAGTGACTGATTTCACACCATCCTACCTGTAAAGCGAATCAGTGCCGTATGGCAATGCACTAGCGTCTTATACACTGGTTGTGTTAATACTTACACACCATCCTACCTGTAAAGCAAACCAGTGCCGTATGACAATGCACTGGTATGCCTTGTAAACCGGTTGTGTTGATACTTACACACCATCCTACCTGCAATGCCACGCCCAGTTTGTGCCGTATAACAGGGTATAGCTCTTCTAACGCAGACCCTAAGAACGGCAACCAAGGATGTAACCAGGCATGAATGGGCACCGTTTCCTGCGGCCAGGAGTAGCGTGATGGCAAGTGTATGTATGTTTGTGCATGCGGGCGTGGGTGTGTGCATCTTTTCTGAATGAGCGCATGTCGGACATTCATGTGTGTTACATGTGTTTCAGTGCGTGTGCGCCTGCGTTTGATTGTGCATATGCGTGCATTGCCTGTAAATTAAGGTATAGCCAGATGTCAACAAACATCAATGAAATGCACCAAAGAGGAGACTGGCTAGTCACAACTTTCGCCACTGCTTGCATGTATGCACACAAATGTCTTGCAGCACAATTGCACTGTGAGGACTCTCACGTGCCTCCGTCTCACACTGCTTTTCCAGTCACCTGTCACATTGCATGAACCATGCGGAGCACCCTAAATAGCTAACGCGGAGCAACCTAATTGCTCAAGCCACGCAGAGCAACCTAGCGGTCACATTGCACAAGCCATACAGAGCAAGCACGCGGAGCAACCTAATTGCACGAGCCGCGCAGAGTCACATTGCACGAGCCACGTGGAGCAACCTAAATAAATTACAACTTTTGTAACCATGCAGAGGTTCATGATTGCAAATGCTGCAACCATACCTTAGAAACACCTGTTATCTGTCTATCACACATACACCGACACCGACACACAAACGAGCACACACACACACTCACACATACACACAAACGAGCACACACACACCGCGTACTGCGGCCACCCCTCCACAAATACGTCCCCTTCTTTGCGACCCCCCTCCCCCCCACCTGCCGTGGCTCCCACTGTGTGACGGCACTGCGGAGCTTTGGCATGACAAGCATGTCGAGGACGTGCTGCAGGGCCGCACGTGGTAGCGCAGGCTCCCAGGCTTCTAAGAAATTCAAGAGGGCCTGCGTAGATGCGTGTTTGTGATGGAAGGCAGGATTAGCGTGGGAGCTGATCTAGGCATTGGAAGAGGGCCAGGGTAGGAAAATCTCGCCCTCTACCCCCTCACGCCGTTTCAATACCTGGTGGCTCCCAAAAATTACAAGAAGCATCACACACATTGGCAGCAGACCAGCAACCACCTTTGTGCCGGAGCCTGATCACCTAGACACTAGACCGTGACCTGCTTACACCCACCTCAGGATCTCGTGGTTCCCACATGATGCATGCTGCACGCAGGGGCGGCAGCACAGCTTCCATGACTAGCAGCAAGTAAGGGTCCTGGCCATCCATGCTGCCGTCCATGCTGCCGAACGCACCGGAGGACGCAAAAAGCGCGGTGCCTCCTGCACCTCCTGTGTGTGAGTGTTTGTATATGTGTGTGTGTGTGTGTGTGCGTGCGTGCGTGCGTGCATGTGTGTGTGTGAGTGTTTGTATGTGTGCGTGCATGTGTGGTTTGAATGGAGTAACTTGCAAGAGATAAACACTTTGCAGCGGATGTGGTGCATCATGTGTTGATTGGGCGGATAATGGTGGACGTGAGAAATGCAATCTGAAAGACAACGACCAGAGGGGTGCAAGGAAGCACGCTTGCAGAATGAGAGTGCATGCAATCTTGCACAATTGAACCCATGTACACACGCCTGCTGCACCACTGCCTGCTGTGTGCCCTGATGGCTGTAACTTACATAGACATGCATCCACACACACTCACACACCTGCTGCACCTCCGCCTGCTGTGTGCCCTGACGGCTCTAGCATAAACAGGCATGCATCCACACACGAACACACACCTGCTGCACCTCCGCCTGCTGTGTGCCCTGACAGCTCTAGCATAAACAGGCATGCATCCACACACGTGCACATACTTGCTGCACCTCCGCCTGCTGTGTGCCCTGTTGGCTCTAGCACACACAAACATGTACACACACCTGTTACACCTCCGCCTGCTGTGTGACCTGACGGCTCTAGCAACGGTCGCCAGCGCCGAAAGTCGGCAGCACAGCGTTGGGGGTCTGCCAGGGGGGACCAGCCCTGGCGTGGTGTGCGTGTGAACAGGTGTGCATGTTTTTCGTGCACACACATATGTGTGTGTGCGTGTGTGTGTATGTGTGTGTGTGTACACATATCTGCTTAAGTACTTGGAATTCAATCCTCTTCTTCTCTAATCCAGTTCTTTACTTCAACAGAGAACTGAATTCATCGGTGCATATGCGTGCATGACCGTTAATTATGACATTTGCACACAGTGGAGAAAGCACACAGAATCCAGAAAGCCCAGTCTGTCAAGTTTCTTCCTGGAAACGGTAAGGAACACTGAAGGCAATAAGTTCCCTCCTTCAGCGTCTTTGTATAAAATGCTGTATGTTGTATGATTTGGCCGAACCTGTATATTCAAGGAATGTGTGTTCAAGAAATTTAAGGAGAAGGATCTCAAAAATTGCAAGCTCACATGGTGTCCAAGCCCAACAGATCTGATCATCACCAAACATATCTGACCATCCCCACAGTCACAATTCTGGCCAAACAACACCCCACACGCAATAGGAATGAGTGATGCCACCCACCTGCAACGCCGCTGAAAGCCGCGGCAGTGCGTGCGACAGTGCCGCACTTGCTATATTATAAAGCATATACTCCTCTCTATATTGACGCAGCACGCCTGCATAGACGGCCTCCACCTATATTGTGTGTGTGTGCACGTGTGTGTGTGTGTGCACGTGTGTGTGTAAGTGTGTGTGTATGAGTGTGTGCGATCACTCAAGTAGCCTTTCATGTCGTTGCAGAAAAATGGCAATCGCAACTGACGTGTGTGCGTGAGATTTTGAAAAGCTTCAATCTGATGAACGCACCACAGCTCACTTTGGTCGTACACAACTGAGGTATACAACTGACATCGCTCAACATTGCACGTGAAGTAGATCTACACGTACGATTCAATCAGGTCATCGAAACACACAGTTTTCCTACGTAGTTCTAACTAGTAGTATCACCTGCTGCAGTGACAAAGCGTTTGGATCTCCAGGTTGAGCTGAACACCGCCCCACTTCTTGGAACACTTGCTCTAATCGATGTAGCTGCTCCCCCTGTATCAAAGCCTGCATGGATGATGACGACATGTGCACGCAAAGGTTTGCTTGCTGGTGCTCACAAATACCTTGCAACTCAACCTTGAAAAGGGAGTGCCGAGTGCAGGCCATAAAGATCAAGCCAAGGCATTGTAAGTAACGAACGCAGGAACCACCTTGTGTTCCAGGCATTGATGAAAGGCATTGATGAGCCTGTACCATTCGGGCGCGGCTCATGCCGCGAGATTTAAACAACAGCTGAACAATAAGCTCAAAACCCCAGGGCAAACAGAGGCCTGGCATCTTGACCGCGCAAACCAGCATCCTAACTGTGTTCACATCCGTGCCCTCTCCTTTTTAAATTAAACACACATACGAGTTCAGATAAAAAAGGTCTGAAAAGCCACAAACCCACTGTGTCAGCCCAGCGCATTCCAGACCAGCCAGCCTCTAATTACGGCAACCAAAACACCAAACAGCCCACCGCGTACTCTAGCCGCTTCTTACTCTGACCTGTGCCATACCCTGCTTGTGCCTCTTCATCACAGCAGCCCATACAAAAGAAACAGAAACACTTAACCCACCTCATCCTCTAGCCGCTTCTTCTCCCGGACCAGCAGCGTGGCTGTGTCCTGTTCATGCCTGAGCTTGGAGTCCAGCTCTTGGATGTCGGCCTCTGCTAGATCCACCAGCAGCTGCAAGTTGTGCTGCAGCTCGGGCATGGGCACATCCGCCTGCTCTTCGGCCTGGGAAAAATAGGCAACATGAATAGTTGATCATAGACGTGCTGTAGCGAACGCGTGGGCACATCTGCCTGCTCTTCGGCCTGGGAAAAATAGGCAACATGAATAGTTGATCACAGACGTGCTGTAGCGAACGCGTGGGCACATCCGCCTGCTCTTCGGCCTGGGAAACATAGGCAACATGAATAGTTGATCACAGACGTGCTGTAGCGAACGAACGCATGGGCACATCCACCTGCTCTTCCGTCTAAAAATTCATAAGAATGACAAGCAGCATTGACCACACACGTGCCGTGGCAGTTGCATGGGCACACCCACTTGCCCTAGCAAAGAAAGTATCCACACAAGCGTGTGCATAAGCTACGCACAACATGCGTGCCTGGCAAGGCGTTTGCCTGACGTTACAAGATCCTTGCAAAACAATTAAAGCCAGCACCACAATTACACGGCAAACGAAATATACCCATCACCCTCGCCCAGAGCACGCAGCAAAACACACTGTACTCGCCACCCAACTGGGCAATGAAGTGCTCTGAGGTAGTGACGAGCCAAACACGAGGCCCGTACCTGTTGAATCATTCATACCTACAGCATCATACCTACAAGATCGCATGCACGCACACAGCGTGTCCATGCCCCCAGCACAACAAGCATGCAGCTAGGCAGCCCTGCTAGGCAGCCCTGCTAGGCAGCAGGCTGTGACCACCCCCACACCTGGACGTTGAGGTGCTCCATGTTGGTGATGAGCCTGGCCTGAGGCCCCCGCATATCCAGGATAGGCTGCGCAGCCAGGGGCTTGGAGGGAGCACCCGCGAGCACCTCTGAAGCGCTCTTGTACTCACGCTGCACACGGGCCTCTTTATGCTTCTTGCGCCACGTGGCCTTCTGCGGCTGGGGCACAGCACCCTGGGCCTGGGGCCCCTGTGTGTGTCATGGGTGTGTGTGTGCGCGTAGGTGTTTGAGCTGTCACGTACTGTGTGTGCGTATGTGTGTATGTGTGGTTTAGAGCTGCTGCTTTTCACACCGCACAGTGAGTACATCATACACACACAAACTGCCGTCATCACGTATGTAGCTTGGACTAATCCCTGTCAAAGTCAACCCGCACATGACCTGACCCTACACAGCTTTAACCTAAAACCACCCACCCTACACCTCCGTCCACATTCTAAACAGCCATTATCCACGGAGCATTTCACACACAGACACACACACCACATAGCTGCACAGCTATGACTCAACAGTCACTCAACACACCTGCGCAGCTTGCTGCCGTGCCGCTTCATCGTCGGAGTCATCATGACGCACGCCAAAACCCATTCCCACTTTCTTTGGTCGCAGCTTTGCCTCCACAGGCTTTGCAATACCTGACTTGTCTCGCCCCAAACCCTCTCCAGGCTTGTAACCCATTTTTTGGAGCAGTTTCATTCCGATACCTGACGTGTGTTTGTGACAGAAGGGTTGTTAGTGATGGCGCAGCGAACACGCGGTTAGTATCAAGCACTTCAGGTCTGGGGCACTTAACCTGCACACGCAGTGTATGATGCAAGTCTCACAGCTCACACAGGACTTTCAACTTCTAGTTAGGGTTGACCCAAACCATACATGGGATTACCAAATACTGTATATACGCCGTACATGACCGTATATACGCCCTATTCTCGTACATACCGTATATGAGGGAAAATGGATTCACTCAGAATTAATTCACAGGGGGGTCATTTTGCCCTATTGTACTTTAATTATATCCCATGTACGGTCATTCGGATACGGATACGGTCAGAAATTCCCATGTACGGACACGATTATACGGAGTATTCAGGTACGCTGTACTTCCGTATATACGGTCCTAGCCCACCCTACTTATAGTATGTAGTTGCACTCAAATAAGGGCAAGTTGGCTCTTTCGTAAGTTCTTGCGTTACTCTCTTGTTTGCTCCCTCATTATTTATGCTCTCATTGAGCTTGCACTACTAGCAAACACATGTGGTTTGCATGCAATAACATTTTTTGGAGGTAACATCTCAATAATAAACCTAGCAATGCGAAAATCGGCTCAATAGGCTTGTCTGCAGGAGGTGAGTGTGCTCGTGGGGCTTTTTACTCATCCGCGGGGCTTCCTTCTTGTCCATGGGACTTCCTACTTGCTCGTGGTTCTTCCTACCACTTGTTGATGAGAGGATTGTCACTGCTGGATTTTAAAATGATGCCCATTCTGCACGCCGATTCAGCACCAGCTGAGGTCCTCCGAGCATCACTTCTTTGCTTCTCAAATTGTTGCTCCCACTCCACACCCCCAACCCCAAAGCTGAAGCACACCCTGCTTCTCCCTCATGTCTTGTCTGCAGGGAAGGAACGTCATGGAGGCAAGCGGCCCCTCAAGCAAGGCGGGAGCGCCAAGGAGCAACAGCAAAGAAGGAAAGATTGCAAAAACAGAAGGACTGTAAAAGAATGAGAAAACTAAAAGAAGCTTGTTTCCTCCTGCCGGCCAGAACACACGTACTTTGTTTGGCTCTCGAGCTGCAGAGACAAATGAATTTTTTCGATCAGGGATGTGTCATGCGGTCATTTGGGACGTCCAATACGGTGAAATACGCGTTAAATACAGAATACGTGTATATTACGATCGTATTTTAAATGCAGTTTTGGGAGTGCCAATTTTTGACCCAAAATGGACCCGATTCGCCCTAAAATCACCCAAAACGTTTCCATTTCTTTTCCAATATATTATATGCTAATGATATATATTATGAAAGCACTGGAAGCTCACTGAAAGACCATTTTGGAGGCGGAAATTGCCTAAAAAGGTCAAAAACCAATATCGATTCATTCAATACGGTAAAGTACAATGTTAAATGTGATACGGCATATTATACGAATAGACCGTATGACACATCCCTGATTTTATGAGACAGAAACACGGCGCTCTTAGCAGTGCACTTTGAGAGCCTTAAAAGTCAAACGTGACACTTTCTGCTCTTTAGTCTGAGCAGTGCAAGCCATTACACAGCGTGCATCTCACCACAGAATATAACCTGAATTACCAAGGCGGCAATATCGGCAGAACAATCTCCAACCCGCGTGCAGCCCACATCAAGCGTGCGTGCACACGTATTGCTCTTAGTTCTGAGTGAGCATCCCTAATCACCAACGGCGGCACTCTCTAAGCAGCAGCACAATTCACTCAGACAGTGCACAGCTCACAACAAGCACGCCAACACACGTCCAACCTTCTCACCTTTTGTAAACTTTTCAAAAGTGCCAAACTCAGGGTCAGCTGTCCGCGAGGCTTGTCGTTGCGTCTCCTGTTTGTGCTGCTGCTGCTCCTCCTGCCTTCGTTTGGCTGCCTTGGCTTTGATCCTGAAGGATTTGAAAAAAGGAAAGGCACAGATGAGCGCATGTATATGGGTATGGTCTACGTACTGTATTTCTGGCATATCATACATGTGAATCTATGTGCACTTGAATGGGGTCTACATGTGTGTTTGTGTGTGTGTGTGTGTGTGTGTGTGTGTGTGTGTGTGTGTGTGTGTGTGTGTGTGTGTGTGTGTGTGTGTGTGTGTGTGTGTGAAAAATTAACTAAACCGGACCCTCATCAATCAACATTACAAAACATGTATTCACTTTTTTAAAATCCTAACCCAAACGTCGGAGGCAGCACAGCCTCCTCTTCCTTCCAACCACCTTTCCAATTCGCCTCAACACGTATATTTGCTCTCAGACCTGACTGGCTTCACCACACACTGCCCCCAAGTTTGGCATAAGCAGCACATACCCTTCCTATGTTGCTCGTTTCAAATCGTACCACGCATCACAACCTCTCTTGCTTCAACCCTACATCTACACGTATCTGGCACTGATAGCCGTAGGCAGAACAGACTCCTCCTGTGCCGCTCCCACAGCCTCGTATTGATTTGTACCACACCCTCTATTGCTTCAACCCTACGTCACGCGTACCTGGCCCCAAAAGCCGTAGGCAGCACAGACTCTTCCTCCTCTTCCCCTGCAGCTGCCCCCTGCTGGTTGGCAGGGCCCGCAGAAGCAAAGCCCAGCCCAGAGGCAGGTCCGGAGCCGAGGCCTGCTCCAGCAGGGGCGGAGGCAAAGCTGGGACGCTGCTCCTTTTCCTGTGCGGCACGAGCAGAGTGTTCCAGCAAAAGGGAATGGACACAATACACATTTTGAACAGACGCTCCTTTTCCTGTGTGGTATGAGCAGATTGTGTCAGCAAAAGAGGATGGAGTTAGGTGAAGCTTAAACACTCTGCTTTGCGTTAGCATAGTAAGAAACAGCCAGGTCCATGCACAACGATATTCTTACGTGACCTTGAAGCAAAGAAACCTACACTTTTAATATACAAGACGCGGAATCGGAGGGGAGAGGCCAACCCTAGAATATTGCAGTTTGCATGAGCGGCAAAATTGAACCATGGAGTAGGATGAGAGGATAGGCGTGAGCACCAAGCTCCTTCCATCGCGTTTTGTCCCGTGAGTCGACCATAGTAGATTGCAGCAACAAACTTCCTCCACATCAATAGCTGCAGCAATGCAGTCTCCACTCGATGACGCAATAAAAGAGTGGCTTTGCTACCAATGCAAGCTTTCAATGCAAATGAGTATTGAATGCATTCAAACACGACACAAACCCAGGCAACGACAAGACAGACTGACCAGTTCACATGGCTCTCCTTCATTTGGCCAGGTTCGCATGAACAAACCACAACTCGGGTTGAGAAAGAACCCGCCTGCTGCTAATTAAGCACATGCAGCGTATGTATGCATGTCCTGGCCAAACACTACCGTTGTGTGTTAAGTACAAGGGCACGTCTGGCTACCTGACGTCCATCGTGCCAGTGTGGGCCATCTTCACCCACCTCATCCTTGGTGGCTTTATCAGCACCGCCTGCAACGCCTTTGGACACAAAGCTCACAGGTGCCGTGTAGTCGGCCTTCTCCCGCTTGCGAGGCCTGGAGCAGTGTAGACACATGCACGTGTGTATGTGTATGAATGTCTATCTGTGCTTAACAAGGCTCTTTGAGTGCTGCAAAATGTACGGATAAAGCGCCCAGGACTACCGGCACCTCAAAAACATCAGCCGTAACTTTGAGGTTTGCTTATGATCAGCGTGTGCCAAAGCACCACATTTACATCGAGAAACTACGGAGCGCTGCTTGTCTGCAGCACTCCTCCTTGCTGATGCTTAGAGTCCTAACTGCATAGCATATTGTGCGAGTACATTTGCTAGACCTAATAATGTCTAATCAAACAATCCATGGAGGTGTCATCAAATTAGAACATGACTAAAGCTGTGGCTTACTAACCATGACCAGGGTTGGCCAGGCCCGTGTGCGGTGCATATGCAACATTTTGGCAGGGAAATAACCAAATTCACAGTCATATAGGGTATAGGGTGTACATAAACGGTTCTGGCCAACCCTATCCTGACATAAGGCCTGCACTCCTGTTAAAGGCCAGTTTCTCCCCCAAAAGCTTGCCTGCGATCGTCTTCAGAGTCACTGCCATCAGCAAACACGCCATACAGCCGGTCCTCCTCAGTCTGTTGGCGCTTGCCACGCTTGTTACGGTAATAAAACTCGCCCCCTATGAACTCTCCACCCTCTGTGAGACAGGAGTGTGGCAGGTTACATGTGTGTGTGTGTGTGTGTGTGTGTGTGTGCGTGTGTGTGCGTGTGTGTGCGTGTGTGTGTGTGTATGTGTGTGCGTGTGTGTGTGTGTGTGTGTGTGTGTGTGTGTGTGTGTGTAAACGTCGGATCAATCAATCGTACCACAAGTCACAGACCGTAACACGCAACACAGTTGAAAAGTCAGTTGAAGTAGAGGGTGTCTCTGCTGGCATGCAGATTGATGTTGCATTGCATGCAATGCAGTGTGCACGCTCCTCCTGTCCTGGAGGATGAGTACGTACCATAGTCGTTGTCCACATCAAATCTCTCCCTCTGCTGCTCCTCTTCCATTGTCTTTTTGGAGGAGGCAAGAGCGAATCAAGTTTAAGTGACAAAGAGCTGCTTGATTTTGAAGTGCATGCTTTGTCTGAATTCAGTCAATCCGTCTGCTGCGAAAGTAGTTTTCTCCAGAAAATAAAATAAATTCTGAAATGAGTTGAGAACATGAAACAAACTTGAAGGGAGTCCTTTTCCCGATAAAGAGAATGGAAGCGGCAATCGCGCAGTTTCTCGCCAGGTTTCCCGAACAAAGAGGGGATATTACAGAAGCCCAGGTCAGTATTTTTCACCCGAGAGATGAGGAGGCCGCCAGATTTTAGTTTAGGAGCCGGCACAGTGTGTTGCACAACTCAGAACAGCTACCTCTTGTTGCATGCCAGAAAAGCGTGCATGCTGTGATCCAGCTTGCGGAGCGCAGAGGACGAAACCCTACGCCCTAGTGTCCGCACATGAGAAGTCGAAACTTCACTACCTACGCCTCCACTGCTTTGTAGGAGCCTGCTTCATTTCTCTGTTTTCCGCACATCTTGTCATGCGCACGCAGGGAACCGTGCACGAGCTGCTGCAAGTCCTCAACACGCTTGCATGCCACCCAAGTTACACCTTGCAACTGGGCAGCTGCTTCCGTCATTGCCTCCTTCCCCTGGCCAGTTCCTTGGTGGAGCAGCATGTGCTCCTGCAGAAGGCCTCAGACGGGCCTGCAGCCAATCCAGCTTCTTCGAGCAGCAGCGATTTTGCGGTGGCTCTCCTCAAACTGTTGGAGCTGGCACCCCATATTTCCAGGTGGGCATGGGTTTTGTTTGACAGGGTCTTAATAAGCTACTGAGCATAAGGAATCCCTATCCAACAGTAAGAAGCCCTGAATTTCCCAATGATGGTGTACGCACTTTCCTTGCAATATCCCTCCTCTTTTCAAGCATCGCACTCCTTCCTTTCCTCCTCTGCAGCATCGTGACCCGCTACTTTGGGCACTTCCCCGGCCCACACTCCTACCTGCTGCCGGTATCTAGCGCGACCACACCTGAGCAGCAACAGAGTGGAACATCTCAACAAGAGCAGCAACAGCAGACGCAGCACGTGCAAGGCCATGAACTGGCTTTTGCCAGCCTACTGGGCCTGCAGCTGCTGCCAGAGTTGCGCAAAGCATGGGGAGCTGGTCCGTTTCTAGATCTGCTGCTGAGTGAGGACGTGGCCGTGAGATGGGTGGCGGTGCAGGCACTGGGCATACTTTTGGGCTTGGTAGGTTTGTGCATATGTGCAGTTCACGGTAGCTATACGAGAGGTGTGCAGCCTGTTATCAAGTGAATGATGGAGCATTTCATTCTTGGTTACCGTTCTCTAATGCCATCTATTTTGCTACTCATTGCAACTCACAGCCTTTATGCTTATAAATACCGGCAATGCTTTGCTGCCCTAAGCACTGCATAATACTAGCCAACATTTTGCCTGTTGAGGGTTCTCCTAACCCCATCCTGTGTTTCCTTATTCCTTTTCACCTCCTCCCTGTTTGCAGAGTGATGCTGCCAAGACACAGCTGTGTGGCCAATATCTGACAATTGAGCAGCAGGTGGGGGCTGGCAGTTATGTGTCGCTTTGGTGATGCGCAATGAATGAGCAAGGGGGCCAAAGCTGCTATGCGTAAATGTACAGCGTTTCAAGATGCAGTGGGCAAACTAGCTCTCAGCACCGAGGTGCCTGCCCTACACCCTAACCCCATTCCCCCCCTTGCCCTATTCATGTCCCAGCAGACACCCGCGCTCATACCCTCATCATCACACCTGCAGGTGGAGGTGCAAGTGCGTTGGCAAGCACACCGCACAGCTGCAGCCCTGGAGCAATCCACCCTGTGGCTTCCAACCCGCTCTAGCCCTCTCATCACTGCACTGCCTACTACACCTACCCCGCTGGCCATAGAGGAGGCGGGAGGTATGTTTTGTGTTTGTGTGTATGCGTGCCTGTGTGTGGATGTGCGTGTCTGTGCCTACATATTTGTTTGTACATGTGTACATGTGTATGTTGAGGATTGTGTACTTATGTTGTAGAAATGGTTGCTGGGTGACAGGCTGCATTACACCCCTCCCCCCCTCTCTGCACAAACAGGTCCAGGGTCGGCGGCTGCTAGTGGCGGTCGCTCAAAGCGTCGCCGCAAGCAGAGCCTGACAAGCGAGCAGCAAAAGCGTGGCGCTGCCAGCAATGCATCACAACCGCAGCAGCAGCTGCCACAATCTACGGCCAGGGCTGTAACGTTGCCTGAGCCTCGTGGCTTTGTGAGCGTGTGTGGTGTGGACCTACCTCGCCGTGTGAGTGGCCCCCCCTCTTCCAGCAATGGAGCCATGGCTGGCCTCACGCATTGCCACACCAACAGCGCTGGGGGGCAGGCAGCCGACGACCACGCGTTTGTGGGCACCCCCACTGTCATGCGTAACTTGCGGGCGGCGGCGCTCGCGTTGTGTGCGGAGCGGCCGCTGCTGTTGGAGGGGCCCCCTGGATGTGGCAAGACGCGGCTCATCCAGCAGCTGGCGGACCTCACACACAATACGAGCTCCATGGTGTGTGTGTATCTCTCTCTCTCTCTCTCTCTCTCTCTCTCTCTCTCTCTCTCTCTCTCTGTATATGTGTGTGTTACAAAACCATTCCTCCCTTGGCAGCTGAAGTAGTTACCAAGTTGGCATCCTATCCTGTTGCAACTCACAGACCTCCACACACGTTGGACAAAGAGGACAAAGCACGCTGATGTTCTCCACGCTCTTGCTTTAGTACGCCTAGCCCTCTTTCGTGCTGGCAAAGGCAAAGAGCCACCTTAACCCTAACCCACTTACGCTACAGCCTGCACAGTCAAGCACACTGTCCCAAATTTCTCCCCCCCTCACGTCAAGGCTGTCAACCTGAACATTTGCCTCTCCTATCTCCCCAGACCCCACTGTTTTATCCCCCTGACTGCTATACCACAGGTGCACATTCATCTAGATGACCAGATGGATGCCAAGAGCCTGCTGGGCGCGTACGTGTGCACGGCAGTGCCGGGCGAGTTTGCGTGGCAGCCAGGGCCCTTGACACAGGTGCGGACACGGACATGCACCTGGCTCCCTCTCTGTGCAGCATTACAGACCTCCCTTTCTTGCTGCGTACACAACACACACACGCACACACAAACGCGCCCACCCACCCACGCGCGCACCCCCCCCCCCTACACACACATACACATACAGGCAGTGGCAGAGGGGCGGTGGGTCGTGATCGAGGACATCAACATGGCTCCCCCTGACGTGCTAGCTGCGCTCGTGCCGCTCCTGGAAAGCCGCACGCTCACTGTGGCCAGCAGGGGAGAGGTGGGTAGCCTATATGTGCCTCTGCTTAAAAGTGATATACTGCTTTTGTCAGTTTCACGCGTACTTCTGTCACTGCAAGAAAGCTGCACACTCTCTGTGGCCAGCAGGGGAGGGAAAAGTGGGTGGCTCAGCCTGCTCTGTTTCAGACTACCTATCATAAATGTTGCAAAGACCTTACGCAAAACGCCGGCTCGGACCATGCACATGTAATTCTCAATTTATAAGGACATGTTGAACGGTTCTTGCCAGCCTTACATTTGCGCTCTCGTGTCGTCAGTGCTGCACGTGTCCTATACAAGGGGCTTGAGCAAGCAGCAGCAGCCAATTTAGGTTGGGGTGCGGAGGCCTGCCCATTGTAGTGCTCTCCAGGCGTGAGAAAACACATTCCACAACAGCACGCACGCACCCAGACACCGCGCATGCACACACATAATCCCACGCAAACACTGAAAACTTCTGTCACAGGTGCTGCGTGCTGAGCCAGGCTTCCAGCTGGTTGCCACGGTCACCAGCGCACCCACATCTGCTGGTGGCGGCGGTGGAGGAGGAGGGGCGTATGCCACATCAAACATGGCCAAGGTGAGGGTTTAAGCGATTGTCATTGAGTGTGTGAGTAATACACACACTGATTGTAATTGAGTGTGTGAGTATACACACACTGATTGTGATTGAGAGTGTGAGTAATACACGCACCCGCGCAGACGTTACACATGCTGCCAGCTGCCAGGTAGTCTGTGGGCATTGTGTGCCAGTTCACCCCTGCTCTTGGCAAGCAGCTTGGTTTGCTTTATTTACTCACAAGTCCACATTTAACACCACCCACCCACCCACACCCACACCCAAACCCACACTCACACACCCACACATACACCCACACTCACACCCCCCCTCACACACTCTCACACTAAC
>Ga0307968_1000500_pt1 | contig 27954 bp, 30 predicted proteins | sample OrgLakmetagen650_FD_201834 | JGI IMG/M metagenome (GOLD analysis project Ga0307968, IMG submission 201834) | Saline water microbial communities from Organic Lake, Antarctica - #650 | ecosystem: Environmental > Aquatic > Non-marine Saline and Alkaline > Saline | place: Antarctica: Organic Lake...
CCCCTCTCCGCCCCACCCACCTGCACTTCATGAGCAGCCTGCCAAGCCTGTTGCCGCTGATTTGGTGGGCGCGCTGCTCAGATTGCTCCCTGCTCAGCACCTGCCCCCCTACGTGCTCTGGCACTCGGCAGTGCTCATGCGCACCTGGCTGGGGGCTCACGCCCTCCCCCTGCGCCTGCAGCAGCCCCACCTGTCGCAACAGCAGCAGCAACAACAGCAACAGGCGCCCCCGCCCGCCTCTACTGTTTCCCCCCACACCCCCACAGACAGAACACGACCTGGTGGCTCTGCCCCCGCTCGTCCTTGGGCCTGCTCCCTGAGCCACGAGCAGCGCGAGGCCTTGGCCATTGCCGTGCAAGCAGCAGTGGCTGAGGCAAACGTGGAGCTTGACGGCATGTGGTGCGAGGCGTTCTTCACCCTGATGTGCCTCGAGTGGCCCGCTGCTGGGCAGGCTATCCTGCGGCCTGTGCTGCGTGTCTCCAGTGATATCATCATGTCCGGACCTCACTTATTCCCGACCGGACCTGCACAGGTAGGGGGGGTCATCTGACAGGGGGAGTCATCTGGTAATTGAGGGTGGAATAGGAAGGGGACTGAGTATTGGCTCTCAAGGTCACTGCTGCTTCTATTATGCTACCTGATAATACAACTGACTTGTTTGTGACACTGTCATCGTGCGAAAACCTGTTGTTCCTTCATTTTTGGGCACTATGTGAAAGCAATGTAATTCAGAGAATTCTGGGGACTTTCTATCCATTGACACGCCCAACTTTGTTGCTCATTTTTTTAAATTTAACCCAGGACTGTCTTCAAGCGTTTCATGGGGTCGTTAATTTTTACATGCTTTGCCTTACCTCAGGCTGCCAGTCGTCAGCTAGGAATGGGCTTGAGCGCAGCAGCAGCACTTCGCACACACCTGGCTGTCCAACGCCTTGTGGGGTTGCTGCAGGTGCGCAAGAATAACGGCCACATTGGTGTTGAGCTTTATTTGACCAGTAGTTTGCATACCATACCATATCTTACCTTCATGTGTGAAATTTAAACCTGATGGGATCTATGCGATGGGGTGGAGGCAACACCTTCTTTTCGCAATGCAAGACAATGCAAGGCCCTTTTTTTTCGCTCAAGCAAAGAAGGCCTCTACTTTTACATAACCGAAGCAAAAAGCAAGCATACCCAAAAGCAGGAAAGTTGAGCAAATGGCATATTGGGATCAAATATATATGTTTGGGATGTATTGGCCAGGATTTGGGTGTAGGACTGTCAGAAACCCTCTAATTTTGTGCCAATGCAAGCTTTGCAGAGACTTGGATGATAAGTTGAAAGATCTGCATGTGGCACCATAAGGGTTTCGGGAACGTTTGTGTTACGCTGTGATATAAGGACTGTTCAGTGTCCTGCATGTTTCTCTTCTTGTTAAACTATGTTTGAAGACTCTGCGCAACACCCCCAACTCCCATTACTGCATTGCAAGTACATGGCTCCCGCCTGCTTTACAAGTCAGAAGTCTAGAGCGGACGGCCTTGCCTCCACCCTGTTGGGTTAACATGACAGCTTAATTCCACAAGCCTTCTGTATCTCTCAGAATTCATTGCCAATTTCCTGCATTAGTCACTTGCAACCACGCTCAATCTTTATTTTTCCAATGTCCTTCCCAACCAAGTCCGTGCATGTCGTGCTTCAATTGTAAAACCAACCCTGCGAAAAGAACCCCTGCTGCGCGTTGCGTTAAATAGCTGGCAATCCTCACCTCAAATAGCTTCAACTTACGTCTGTGTGCTTGTGTATGTGCTGTCAACACGCACTGCAGCTGGTGGGCGTGATGCGTGAGGGAGAGCCCAGCCTTGAGGCCCCAATTCCCCAAGTACAGGACCTCAAGCTCAGACAGCAGGACGTCACAGAGGGCCAACAGGTCCCTATGAGTCAGGTGCGAGTTTGTTATTTGTGTGCAAATGTGTTTGCGTTTGTGTTTGTACGGCTGGCTGGGTTGTTAAAACATGGATGGCACACTACGCATGTACCTATATGTGGCTGAAGCTGATTCGAGTTTGCAGTGATTGCCTTAGGTGGGCTTGTCTTATGGATAAGCACTTGCACAGGAGATGTGGCCAGTAAGACTCAAAGTACGTGCATGCAAAAGAGAGGAAGGTGTTGTTTGTATTCAAATCTTTTGAGATCAAGCTAAATTTTTATTATGGCCCGTCTCCTTCTCCTAAGCTTGCTTGGGCGGTCTTTGTTTCCATGGTATACAGTTGGAACAATTGTACCTATCTAATGGCATGATATTTAATTAATACTGATCTGTGATTTTCAATTTGTTATTTGTACGCTTGGTCAGAACTGTCAATATACATCGTATGACCGTATATGTCTGTATATTTGGTGATTTCGCTGCCCAAAATACCACAAGTACACCGTATGCATAGGGTTCTGGTCAACCCTAATCATTCACCCTCTGTAGACCTCTAAACGAGATAAACCAACCGTACTAATCTTTAAATCTGCTCAACCCTTCTGTCATTGATGAAAAGAAGACTTTGCTGCCTGGCATACTGCCATTGCATCGCAGTCGATGCTGAGGCAACCTCGCAAGTTTTGTGACCAGTGGTAATGAGTGCATTGGGCTCTGGAGTGTTGTTTTGCATAATCTGTACCATTAACATCCCCTCCTCATGCACATACACAAACATTCACACACAAACACCTGTACATACTTGCACACGTACACATTAAAGATTAGAGGGAGGGCACTGAGGCCCCAAAGGGGTAATCCAGTGTTTGTTTGCTGCTACGGTGCTTGCGCCCTTACTTGCAGTTTTCAAGCTTACCATTATACCGTACCTTTCCTATAACACCCCGCATGAATATCGTTCTTTTGCCCTACAAGGTGACTGCAGTAAGCATTCACTATCTTTTTTGATCCTACGGGGATGTGCGGGTATGGTGTAAAGAAATATTTTTGGGTCGCTGCAAGCGACAAGAGTCCCCCCAGCCTCCCCCCCACCCCCACCCCTGCTCCCCTCCCGCCCCAGCAGCAGCGATTGGAGATTTTACAGCGGGATGTACGCAGCTTTTTCCACAGCAACAGCCGAGCAGACAGCAGCACATCAGCAGCAAAAGGAGCAGCAGCTGGCAACCGACCAAGCCAAGCTGCTGCAAGCAAAAGTGGAACGGGTTGGGCGCAGGAAGCAGTGAAGAGAAAAGCCTTGGTTTTGGAGGACCAAGCTGCAATGCTTGTGCACGCAGAGCAGATTAGAGCAGCCCATCAGCTAATAGATGAGCAGGTGGGGCAGCTAATGCGGCAAACAAGATAACGCACCATGGCTGCCCGCACCAAATCCGCACCATCAGCACGCGCAAGCACAAGCAAGGCACCCAGCAGCAGCAGCAGTGAGGAGAGTGAGGAGAGCGCCAGTATCAGTGATAATGTGATAATGGCTAGAAGAAGCAGAATCAGGTTTTGGGGGGGGTGGAAGGGCAGAAAAGGTGAAAGGCAAGAGAAGAAAGGGCGTCAGGCTACAACATGCAAATAGCATGGTGGCTTTCCTTACCCCCCTTCGTGGTGTTCTCTTTCGTTTAAAGCTTATTGGTGCAAAACAGATCTTAAAATCCTATGGGAAGACAGCGGTTCGGGCAAAATTTATTTTTTTTGGGGGTGCGGGAAAATGCGAGATTCAACAAAATCTTTCTGAAAGTTTGGGTGCGGGATGAGTACGGTTAGGTACGGAGGTACGGTATGTAAATTTTAAAGCAACTGGGCTTGCAATTATGGGACACATATCTTATCGGCTGCAGCGTATACCCTACATTTCAAGCGCCCATATGCTGTATGTATTTAACCAGCCAGAGAACGTAATTGAGTGATGTTTCGTATTTTGGAGGCGTCACTAAAATCGAGGTATTGCAAGAGAGTAGGGTGGGCCAGAACCAAGGGCCAGATTTATACGTATATACGGTGTACATACGGTATTTTTAGCAGGGATATTACCATACATACTGTCATATACGGTGTGAATATACGGTCCTGGCCAACCCTATAAAGAGGTGAAAAGACCGATTGGTTGGTGAGATGCAAATTAATATGCCATTTCCACACACAAAGCATCATACTAGGGTATGGATGCCCTTCGTGAGCGTTAGTCCTGAGTTTCTTAGGGTAAATGGTAATGTCAGCTTCAATTTGAAGCTCGATTGGGTCCAACTTGATGGGATGGCGTGTGAGTTGTTGCCCCTTGCGTGCAAAACGAGCAACCTTTTATTTCCACAGTGCAAAAACACCTACATCTACTCTCAAATACTTATACACACAAACACATACACACACAGGAAAACGCCATCCAGTGCCAAGTCTCCTTTCAACCTAGCCAAGAGAAGCGTGTGTATTTTTCTGTGGCCGGCATCGCGCTACCTTCAGCTGCAGAGCTCCTATCCCATGCCACTCCCACGCCCCCCGGACCCACTGCAACCGAGACTGCAGCAGGCACTGCTCATTCCCCGGCAACTGCAGTAAGCAGCGGCGGTGTGCCTGCGATGCTTAATCCTGAGGCCATCCGTTCCACACCTGCCCTCAACATCATGCACAGCTCGCCTGCCATCGTCTTGGGGGAGGCCTCTGCCACTCGCCTGCACACGGGAGTAGTGCTGTCCACGGCTCCTCTCATGGGAGGGGCACCTTACGTGGACCCTAATGTGCCTCGGTGGTTGCACGTGCACGTGAGGCCGTCTGTGCGGGGCCTACTAAGGCTCATGCACGAGGCACAGCTGCGCAAGGGAGGGCTGCTGAACACGCTGCGAAGTCTTGCAGACGGGCACTGGGTGCTGGCTTTCCAAAATGGGGATCGTTGTAGGGACGCTCACGGCAAGGTGCAGCAGCACACAGCGCAGCTGCGGGGGCTGTACAAGCAGCTAGCACATGCCTTTATTTCACCGTTAGTGCTTGATTAAGTTTATCCAAACTGGAATAGGGGTCAGGGTTGGCGGGCATTTTAACAATGACGCCAATTTATTTTATTTATGTTTCGCCTTTTCTGTAACGCAAATTCGTGACAACCTTATATCATGAAGTGCTCTTAGAACTGCTAGTTAATATTGTAAGGATGCAATAACGAGCATAATGAGACTTCCTGAGCTCGTCGAGAAAGAGAAAGAGAGGAAGCAGGTGCTGTCCCCCTCCCAAGAAGACACCCGTTCCATCAGGTGTGTGCTTATGTTTGTCAATGCATGGGTGCCAGGCAGGCAGGTGATGTGTTGCTGTCCAATAGCATGCTCTCCCAAAAGATGCAAGCTTGTGCTGCCACACAGTCTCGGTAATAATCCGTGTTTCATGATTGTGTATCGTGCATGCGTATGTGTGTAGGGGGAAGGTGCATACGTGCGCGTGCGTATGTGAGTGTGTGTGTGTGTGTATGTGTGTGTGTGTGTGTGTGTGTGTGTGTGTGTGTGTGTGTGTGTGTGTAGGGGGGAAGGTGACTTGTGAAAAGTCCGCAAACCATTGCAGGCGCACATGCTCCCTCACACTTTCTTCTCCATAGCTCGGCTCAAGGGCGTGTGCTCAGCAGCCACGGCGTTTTCCAGCCACATGTACCCAAAGGATCAGGGTGGAACAAGGATAAGTTGCTGGCGCCCCTCCCCTCTCCGTTCCCTGCGGTCGTGCAGCAGCTCAAAGCCGACTCAAAGCAAGCAAAGAGCAACCTCGACCTTCCTTTCCGCCTCCCTCCACCAGGAGGGGCCCTAGGTAGGATCAAGACGTCTGAGAAGAGCATGCACGTTTTGTGTAGGTCAGGCACTTTTCAAAATCCCTGAATTGAGCATGCATGTCATTACCTCAAATTGCTAATTTATGTTTGGGTGATTATGTGCGCTGAGGCAGCCACGACACGTAGCCAAGAAAAACTGGTTCCAATATGTATTATGCACAAGCATGAACTGGAAGCAAGTGCTCTCTCCCCTATCCTTTTCTTTTGGTGATATCTGCTCACAGGCGTGCAGAATGCCAGGACACTTGGCTCCCTCAGCAGTTCACCAGAGCGTGCAGCCAGAGCTGAGGAAGCAGCAAGCATCCCCAATCTTCACTTTTCTTGGGACTCAGAGTTTGAGCACTACTTGAGGCATAAAGTTGGCCAAACAGGTCAGGCCGGGCAGTGTTATCAGGGTGAAAAATTGCTTTGTAGTTAGATTGCGTAGTAGTACAGAAAATGTGAAGTGGATTGTTGTTTCTTACGCGTTCATAGACCATTCTGAGCTGCTGCGCTTTTAATGCTAGCTTGAGGCCTTGAACGCCTGGTGCCCACCTGCAATTAAATGTTTTATTCATGCGAAGAAATTGTTCCTGACGTCACAGGCTCTGCAAACTGCTCAGAACACAGCTTACCTTGCATACAGCATCTGCAATTGCTTGCATCACATGATGAGATCCGCCTACTTTTACTTTGCCTGCAGGTGGCTTCATTAAGGCAGTGTCTGACAGCCCTGTTTCTCCAGATGCTGCCCTAGAGCCCACTGAGCGGAGCAGCGTGACCTGGTTTAGGTGCGCAGCAGATCGTAGATGTCATCAGCCCTGATGCTAGATGGTTACTGACTCGAAAAGGTCTACGTGTTCGGTATAGCAAATCATGAATTTAACAGCTTTGTTGGTGGTCAATGCAGCTTAGGCACCACTGGTTCCTGTCATAATCATCTACTGTATGGTGCTTACATAGGGTTGGCTAGAACCATACATGTATACGTGTAAATACGGTGTTGGGGTGCATATACCGTATACAGAATTGGGGTGTGTATATTATGTACATTATTCAAAGCAGGAATTACCAATACATATGGTCGTATATGCGATGTACATACCAGGGTTGTTCAGTTTCGAGGTTTGGCCAAAAGTTCGGGTTTGCAAACTTTCACGCATTTTAACGATTATGAAAAGTGCCGTTCGGAGTTCGGTCAAAGTTCGACGAACGTTTAAGAGTCCGTCGAACTTTACAGCATGCGTCTGTCAAAATTGCAAGGGACAGCAGCCCCCCCCAGTTCAGTCCCTCTCTTTCCTTGCAGTGTAAGTAACATGTTCAATAATTTATATATGGAATATGATCTGTAATCTGCATCAGGCCAGGAAGTTTCCTTGGTCTTAAGGCCAAACTTGTCACACATTTCTGAACTGCTAAGGATTTATACAACGTGGCACTTGCACAGCACCTTAAGGTTCTCCTTTTTCTGCTCTACAATGATGACGTGGTCCCATTCCGGCCCCTTTTTACCCCCTGTAATTAATTATTAACATACACAACCAATTGGGAAGATTTGAAGGTGAGGGGAGGAGCCCAAGGGCCCGTTTCCCAAGATTGCACATCAAACCCTTCAAACAGTTCAAGAGTGTTAAAATTCACGAACTTTATCGAACCCTTGCTCCCAAAAAACGAATTGAACAACCCTGATACATTACGGTTCTGGTCAACCTCATGCCTAAATCTTTGCGTACTGCAAATATTTACAACCCCTTGCGGTTGTGTCAACCAAATTTGAAGCTTATTGTATGAAGGCCCTGCATAACTTGTAGTAGGCACAAAGCTATAGGTTTGAAGGCCCTGAAATCAAATCCCGGTCAAAACACCCTTCACATGCTGTGTCCCTGAGCACCAATTATATGGATGATTTGCTGTTCAAAGCATGTTTTTTTCCCCCTTTGTGGTTAACTACATGCGTGTAGAGGCCTTCTTTGCTTAATCAGATTAAAGGCAAAAATACCTTGCTTAAGCTCGCATTAGGGTTCATCAATCGGGTAGTCTTAATTATAGTATTGGTTACGTAAAGTACAGGTAACTGATTAATTGATATTTGCTGAATGTGTTCCCACGCTGCCATCCATGCAGGGACAGCTACCCAGACCCACCTCCCAGCCACCGTCGAGACGTGATCTCTGTACACCAGTGGCTGGAGGGGCAGATGCTCAAGCTAGAGCGCTCCCTCGTACAACAGGGGCTGGGACACAAGCGGCAGGGGCACGGGCAGCCCCGCAAGCAGGACCTGCCCAAACATCAGGACATACCACAAAGCAAGCAATCAGGGCAGGAAGCAGCACAGGAGCAGCAGGCCCCGCAACAGCTGCAACAGGCACATCAGCAGGAGGAAGGGCAGAGCCAGGGACAGCTGCAGGAGCGGCAGCTACAAGGGAACGAGCAGGGCCTGGAGCAGCAGCAGCAGCAGCAGCAGCAGCAGCAGCAGCAGCAGCAAGATGAGAGTATGGGGCATTTGGACACAGGAGAAAATGAGCAGCCTGCACAGAGAAACCACCAGGGTCCAGACCTGGTGCTGGCTCCGCCACAGATCCAAGAGAATGACTCTGCCAGCCCACCTGTAGAGGACCCAGCCTCGTTGCCGCAGCAGCATGAGGGAAGCCCTCAGGCATCGCCCCGAGCAGCGGTGGGAAACGGGCAAGGGGGTCACCCTCAGCAACACACAGCGCACACGCCCCTTCACAGGCCAGACGGTTACCTGTCCAACGATGGGCGCGGGAGCGTGCAGGTGTGTGTGTGTTTTGTTGGGTTGCCCAGGCCATTTCAATACTGCATGTATTTATTAAACACCCCTCTCACGTTCATCCTGGTTCACGCCAAAATTTATATGTCCTGCATAACCCTGAAACTGTGGAAACGACAGGTCGGGCCAAGTTCAGTGTAGTTTATATCTTCACAAAGGCCTCCAGATCAGTATGGCTGCTCAACCTTGTTCTCATCATACACATCTTTTTACCAACAGCACCTAACTCTCTACTCATTTATGTAGCATTCCTTTACATGCCCCCCCCCCCTTGTCTGGCTTGTAGGTGACCCGTGACAGTGAAGGATTTTTAAGCACGGAAGTGCTTACACACCAAGAGCGGCTCTTCACCCGATGCATGGAGGAGTTGTGCGGACAAGTTGCCACGTAAGTGCGCATATGTATGTCCTGTGATGTGTGTATTTTTGTGTGTATGTGTGTATGTGTGTGTGCGTGTGCCAAGCATTCAACTCGCAGAATAACTTTCTCTTTTCACTTATACTCCTCTTGCCATTTCTGTGCGGGCCTTGGGATCCCACGTGGCCATCTTGGCCTGTCAATCCTGCAGCCATGGCACTGTAATGGATCATGCCTCCTCCTTGCATCCATCAAGTACCAGGAACAGACACAGGTCCACTGGCAGCACTCTGACAAAGACTTGTGTGCATAGGAGGGGGACAAAGGATGAGCCACCCACCCAAAGCAAAGAGCGTGGCCACTACATCTTACATTGACTCATTGCACCATGTCATATGCCATATGCCTTGCATGCTTGTATGCGTGCAGGATATGTGTGGAGCGTGGTCACCTGATATGGCAGCTGTGGGCAGCTCTGAGACACATGCTGCGCCTTGTGCTGCAAGACAGAGAGACGTCAAGGTCAGCGCAAATCAATGTGGGGGAGGATGTGTGAGGATAGGGACCGTTTGTTCTTTGCATAATGCTTTACATAACGTTGTGCATGTGGTGAATGATGAGCCCGTTTGAGCCTGAAGAAATGGACAGCTTTGCAGGCGATCCTCCAAGGGCTCGCTTTCTTTCCTCTATATTTCCCTGCATGTAAGTTTCTGCGTGTCTCTTTGCTGCCCCACCAGGCATGTCGCACCCACAAGGCTGATGCAGCTCAACAGCTCACAGAAAACCCCCAAGCTCTTTCTGTTCTTTCTTGCATATGGCTTGTGTCTATGCTGGCCCACCAGGCAAATCACACAAGAGGTCAGGCATATGTCTCAGCAAATCCAAAACTAAATGAGTTCAGCATTTCTTCTCTGTGCATTTAAAATCATGCCTATGCCACCCCCCCATATTGAACAAGAAGCCAGGCAGATAGGGATCCAGAAGTTTTTAGAGGAAATGATAACAGCTCCTCTCCTTTGCTCGTGTCTATGCCTCCTCATCAGGCATATCACACGAGAGGCCAGGCGGAGTGAGCTCAGTGTGGTGGGCAGAGTGCAGGCAGATCAGAAAGTGACAGAGGCAGAGATGGAAGAGGTGGGTGGAGGAGAGGGCTTGTTTTGTTGCTGGATGTTTGAAGTTATGAACCAGTTCTAAACATACGTTTAATTTCTGCTTTGTTTGACATACCAATGTGCAATTTTAAGTCATGCCGCATTCAGTGTCATCCGTGACAAGCGGGAGAGCGTCGCTAGCGACGCTGAAAAGTTAGCGAAGCCCATCACGCGCGCAACGCGTGCGTGCATATGCATGTGTGTGTTTGTGTATATGCATATGTGTGTATGTGCGTGTGTGTGTGTGTGTGCCTTGCTGCCCCACAAACTCTGCAGTGGTGTACATGGCACTAGAGCTGGCTTTGCTGAGGCAGGCATGAGGATATGCTGCTTCCAAAAGGACAGGGCAGGTGCAAGCATTGTGCCCAGGATGGCCACAATGTTTCACACGAACTGCTTCCTCAAGGGTCGCATGGCAAACTTCCGCGCGTCATGACATCTGACTAACTAAAAATAAATAGCCCATTGAAATCAGCGTAATTAAATTATGAGTTCAAAAACTCATGCTTGCATGGTTGACCGTGAACTTTGCAGCCGGAACACAACCAAGGGCTCCTGACTCATCAAACGCAGCCAGGGAAGTATGCTGTTAGATACTGCACCAGCATAAAGTGGTCTGGGGGCTTGGCTGAGGAATCCTAGGCAGCCTTTAAATATAAAATGTTGCTCTAAAACTTTACACACAGCACCCCAGGTCCCCCATTCTTCCCTGCCTAGGTAAAGGTTTTGATTAGGAGCCTATGTCAATTCTCAGCCTGGGAGGTGCCCTGGGTGGGCCTGGGGAGGCTTGTATGAATTTAGTCAATGCTAAGGGCTCACGCCCCCACAAGGGGGCTTTGCCAAAGAACAGTTTTACTACAAGTTGCCATATACTAAAGGGGTCTTAATTTGCTGACAATGCAGGTTAAGCACATGAACGAAGTCTTGAACAGGTGAGGAGGGGTGCTTACCGCTGCTGTTGTGCTGGGTGTGAGTCACGTTTTGCGTTGCCTTGTGTGTGTGCGGTTCAACAGTTTTCAGCCATTACCTGTCCAATGGGCTCCTGCACGTGCAAAAGGATGGCAAGCACGTCTGCTGTTATTAGGATTCCAGCAATTCCGTACCTCTTGCTCTAATTCCTCAGGCGGGTGTTGTCTCGGCAAGCAGATATCGACCAGCTCAGGGTCAAAGTCACAGAGCTGGAGTCACACATCGCAAGTCAGGCCAACTTCAACCCCGCGCTGATGCAGCAGCAGATTGATGAGCTGCAGATTAGCGTCAGCATCTACGAACGACAAGTGCAGAACCTCAACGCAAAGCATGATGTGAGTAGAGGAAGGGGGGACAGTAAGGCACCAACTATCTTCATCGAACCTTTCTTTCCAAAAGCTTGAGCTCTACACGTGAATGTGCCGTGGGTCAGACTCTTTGACCCTTGAGCACCTCCCACTGTGTTGAATCCTACCTGTAGTAAAAGATATAGCCTACGTGACCTCGCACCTCCTTAGGCATCCGTTCAGCCTTGCCATATCTTTGCCGACGTTTTCTAGGGTGGTTGCATGCGCCACAGGTGCATGCTTACACGCATACACGCACGCACCTGCTCACGCTGCTGCCATAACGTGTGTCTGCTCTTGCACAGACGGTTCAACGGGACTTCAATGAGGCCCAGAAAGAAGTGCAGTACCTCACCAATAAGCTGTCTGAGGCGCGCAATGACTATTCAGGCATGTGCTCCAAGCTGGCTGTGCGCACGCCACGCCCTCATCAACCAAGAATGCCTCCCTGGGAACTGGTGAGCTGGTGTATTAGATTTATGTGTGTTGTTAGTGGCCTATAGGAGTTGTGTGTGTAAGCGTGTGCGTGTGCATGTGTGTGCTTTGATCAGGAAGCTGACGTGCATGCTGATCTGCTGCGTACCTTTACTGCGTACAACCTGTCTTTTGTCTGCACCTTCAAGCCCCCTGATACAAATGACTTGTTGGGTCTACGACTAGACTCAGCTAAACAGTGCTGTAAGGCAGGGTCAGAAGTCGTTTGCTAATAAAGGCTCAGGTGATGTGGGCTCTGTGCCCCTCCCCCCGCCCCCCTACACACACACACACACACACACACACACACAGACACACACACACATACACACGCAGACACACACACGCACACACACACACACGTATACATGACGTCACATACACAATGCACACAATTACACACATAGAATTCTCATGCTTGCAGATCAAAGAGGAGGAGACTATTCTAGCTCAGCAGGCACTCCGGGAGGGCTGCTCTCCAAAAGACATGCACCGCCTCATGCTGGGGGTGTCGTTCACCAACTGGTAAGTCTTTTTCACTGCCTTCCCGTGCCACATTTTGAAAATTCGTACCTCCACGCACAGTCCGTCTTACAGCCTTATTATTGCAGCTCGTGAGCAGCAGCAACTTCTACGTACCTCATTCCTTTCTCTCCCGCTTGTAGTTTGGCGATCCAATTGCCCACAAGCTATTCACTACCAAGCTAGCAGAAAGCAGTCAATGTAGCATCTTTTACCCATCCCTCCAGCACTCCCTCTGCCTCTTCTGTTGCTTCCTATGAACAGATCCTGGAACACTTATTGGCCAATCCCAAAATCCAACCCTCAACTTTTCAATTCTGGCTCGTTTTCCCTTGCAGCAACATCTTGCCGTGGGTCAACCCCTTCATGGTGAGGACATTTTCTCCAAGTTCCGTCTCTGAAAGTCCAGTGCATACAACTAGCTCTATAAATGCATGCATGCATCCTCAGGGTCTCCTGTCTTTTCCAGGTATTCGTGCTAGTGTTCAGATGACCAGATGTTCAGATGAGTAGATGCCTGGGCATCACTGGCACATAGATGACGCTTATTTGGCGAATTGAACAAGGTTCACATGGCCCTGCTGGCATCATCCCCTTGTTACTGCTCAGCCATCTTTCAGGAGCTGCAACTGCTGCCATTTTTGTCGCACAAACAAAGAATGCTGCAAGCATGCTCATGATATGCCACCAAGATAAAAAAAATCTCAGCTGTAGATGCAGCATTGGTCCATCACACACGTACGCTGCATATTGTCCCTTTCCTGACAGGGCTGCTGCCGAACATGGACACCCTCGCTTAAGGGCAATGGAGAAGAGGGGCCAGGGGCCCTGGCAGAAGCCCTTGGTGCTGAAGATGATGATGCAAAAAGCATTGCGCCTAGCAGCATGTACAAGACTGGTGTGTGGACGTGAGGTTGCACTTTCCTGCTGTTGTGTGCTGCACGCTGCTGATGGGTGACCAGTAGGACTAGAGAAAAAAATATGATTCTGCTGTTTGCGCTTGAGGCTTTTCATCTGGGCTTAACAGTCTATGAATGAAGTGTTTGGTATGGGATGCTCAATTAGTTTGCCCAAACAGGCAGCACGTAGTTTTGCGCTGTTGGCACGTCCGTGCTTATAGCTCTTCCCTCAACATGTGGGCAGAGCCATGTATCGTTGACAGATGCTGGAAACAGCGAGAATGAATTGATCACAGACATAGTACAAGCCAATTACACAGTCCAATGATGAACCACATATGCAGGCACTGGAGGCCACCACAGAGGTGCCTCTATGCAGTCCCGACCAGGCAGCATCGGGGGAGGAGTCAAGGGGCCACGCAAGTCTAAATTCTTCCAGGCCGCTCTGACACCGATCAAGGACCTGCTGCCTCAGCTCATCCGCCTGATCTCCTCACAGAACGTGCCACGCATGCTGAAAAGCCTTGCACCCGAAGTCGTGCAAGCGATTGCTCAAATGGCCAACCACGGTATCGACCCTGACAGTGTGGCCTGCCTGCTCCTAGGCTGTGTATCACCGAATGGTAAGCGTGCGTGTGTCATACCTTTCAACGGTTCTAATTGCTCAACAAGATGCACGAGTGGTTTGCAGTTGGAAGTTTAGAGGCAGGATGCGAGGAAAAAGCTCTAGAAAATATCTCTCTGCTTAGCAACGCACCTGCATACCTTTGTCACACCGCAACACGCGCGTGCTGTGCAGGTGTCGAGGTCACCCCCTACAAGTCTCTGGCAGGCATACTGTCAGAGCGTTTTGGTGGCACAGCAGACGACATCGGAGGCCCACTGACGGAATCCCTCGTGATGGCTGCCATGTCCACCCGTGAACGTATGGAGCACTTAGAAAAGCAGCTGTTACAAAAGCACAGGTGATGAGCGGGGACGTGCTGTGCATTTGAGAAATGCCTATCAATATTTTATATGAAATGTCTATACACGTGGATGTGTGCAGAATTGTGCAAGCCGTTTTGTGAGGTTCTGCATCCCGGACCTTGATGGTGTCTTATGTCTTTCTTACAAAGCTTTCCTGATACTGAAAAGGTATAAAAACCAAATTGGACTCAGGATACAATACGGGTGAGTTAAAGAAGTTGAGGTGTGTGATCACCCAGATGTAAACCATTATCATACACACCTCTGCATGCAAGCACGTGTACCCACTTGCACACACACAAAGCGTGTACGCACAGGATGGCTGTGAAATACCGAAGAGCCATAGTGGAGCAGCGAAAGCAGGCTGAGGATCTGAAGGAGCAGGAGGTCAAACTGCAGCAACGCAAAGTCTCACGGACACCGCACCCATTGACGCACCTGCTGTCACAGAAACGGGTTGAGTTTTTCACGGGGCTCGGTTTAGACCCCTCTGTGCCTTTGGTGCTGCAATATGAGGGCAAGGTGTACAGCAGGTAGGGTCTTAATAATCAGTGTTACGACTTGGGCATCGTTATGTTTTCCAGCCTTGCATCATCATGTTCTTATGCTGCCCGGTCTTTTGGCATCAAGCTACTCACATGAACAAATTGCCTGTCTGTCTTAGTGTGCATATCCTGACTTCGTTGTATCAGAGGAGGTACCCATTGAAATATGTCGGCGTGAGCAACAGAGACACATGCTCTGTACTGCAATCCTTTTCCGTGGCCCCTTTAATATATTCAGCTCAATTGACAAAGCGCGTCAGTACATCGACATGAAATTGACCATTATTGTCATGCAAAGAACTTTCACCACGTCCTCTTGCTCCTGTCTGCAGGAATTTAGACAAGGGAGAGGCAGAGAAGACAGCCAACGTGATATGGCAGAATAAGCGTGAATTTGAGAGCACCTATGGCGTCAGCATCACCCTGGCAGACTACCTATATGTCTACCTGCACCGCAAGTTCACCACCCCCAAAACACTCAGTGAAGCCGCCTACAACCTCCTTTTCAACCTGTCCAAGCATCTGTAAGGAGATCAGCGTGGCAAAACAGTACTTTTTGACTGCCGGCTACTGCTGTGTGCCACTTTTTTCTGTTGAAGATAAGGCTCGTTTATTTTCTCCTTGCCAGGTATCCCCCAGAGGAGGCTAGGCACACGTCAATTGTTGATGTTTTCTTGGCTAGGTGCAGCTTGTACAGAACGCTCACTGCCACCTACTCATTTGCAGGTATGACCCAGACTGCTGCATATTCATCAAGGTGTGTGAATCCTGATTTAGAAAAAAAGACCAGACAAATGCATAGATGTGCACATCAAGAAGTTGCACTTCAATGTGCACTCTGCGGCATTGCGTGCCGACACTTACTTTGGTGAATTCCCTGTACAAGGAACTAGCTGTTTAATATGTAGTTGCCCTTTATAAGTCTCCTCAAAACAGACATAGGCTAGCATTACCAAGCGTCTGGACTTAGTTGTGTGTATGCTTCGTAGTGCATCAAAGGGATTGACTGATCACTGTGCAGGTCTTTGTTAACGAGGTTGGAGAGGACATAAGGGAAGCCCAGGACGGTTTGACGCAGACCTTCTTAGATGCCCTGAAACGCATTGACCAGGAATCAAATGCCAAGGTGACGAAAGCCTTGAGCTTTCTTTTCAGTCTTCCAGATGCCCATGCTCAGCTGCACAATTTCAGCGTTTCACCCACATCACACATACAACATGCACCATCTTAGAAAAAAGTTGTGTTCCTGTGGTGGTTGTTCCATCTGAAAAATTGGCATCCCCTCACATGCACACTCTATCCTGTGGCAGGCAACTGGATGGCTGCTGAAGAATGACATGCGAACAGGTTTGCGCAAGTCTTTCAAGAACAAGACTGAGCACCAAATGTTGGAGCTCTTTGACGCTCTTGACAGTGACGAGCCGAGAGAGCTGGTTAATTATTACAGGTGAAAAGAGGTTTGAGCTTGCTGTGTATGCTTGACACAACATGGCGCACTCATTGCTGCGTTGAACACAACATGACGCACTCATTGCTGCGTCGATGGATTGAATGCCAGGCAAATGGTGTCTCTTCTTCACTTGTCAAAATGAAGGCAATCGCAGCAAAAGCAGGCTCCTTGTGTTGCTTTAAATGTCCTTGCTTTAAATTGTAGACCTCTACTTTCATGATAAGTGCACTCACTTTTAACCTGACGGGCCAAGGCAGCTCTGCTGGGATTGTTTTCTGCGTCCAGATTGAAAGTTCTTCCTGGATGTGCTCGCACTCCAATTAGCTCCCTTTGTTTCCTTCCATCTGCTCCTGCAGGCTGTTTGACAGCGACAATGACCTCAACCAAGGTGTATTTGCTGAGACAATCAGGCAGCAGCACCTGAACGAGCAGATGGCTTTTTACCAGAGCATCGAGGAGGCAGTGCTTGACAACGCAGAAAACAATGGGACTGACGTGTGCACCCCCCAGGCTCTAAGTCTTGCGTTAAAAAGGGTATGTACTGTATAGGGAAGCTCCCGCCAACTTGCGGCAGTTGTGTGCACACTTGCACGCTGCCAGTAAAAGACGTATTTGGAATATATGTCGGTGTGCATATCAGTCAGATAATATGTAGAGTTTGCGCAATACGTTCTCGCTCCACGCATGCAGGCTCATCCAGGACTGAGCGCTGAGGAGATGGAAAGCTATCAAAAGCGTGTATTCCCAGGCAGACCTCCCGGAGAAAAGCCAGACAAAGGTGGGGCGTCAGAGAAGTAGAACTTGTGCGGGAAACATGTTTTAGGCTTTGCGAGGCACCAAATCTGCAAAGACCTCGGCAGCATGGGCTCTGCTGCTTCATACACCAGGATTTTCGAGGGGGTCTGCTTCATTTCCAAAACTATCCTGAGACCCTGCAACTCCCAACAGATCAACAACTTTTAAAGAGTGCTGTCACTGTCCCTAGTTTGCTTGGGCTACTCTCTGGCTTTTTAAACTGTTCCCGAACTTTATATTTGCAGGCAAAAAGGAGAAAGTAAGCCTCCATTTAGATGATGCGCTTCGGCTCTTGCGAACCCCAAAGACAACGTCTCAAAGGGTAGACATACAGCAAGCCCTAGACCTACTACAACAGACCAACACCACGGCACTTTCAGCTCTTCGTGCAAGTGAGTAAGCGTGCAAATTTGTACCAAGAAGTTATTTATCAGAGAAGTGCAAGTTATTTAGAAGAGAAGTGCAAAGGTACAGAGTTGACAGTAGAGTCTGCAGGGAAGGGTCTGTTGTTAAATCAAAATAGGAGAGTCATGTCAGGTCGTTCCTATGCAGCCCCCCCCCCTCCTGGCCAATTAGTGCCAACAAGCCTAAATTGTCCATCCATATCCACTTCCACTCCACCATTTTGGGACCTGGAAGTTGCGTTGGATAGCTAATTGTTTTCTCACATGTCTACAAAACAAGCAGACAAAAAGACCCAGTGGGTGGCTCGCTAGAATTTCGGTCCGCGGTCTGGTGTAAAACACAAAAATGCAACTCTGGATGCATGCTCGTCCTGTCCCTCTTACAGAGAAAGTCAGCTACAAAAACAATGGCCTGGCCTTTGGCAACCAGAATACGCTTGAAGGGCGCAGTAGGAATCAATAAGTTCATCAGCAATCCTCCTTTCACATCCGCTTTCCGTTAGCATGTGTACTCTCACCTGCCTCCAGTGCCTCGTGAAATGTCACGGTAACGCCTGCCTGTGTGTGTGCATCTCAGAAAGAAAAAACTGTAAAGCAACTAGCTATATAGAGTACGCACCCAATCATATCCTGCTGGCTCCCCTGCCGCTGCCATGGCTGTCTTCCTCCTATGTATGACTGCCCGTTCTGGACGGCTGATGATGCATTTATGTTTTGGCTGGCTGGGTGCTTCCACTTCATCTTCAAATTCTGCGGCTGCTGCTGCCTCCTCATCTCCATCTACTGCTGCTGCTTCTGCACATGCTGCCACTCCTCCTGTGCTTTTCTTGCTGCTGCTGCTGCCGCCTCCATAGCTGTTTCCGCCTTCTTCCTTTGCCGGTGATCCCACGCCCACTTGGCTTGGTGCTGACACTCACGCTCCCTTTTTTAGCTAAAATTGCGCTACAAAATTTTGCACCAAAATCCGATCAGGCTACTAATTGACCCCATTTAAGTTTTATAATAATCTTTGTTTTGGTCCGCAACTCTGGTAACAAACAAAAACCAGGCTGCACCTCGTAGCAGGTATGGAGCGACAGATTATTCTCTTTTTTCCCTGTGTCCCTGCCTCCCACTCGCCGGCATTCCCAGTACCCCTGCCCCAAACTTGACATTGCAGCATTGTAATATGACATTTTAAAAGCCTAAATGCTGAAGCAAAGGTTGATCGGTGCAATTTTATCATCTTTTCCCTGCCAAAGTGGGTGCAAACTATGCACCGAGCCACACGCAAGAATGCCGTAGTTCCAGTTAACGTCAATGATTTAGATATAGAATCAAGTTTGTTGCATTTAGATGAGGTAGAAGGGGCTTTGAATTGGGTGAATGGCTTATTGGCACTGTTTGGGGTGACTTTTGGCGTCGGGACGACCGTCAGGCAAAGCTACCTGAGGTCCCAAACGGGCATGCTTTAACATGCTGTTTTGCTCATGTGTCTATCAGCTTGCAGGTTTCAGGTTTAACATTGTCAAAGCACCCTTCCAAGAACATGGGTATGGAGACTTCAAGTTGGGAACAAGTGCTTGTTTTGATGTGGCACGCAGGTCAAGTCTTTGTGGATCACTCAGTATTTATCAGACCACTCAAGGCCCCAAATTAGCTGTAAAAAACTGTCTTGAAGTGCTCACACTTCAAGATGACAATTTTTGGATAGAGGTGGTCGATTAGACTTGGTGGCTGGATATGGAGTATGGGCCAGCCAGCTTTCCAGTGTTAAATGGGGGGATTTGCTTTCGAGCTGGCTTTCTGAGGAAATGCTTGAAATCCCTGCCGAAGTTTAGGCCAAGTAGGCCCAATAAATAGCCCCTTGATTTGTCTTTTGTACGCAAGCAGTTGCAGATAAAGGGCAGCTCAGTAGAGGTAAGGGCTTTATGCAGAAAGTAGAGCACAATGGGTGGGACAACTTTCACTGCGCAAACACTAAGCTCCCTTTGCCTGATTCAGCGTGCAAAGCCTGGCCGGGCTTCGCACGGCCGCAAACACTTTCAAAAAAATTCTGTTGTCGTAATAAAACTGCTAATTATTTGAACTTTTGCTTGCAAAAAATTGTATCAATAGGGGTATGGAATTATGCTACATTGTCTTGTCCTGTGTTATTATGAAGTTACTGCCGACGTCCATGTAGTCACCCATCCCCCAAAATAATAATCATTTTACTAGCATACTTTGATCAGCGCAACCCCCAAAATCCTGGCAAAATCCCTGCAATATCTATAAGGTAACGCATAAATGTGTTACGTAAATATTTTGATCGCCGCCACCCCCAACAATGTTACTTAAGGGCAGTGATTTTTCATGTGCGTTATATTATAATACCACAGAGCTGGGGAACATGTTGGAGGTTGTGAAATTTTTGCACTCCAGGAATGATCTATCAAGTTGCTGCACAGAAACACAACCTGAAAGTACAAGAGCAAAAATATGACTGTGTGCATCTGTTCGTCCAAGCAGCTATTTCTGGCTCTGAGCTCTAGTCTACCACACCAAAGCTTGCAAGGCCGGCTTAACATGCTGCCAAACATCCTCTTGGGGGGAAGTCAGGAGCTTAGGCTAGAGTGTCCGTCTACACCCTTACATAAATGACCCCCTGCTGCTCATCATCCTTCATCCCCCTCCTAGTCCAGGTCCATCTCTCCCTCGTCAGGGTGTAAGGGTTTTTGCATGATATAAACTGACTGCATTGCCTGGGAGGGGTTGTTGAGGCTGCACCACAGTCATTGCTCTTGAGTATGTAGGGCATCAAGCCTCCTAGTGCCATGCTACCTGCATCATTTTCTGTCGTTTCTTACCTCGCCGCATCATTTCAACCAATTTTTCTTGAATTCTATCTATATACTCTCACGTTCCATTACAAAAGATGTGATTATACATGGTTAATTCCTGTGTGTGAATAACGCAGCACAAAATTATTTTGTGTCAATCAAAAGACTGCACAGTTAAATTATGCGGTTAAAGCAATTGACATCAACTGAGCGGTTGATTTCAACCGTTATCCAAGTGGCAGTCTGAATTAAGGTGATTTCCCAGGTGCAACACAATAGTGTGTGCTTGGATCTGCCTAAGGAATGGGCCATAGTTTTTGAAGGAGCTTCTGAAGACGGGGCAACCACAGGCTGCAACCCCCAAATGATCAAGCAAGAGTTTATACCTCCATTACTACAAAAAAGGAAAGATTGATGGGCATCCTGATCAGGCCTGTGCACTTACGCCGTAAAGTTGGATATTGGACTGTAATTACGGTACTGACCGTAATTACCCCGTACAGTACGGTACAAATTACGGTCGGCCAAAATTACGATGTCGGACCATACAAGACGGTCTGACATCGTACAGTAAGATTATGACCGTAATTTGGCCGTTTGGCTCCAATTTTGGCCTGAAATAATTGTTTTCTTTTTGCAGCCATTGATTATAAACAAAACACATATTATTAACCAGGAATCAAGTGCGTCCGACTTTGAGTTTCCATGCAAGCCGCTGCTGGGCCCTTCCCCGAGCTGATGCAGCCCCAACAGCCTCAGGGTCGTTCAGGGAAGCATTGTGTGGCGTCAGCACATAAGGGGAGCACACTGGGGAGCAAAATTGGGAGTTTTTGGGGTGGAGGGGCCTTTCTGAGACCATTTTTGCACTGGCAGTGCCAGCTTGGCGCCGTACCGTACACCGTACAGTAAATTACCGTAACTACGGTAAGTTATGGTCCTCCCAAATCGTAATTACGCCGTGATTTACAAAATTGCGGTACGTGCAGTAAAAAGTGTACCGCACCATACACCGTACAGTGCACAGGCCTGATCCTGATTACCCAAGCAATACACCTTGTGGTGTAGGTGTTGGGGGGCAACGTTTCAGAGTGCAGCATTGAAAATTTTTCAAAAGCATGACGCAGGCTGAAACGGCCTGAAAGCTGGTCTCTTTTTGGTCACTAGGACATTTCATGTCCTAGACCTATGCATTGCTGGTGGAACAGAGAGTCTTATAAATTAGAAAAGGCTGGGTTTTTAATAAATCTCCAAAAATAAGTAAAAACTAGACACCAAACTCTGGACTTCATGCCGAGTAGAGTAGTAGTGTAACAATGTTTTAAAACGAAAAGCAGTGGTTTATTTTCAATATCGCTGGAGCACAATTGCATTCCATCCTCTGTGCAAGCAAGCACTGGCCGGGGTGGAGAACAGCATGCACCAGCACTGGGCTATATATATTCTAAATTGACAAGCAGGCCTGACAAAGCAGATGGTGACGGCATTATTAAATGAAAGTGAGCCGAATTAAGAATGTCTTTGCTCATGAGCCAGCTCATCACAAGCTGGTAGGTCTCTGATGGAACCCAAGCGCAGCGCCACTATTTGTTGGACCCCTAGGACACGAAGTGTCTAGGGCTTATGGATTGCTAGAGAAATTGAGAGTCTTATAGCTTTAAAATTGTGACGTTTCTCCAAAACTTTTATTCGTCAAATCGAGTGAGAACTTTATGCTGAGAAGGATGGTGCTTTCCGTTTGTTGAACAGTGCCCTGGTTGTGAACCCTGAAATTTTCCCATGAGCTCCTTGATATAAAATTTATACAGCTGTAAAGAAGACTTGATTTTACAACGTAATGGACCCTGTGTGGAGCATTTGGCGATGCCGCGAATTGCAAGCCTGGTTCCCGAGCGGGGTCATGTTGCTGCATTTTTGCGACGAGAAGGAAGTTAAATGCAACATTGCTGGAGCGAAATTCCGGCCACTTGTTGTTGTGATGACGTGTGCTCGGTGCAAGCGCTGTCCGGGATTGAGAATGGCAGGTTTCATGAAGTTCCACCGACATCTTGTATCACCCATAGCTGTGGAAGTTTGCACACACCTGCCATGCCTTCTCACACAAGACTTGCTGATGATGTTTAGTTTAGTTTAGTTTGGATTACAAAGGCATTTAACCTGGAATGGCTGCTCAACCTGTGAGAACGAGGTAAACCTCAAAACGAACCAAGTAAAAAAAGGGCTGAAACGCAACTGGAAAATGCTAACCTTAAAGACACGAGAAGAAGTAGGCAAAAACACATCAAAGTGTGTGTTGCTTGCTGATGATGACTTGCACAACCTAGGGTTCCCCAAGTTCAGCGCCACTATTTTTTCTGTCTTTATCTGAGATACAGCTAAACCCTTGCATTGCAGGCACAACCGGAGACGAGACCAGAGAGAAGGAAGCAGTAGAAGAAGGGAACAAGGAGGGTCAAGGACAAAGTACCATTGTCAAGGAGGGTCAAGGACAAACCCCTGATTTTGAATAAACTGCGTCGTTTTTATCTTTGAGCTGGTCGGCCGGAAGCCCTGACCGAACGGTCGCTTCACTGTATCACCAGCTACAATCAAAATAACATTTCAATTATTAAGCTATCAGCACCGCCACTTCGCACGCAGCACCGCCAGCTGGTCTTCCCTACTCAAAATGAAGATAGGAGATAGGCCAACTCGTTTGCGGACTTTTTTAACCAGCCAAATATGTATGGTGTGGCCTCTTTTGTGGCTGAGTGCCTAGCCCTTTTCCTTTTTGAGGGCGGAGCCCCCCAGGGCGTAGTCCCCCTTAGGTTCATTCCACTTGCTGAGTCACCACGCTGAAAGAATAAAGCTTGAGCCACCCAGGCCACTTCACGCCATAAGAATGGCACAGCCAGAAAGCCGATTTTGCGCTGATTCCAGCCGTGCCCTCAGGTGTGCGGTCAAACACACTCGCATGGGAGGTGTTGCGAGGTCTCAGGCGAAAGTGAGAGTGTTTCAATGTGTTTCAATAAAATTAATAGGTAATTATAAATGTCGAAGGTGTGTGGGGGCAATTGCTCGTGCGGTTCGTGCGGCACACCACTTCCATGGACCGGAAATCCTTCGGGTAAGAGATGGCGCTGCACAGGTCACACAGCTTCAGACACGGTATGGCATGACAGGGCAAACGCAAGAGCGGGGGGGGTGCAGAATTGTCTAACCCCCATTTGAACCCTGAATTGTCTAACCCATTTGAACCCTGAACCCTTGAATTGTCTAACCCATTTGAACCCTGAATTGTCTAACTCATTTGAATGCCGCTCTTCATTGCAAAGACCAGGCTGCCATCTCAGAAATGGTTGAACAGGAGCAATGGGGTGCAGAGGGAGCGCCCCCCTGAATGCTCTCACTACATTGGGTAAAACTTCAATGCAGGTTTGCAGCGCAGGCTCCGCCCCGTTTTTGTGATCCGGAGAATCACACCCACTTATTATTCTATGGTTCAGGCTTTTTCCAAGCTTCCGCTCAGATGCCCCCCAGAGGCATACATACATAGCGACGTAACCTTACCTTACCTTAAGCTATCAGGCCTTACTCTTTGTACCTCTGTTCAGTGCTCTGTTCACTGCTCTGTTCCTGAGTTTTCAATAATGATGTTTTGAGGGGATTCAGGTGCTGGAACTTTCCCCTTCCTTCCTTCCCTTGATTACGACCCTTTATTGTGTTAAGGCTACCAATGTAGCCTTTATTTCCGAGTGTTATGCGTCAAATGGTTAAAATCCGTTCAACATCTTACTTCAGCAAATGCTATGAAAGCCATCTGACCATCACCTCACAAGATCCCCTAAAGAGCCAATTATTAAATAAGAAAATGCGTTTATATCACCGGACATTTCTGACTAAATCTGTGACAATAGCCACACAGTCCGTCCTTTAGTTGCTACCCCCTGGGGCTTGTGTAACCCATTCTTTTATCCGGTCGGCAAAATCCGTTTTTTCTGAGCAACCCTACATTGGCAAGGAGGAGTATTGAGGGTTGAGTATTTTTATACGGGCAAACTATGTCAGCAACTGCGTGTCACGCTGGCAAAATGATCAGTCATACAAGCAGCAGGAATGAGAGGCCTTCCTTTGGCTGCTACTATTGCCATGGTATGGTTCACAACTGTGGCACTTCAATTTCAATGCCAACGTTAGTCTTTTTTCTTACTTTTCTCACGAAAAGGCTTTTGCACGTTGCTTATTAACTGTTGTAGGTTGCCCACTAACTCAGGGTATTTAATTACTCATTTGGTGGCCTCAGTGATGGAAGGACAGCCTGAGTAAACCACTAAGTGAATACGTCTTAAAAACAAAAGAGGCGGTTGTACTACATACATAGTAGTATGCTTGTGAGGAGGATGAGCTGGGTACTATAAAGCAGAGGTGATCAGATTGTAGCACTAGTACTACTACGTAGTACCTGGGTGCCATCATGATGTGGCGTCTATATGTCTAGATGAACATGATAGGGGTGGCACCGTGACTGCTGCGGCAATGTGCCAGCTGAGGTGTACAGAGTGTTTACCACTGTACAGAGTGTACACATGCACCGTGCAGCCCAGACCAGACTTTGTAACATCACGTCCCAATCCTTACTAAAGAGCCTAGCAGGCAGACCCAAAAAAAACACATATATGTCGCACTTACAGCCTAAATACTAGTAGGAAACACACCTAGAGGCAGGCTACCAGTTGAAATAGCGGTTGAAGCGGTTGAATTTAAATGGTTTCAACCCCATTTCAACCGCTTCAACCGCATATTTTAACTGCGGCCTTTTGTCTGACGATGGCAGCAATCAAGAACTGTACCTTGCATTCGATGCCCTTGTCTTTGACGAGCTGCTTTAACACGCTGGCTTTAAATTTGGTGTAGTCGATGGACGGGTCCAAAGGGATTGCAGAGGCGCAGCGCTTTCCCCCTTCATATGACGCCAGTGTAGATGTAAGGGGGGCGCTTTTCATTTCTCCCTGCAAACAGCACAATGATGGGGCCCAGCAAAATCATCACAACAAGAAGGAGCGGCTTGCAGTTTGTTGTCACGTCTATCGGTGAAGTGGAAGAAATAATGATGGTACGTTTTCAAGATCATGTGGGCCTTCAAGCCTGCAAGCCTTCAAGCCTCTCTCGCTTGTACCTACTTACATGGTACTTACTATCAACCGCCTTTTGAGCAGACAGACACAAGTGAGGCTTTCTTTTCATGAGCAGTACACTTATAAGCTCAACCAGCGTCAGCAAGCCTTGCCTGGTATCGCTCTGCCAGCTGCAGGTCTCCGTTACAGATCAGAAGTAATGATGGGAGTTTGATTTTGTCCTTCTTTCCAAGGAAATTGATAAGGGGCGACGAGGCTTGCACCTCACCAAAGGCGACCTGAAAAAACAGAGACACACCAAAGCAATAGTGCATAACTAGTAAACAAGCTGCAGTCCCACCTGCAGTTTACAATCATGCCAGGACAATGAAGAAAAGGTGAGGGGGATAAATAACAAGTTGTAGGGGTTTGCAGGAATGGAATGCAAATTCAGAAGTAAAAGTGCAAAGGCAGGACCAGCCCTGATTAAGGAAAGAGACATACAATATGCGCTGCAGTGTAGCCTACCAGGCTAGAGAAGGGAACTCAGGAGTTCTAAAGTTCAAAAAATTAAACCACGCTCGGCAACCTGACGATGCAGAGGCCGCAAAATCACCTTGTCTGAGAACAGTGTTGATAAGGACTTGTACAAAGGAGACGTGGCGGGCTTGTCTGTAATAAGTAAGACACAGAGCGCGCTGCGAGCCTGTCGTCCCTCTGCATTGTTGTACGGAGTGTTATAAAGAGTGCAGGTTTAAGCCTGCTGAAAACAAAGGGTGAATGAGAGAGCAGGAATAGGAGAAAAAGGCACGTTCCTGAGGAATAAAGTGTGGCTACCTGACCACAACCCTGGCTCACATGCAGAGCCTAGGTTGAGCACACCTGATTTCGCGTGTGCGACAAAGCAGAGCCCTTGCAGCATAATGGTAGGTGCAGAGCCCCTACCTGTGAGCAATTTATCTAGGTCGTTTTTGGTGGTGATCTTACGCACAGATGATGGGATGAGGGACAGCGCCCAATCCACCATTGCCTTGGCCGAGCGATCCCCCTGCAAATGAAAGAGAAATTCGCTTGCTTTGCGTGTTCTGCGTCAAGTTGACTTATTGGCTTATAGGCAAGGAAGGGGAGGAGCGTGGAGATGGAACAATGTTATACTCCTTAGGCCAATTTAGGTATATGTGAGTTGGCCAAAACCATCAATATTAATACGGCGTATACATGCATATATGGTATTTTTTGCAGGGATTTCTTTAGATACACGGTAACATATGGTGTATACAATTGGTTCTGGCCAACCCTAAATAAATGGGAAGGAGAGGACACTCTAAACAAGCAAGGGTGAAGGTGCTTGGCATCCTACCTTGTATTCCTTAGGGCTTGCCTGTCCAGGGACGAATGCTTTGATTGTTGGAAAGCCTGGGAGTGAATTGCTGGCATTTGTGAGCTGGACAAGAAAAGATCTTGACAAAAACAAGCGGCAAATGCGGTTAACATGGGTGCAGAGACCCATATTTTAAAGCTGACTTATCTTTCTTAACCCATTCTTCTCTATTTCCTGCAAGTTCACCTCCTACTATGCCATTCTCCTGATCTAAAACGGCAACTCACTTGACAGCACATTTATACAAACATCTTAGTCACCTGTAATGCCATGTTGGCTACACAGGCCGCTATGTTCATCGCAGTTCACTGCTCCAACCTGCACACGTGTTGTGTTGCATGCAAGTTGATGTTCTGTGTATGTGCACATCCTGCTTTCTGACCGTAAACTTAAGCGGCATGTAAGGGGACTCATGCTTTTAACCCTCACCTTCACAGTGCCCTGCAACGAAGCAGCCACTTGCTTGTACTTGGATGACAGTGACCGGCAATGCCCGCACCTGGCATGACACCAATTGGGTGTATAAGAAAGTGATGCAGAAGGCAAAGAATCAAGGGTAAACAGGCAAGTACGTCCAAACATAGCCAGAAGCAACTGTCCTTACACACTAATGCAACACAGTACATGAGATGCAACACAATCCTGAGGGAAAGAGGCGAGTTCAATGCAACTGGCAAATTCAAAAGCCTTGTGACTACAAGCACTCCTGCGCTGCACTTCTCTTTTGTCTGTTGATGGCAACATACTTTGCATGCAAGTCATAACAAACAATTTTAGCCTCTGCGGCGGTGCAATCGCTTCAACGCTAGCAGCAGCTACAAAGCTCATGCAAAAGAAATATAAGCCCAACCGAAAAGAAGAGCAGCAAGGCTTTGTCTCAAAGAATCGAAAAGCCTCAATTTAAGACCCTCCGGTCGGTATTCATTTGGCTTTTTCTTGCCTAAAGTTACCTCAAGGAGCTTGGTGTAATTACACGCATCGTGCCTCCGAAAATCCTTGCTTCATTCTTGCCATTACTCACCAGGGTGCGTAAAACATAACAAGGTATGTGGATCTCTCGCCCTGGGTGGGGAAATTAGAGGGGGACAGGTTTATCACGTTGGCGTCGCCGTCATACAGCCCGTCTGCTTGAGCCCTAGAGCCTCCACCACCTCTTGACCCCCCGCCTTTTCCTCCTCCCCCCCCACCCATGTTAAAGCCCCCTCCGCCACCCATGTTAAAGCTCCCTCCGAACGCCTGCCCTAATAGTTCTGACACGTCAACGTCGCCCATGT
>Ga0307968_1000501_pt1:0-20000 | contig 27928 bp, 28 predicted proteins | sample OrgLakmetagen650_FD_201834 | JGI IMG/M metagenome (GOLD analysis project Ga0307968, IMG submission 201834) | Saline water microbial communities from Organic Lake, Antarctica - #650 | ecosystem: Environmental > Aquatic > Non-marine Saline and Alkaline > Saline | place: Antarctica: Organic...
GCTTCAGTTTTGGCATTTCCCAGTTTATGGAGAAAATGCATGTGTGCTTGAAGGGCGTCATGGTGGTTTGGTAGGTACCAAAGCTTTGGGGGAGGAGAATGGGCCATGTTTGTTGTATGGGTATGATTATGGGTTTGTGTTTGGTTACTATGTCTTCTTTTGCAAGCCGGTGGATGTTGTAGAAGGGATTTTCCTCTGAAGGACATCTCCTTGGATGTGGTGGCGATGGAGATTCGGGTGTGAGAGCTCCTTTCTAATTTGGTGCAGTGATGTAAGGCTGTCAGTGGTTATATGTGAGTAGCCGTGTATGACTGCAGCTGCTATAGCTGCTAGCTCTGCCGTTGTTGGTTATACCTATGCCTTTTGGGTTTACATAGTGGGAAACATTTAAGTGAGGGTGGTATACGCCTGATCTGGTGTCTTGGCCTACTTCATTCTTTTGGAGGCGACGCTGCCATCAGTGTAGGTCCAATCCCGCCAATCTTTAACCTTACGGGTTAGGTTTTGGCTGGAGCTGTTTTAGGAGGAGAAGGCGACCAAAAGACATGCAACATGACAAACATGATACACATCTAATCAAAATCAAGTGCTGTGTCATCACTACCTCTTCTTTCTGCCTGTGTACACACTTCCCCTACCCATCAAGCAAAAAAGGCACAAGAACAACATTAGCTGCTAATGCCTCGCTTACTTGGAATCCGTGAAACCCTTTCACACCATACTGCTAGGAACAACAGGCACCATTTACAGCAGCCACACAAGGAGCCCACTCCACAGTCTAGGAGCCATTGAATACAACACCCAAAAATAGCTTAGATGGATTCCTGGTGGTGTCCAGCCAGGATTGCCTGACAACCACCTAACCCCTATTAAATGGCTCTCCGCTTTTTATTTTCCAGGTTAAAATCTGTGTCTCTGCATACTTTGGGTAGTGGGCATTTCTCGACCCACACTTAGTTGAAAACACGCTGTTAAATCTCCCATATAAAAAGCATCTAAATTATTTCTTGGTCAGATTAGCCTGGCTGGCTGGCTGAAAATCAATTTCAAGGATCAAAGTAGAACTAGCTACAGTAACAGGTAGTTTTACAAATAGTATACACAAACATCTGATCAACACTAACACTGATGAAGGTGGCTTCATTAGGAAAATCTTTATATTTTTGAAAGTAGAACTGTTCCCAAATGGCTCTTCCCAGCCCGCTTCCCAGATAAAGACAGATTTACCTCCAGCCGCCTAGATTTTGTGCTGGTTACTCCCATCGCTGCAAAAACACAAAAACAACAAACTAATGTAGGGGGGGTGGGTTCTTCGGAGTGGCAGGGGGCAATTGAGGGAAACTGGGAGCATCTCAGCAGCACCGCCAGCCACTAGTACAGCCACCAACCCCAGGCAGCACCGACCTAAAGACCTCAACAAACCTCGGCGCAACATCCACCTCGTCGAGATCAAGTACTGTGAGGACACCAGACCTCCAAACCAGCCAAACGCCGCAAAGGAACAGCACAGACCTGAAAAGGTGCAAATTTGCAACATTCTCCAAGGAGCCTCCGTTACTCTCCACATCATCCTTTTGGGTGTGGGCGGCACCATCTACAACACCCACACTCTGAAGCCTTTCAAAGAACTGGGTTTCGATTCTCAAAAAGTTAAGAAGCTTGCCTTCAAGCTCCATGTCACTCTGTGAACTTTGCTGCTAAACTTGTCCATACTAGACGTGCCCTTTCTAGTACTGTTATCAACTCTCATCAGGAGCCAATTACAGGCCAAGCCTGCAACCCTCCTGATGCCCATTGATTTTTCCTTTCCTTTTTGCGGTGGAGGAGCTTTACAATACTCGGTACCAAAGTGGCTCCTTTTCCTTAATTAATGTGGGGAGTGGTTTTCACTGCCTGCGTACTTTTTTCTTTTCTTTTTCTTTCATGTCTTTTGGTTTCACAGCCCGGGCGTATGGATTGGCAGCGCCATCTGCTAAGTTATTATGGGCAACTCTTATTGCGTTATTGGCAGACCTAGTTTGGTACGTATTTGTTGGGGTTCGTTTGGGGTGTGTTGCTGGGTCACTTTCCGCCGCTGCTGTGCATTGAGACTGGAGGTTAAGAGCCAAGTTAGAATCATTTCTATCTGTGTCTCCTCGGAAGTTACCATTGTTGTACGACTCCCTACATGTGCTTGTGCTAGCAGGCAGGCACCCTGTATACCTTTTTGGATCGCTTTTAGAATCGATTATCCAGCAGCAATGTGCCTATTAATAATCATTTTGTTTATAATGGGATGAGTTTTACTCTGTAAACTCTTATAATGGGATGGCTGCAGCCTGGTTGTAGAAAAGATTGAAGAAAAACTACGCAGGCAGTGAAAACCACTCCCCACATGAATTAAGGAAAAGAAAGCCTCTTTGGTACCGAGTACCGTAAAACTCCTTAACTAGCAAACAAAAAAGGCCCAGTCAAAGAGGTCAAACAGAGTACCAGAAGGAAAAAAGAAGGCACAAAGAGACTGGAGGTTTGGTTATAGGTATATCATGTCTGTGCGGCAGAGCATGATATTTTCTTTTCTCCGGAGGTGACACTTGCAAACTGTTTTTCCAAAACGAGTTACGAATGTAGGGTTGCCAGAACCGTGTGTGTACACCGTATGTGACCGTATATTTGATGATTTCTCTGCCAAGATATACCGTATATGGTTCTGCCCAACCCTATGCTTGTGTCTTGTTCGAACATGCATGTCTTTCCTTGATCAGCTTTGGGTGTTTTGTATGGCATTTTATAAATGATGGTTTGAGACCTTTTTTATTTATGTCCTTGTTTGTGCAGGACCGTCCTGACGTGACGTGCATGATGTGTACTTTTACAGCATCGAGACCTGAGAAAATGGAGAGCCTTTCTGCTGGAGGCACTGGTTGGCAGGTGTCGAGAGTATCTGGTAGGCAAGCTGGGGGTTCTTCCACCCTTGATGGCCAGAATATCGATGCGAGGAATTGGGCAGCTGTTGTGAGTTGATAATAGTGCTAGAAAGTGCTCATCTGGTATGGACAAGGTCAGCACCATTTATTAACCGTCGCTCACCACCTACAATTAGGATAATTATCTATTACTGAGAACGACTTGGGTTTTCCCTCAAAGAGACTTGCGATAACGGTTAGTGCATTAAGGGCTGGTTCTGTGGTTGGGTTCTTGTTGCTTGTGTCCAATGTCCACATGGCAGGTCCTTCAAGGCAAACCAACCCAGGACTGGGCAGCCAATTGCCTCGTTCTTTGTGGTGGTCATGATGTGTAAAGTGCTCAGGAGGTTCTCCAGGAGTTGTCTTGCAGGAGAACTTTTTGTTTTGTTGTTTGACTGTTAGTCAGCTGTTTGTGCAGCGTTATGTGCACCGGTCTCTCAAAGCTTTTTACTTTTTATTGACTTTGGGTCTGAGACTTTTTATTGGTGTTTCTTTTTTTCTTTGTCTGACATGGTGGGATCCGCCGTTTGGCTCAATCCACAACACTGTCATTTTTAACCTGTGCTATAAGTGTATACACCATTGTTATTAACCTTTATTCAAGAAACTTGCTTTCAAGCTCCATGTGCACTTCGTCAACCATCGTCGGAAAGTTTGTGGGAATAGTGTTGCTTTAACCCATTGGTTTTCTCTCTGCCTGTGGTGGAGGACTTTTACAAAATCCTGTACCGTAAAAGTAGTGGCCCCTTTTCCTCAGTGTGGGGTCTTTGCCCTTGACCTGATGGCGAGATCAGTCTCAAAAGAATATCTATCAATTTTCGATTTACTTTTTATTTAGCAGGCCAGACGCACAATGGCGGAACTGCCATGGCTTTTGCCAATATACAGTCAATATGCATAATGGTGAAATCCACTGTATTCCAGCCATTTCAGAGTTGGAAAATTACCGCCGTATGTCGTAGCAAATCACCGTCACTGCAAAGTACAAGACTCAGCACAACTACTGGCTTCCCCAGCTTATTGAACGAGACTAGGCAAAATAACCTCATCTGAAAAACCAACTAACCAAATCACACGGATTGTCACGGCCAACAAATGGGCGTGACACACATCACATATGGGAACACAGTCAAATCGGCCAAACGTAACTTCCACTGTAGATGGCCGATTTCACCTGGTCATATCAGCACTGTCCGATGTTGCTGCTAACTTTGTGCCGCAATTTCTGGTACTATCATTAATTCTCATCAGGGGCCGGTTTCAGGCCAAGCCTGCAACCCTCCTGATCCCCATTTAACTTCTTCTTGGAGAAGCGTTATGGTACTGAGCTCACAAGTGACTCTTTGACGTGAAAAAGTGTTTTTTACTGCCTCGTCACGTGCAATTGGTAGCAGCAAAGTGTTACGTGAGGAACAGTCAACTAGCTTCAGTTTGTTTTGACAGGTCCAACAAGCTGATGACACCAGTTCACCACCTTTTTTTCGATTTCTTTAAGAGAAAAGATCCGACCCTGGCTGCAATCACGTCTTCTATTGCTAAATATGCTGGTCGTACTTGAAGCAATGATTTGACCTGACAGTCTGCGTAATTTCTTTCTAGCTGGAAACCTTGCATGCTTTTGCAGAGCGCTGGCAAAGGGTTGTTTGGTAAGTGATCATGTAAATCTAAAAGTTAGTAGTCTTAACACAGTTTTTTTTGCTTGATGTGGCTTGAGGAAAAATAAGTCGTGATCTTATATGTTTTAGATCAATAACCAGTTGCTCACACGTCATCAGATGCACTCCCTTGCTTCCGGTCTATCACATATCGTGCCGGGGAGTCCACAAATTCATCTATTAGCCAGCTAGGCGCTGCAGAAAGAAAATTGGAAAGGAGTCATATCGTTGCTAAAAGGGGCAAAGAAAAGCTGTTTGAAGATAATCAGGAGAAACAGCTGGAGCGAGCCAGTTGGATAACGAAAGTTCCGTTCCTCTGGAAGGGGGTAGATTTGTCCTTGATAGCCTTAAATTCATCATTTCAATTTATCACCCTGATGGTAAGAACCAACATTGGGTCCTTAACCGTTTTAAACAGCATAAAAGGAAAACTTCCGCGACTAACTTGTTAGCACTCAGCCGATTGTGGCAATCAAGGAATAGGGTGGCCCTTCTAATTCTAGTAATTACTGATAAAGTTATTGAGTTGAAGTTCCAAGAAGTAACTATTCTTTGTAACCAGGACACATTTCACAGATCATAGCGATAAAGCCCCTCCCCAAGTGTATAAAATATGTTGGTTCTTGCTAGCTAGCTGAGGTGCTGACAAGTGTGCAATTGATGTGGAATCCACATTGTGGGTGCTATGGGGACAGGCGCCTCTTTATGTTTGTGCATGTCTGTTGATGTGTACATGTTTGTTGATCTGGCAGACTTTTTGAATTTGGGGAGGGGCTTCATTGCTTTGAAATGTGTATAATCATTGCTATGATATGTGTATATTTCATTAAGCAAACCAGGCCCAGAAAAAAGTCTAGTGTGTCAGTGTCAGTGACGCAGAACTTGGAACAGCCATCCCTCCCGTGTGTGTGTCCCTCTCTAGTGTCTGCATAAGTTTCTTGAAAGTGGCTATGAACGCATGACCATTAAGGAACAAAACGCACCTGGTGCGAACTGGATCTGAGGAAAGTCTTCATCCCTCGGGGGATCGTAGGTCGGGTCGATGATGCCCCTTTGATGTAGAAGGTCCTGCAGAGATGGCTGCGGGTCTGTCTTGTTGTGGCACGCTACTGGTGCACCAACATAAGGGAGTGGAGCTCTGACAGGTGCTGTATGATCATCATCAGAGGCCTGCACGCACGTGTAAGTGCATTTGTATGTATGAAAGTGGAGCATAAGCTGTAGGTTGTATTGCATATTGCACATGGATATGAATACGTCGAAAAGGTGCGTAAGGGAAGGCAAAGGTACGGAGAGTGCACAAGTGTTATACATTCGTATGAAAATAGAGCATCAGCAGTATGCTGCACCGCACATGGATGTGCCAAAGAGTGCATAAGAGAGGTAAGGATCAAAAGTGCACTTAAAATGTGGCACACATACTCTATATCCGTGTGGTGCCTGGTACATGTATAGGAGAGGATTGATTTGCAGAGACAGGAAGTGTGTATAAAGGGTTTGCACCTCTTCAAATAAATAATAAAATTCAAGTAAACTACGCAGGCAGTGAAAACCATATTCCACTTTAATTAAGGAAAAAGAGCCACTTTGGTACCGGGTACCGTAAAATTCCTCCACCAAAATGAATAAGAAATCATCAATGGGGATCAGGAGGGTTTGCAGGCTAGACTTGAAATTGGCTTCTGATGAGGGTTGAAATACCAACTAATGGAGCGAGAGTAAGAAAGGAGAAGAATCTGGCTCTTTCAGCCTTCGCTTTCAGCCACCCTAGGCCGGTTACCCGTGCACTATTTGGTGCTCACTCCTGTCAGACAATGCAACACACATATGTGCCTCCATGCGCACACACATATACACAAACAAATTATTCTGTGTACACATATGAGCACTTACGATTCTCTGAATACACTCACGCACCTCTGTTTTTTTCTACATTAATTCAGGAGGGTGTAGGAAGCGAAACTTTTGGACGACACGTGCCCAATCGATTAAAACTTATATATTCGGAATCCTGGCGTCGAGAGCTATCGATTGGCATATGTATGGGTCCAATCGGCGGGGAGGGGGGTCTGGGGGGGGGTCAGAGTTTTTCGGACCCCCAAAAATTCACTGGGCCACTTTTACGAAATTGTAAACATATCATCGGAATCCTCAGCTCAAGCCCAGTTGATCGGCACCCTTTTTGATCAAATTAGGTACAAGGGGGGGGGCTATGGACATGCCCACAAGTCAGAGAGGCACACGGCTAGGGTGTAGGCCGCGGGTGAGTCACGCCAATGAAGCAGCAATTAACCCCAAACTTACAGAATTGTGCCAGCATGAGAGAGTCAGTGGAATTCTGAAGAAATAGAAGCGTTGTGGGTCTGTGCAAGCCAGTTGTGGAACCTGGTAGGTCATGTGTGCTTGGGCGTCCGTATTTTCAGTGTTTGCCCCATACCTCTGCAACACCTCAGTTTTAGGTCTTGATGGGTATACAGATGGATGCAGAAATGGTACCCTTTTTGTTTGGGTGGGGCACTGGAAGGGGGGTTTGGGGGGGGCGGGGGTCCCTCAGGGGTGTCCACCCCAAAAAGTACACGTGCCTTCCAAAAAAAAACTCCTGATGAATTGATTGTCTTTTAAGAGCAGGCTAGCTGTCGCACGCTTTGACTAAAGGCCTTTCCCTGTGAACCTTGTAAACATTGAATACAATCACACACCTCTATGCCCCAGCTGCCATTGCTGCTGCTGTGGCTGCTGCTTGTGCTTGCCAATTTACTTTTTGCTGCTGCTTGGTTGCATATGGGGCTATTTGGCTGGTGATCAGGTTGTAGACCTGCATGTCCATGTAACATCACGAGCATCACGTGAAACACAAGTTGAAGGTTTGTGCCTCTACATGCAAGACACTAGATTGAAGAGCAGCTCTTGCTTGCTGTCGATCAAGGGCGCAAGGAGTAATACAACAGTCCCGGTATCAAGTAGCTTCCAGCAGCAAGCAGCTGTTCCTCTTGTTGAAATTGCACAAGCAGTATTTCATCAGGCATATCTCGGGTTACCCCTTCAATCCCCTTCTAGTGTTCCCCAAACATTCCCTACATTGATCCTGCAGCTTATTTACACCCAGCACACTACATATGCATATACTGCACATATTTAGGCCTTCATACATTAATATTATGCACTTACATTATACTGTAGGGTGCTCAAATGGATTCTCACATCAGAAAAGGAAGAGACATTCAAAACAGTCGCCACTCCCCATTCACCACACTGTCCTGTTCTTGCAGCCAGTGCAGCCAATCTGTCCATCTACACAAATTGAACCCATGGCTCTCGCACGCTAGCATTCAAACACCTTAACCGAAGGCCGATTTCCATTATAATCCTTGCAATTCTTGTATTTCTACACATTCTGCACTCACGGCTCTTGCACGCAAGCATTCAAACACCTTAACTGAAGGCCGTTTCCCGTTGTTATCCTTGCAATCCTTGTCCTTTTACACATTTTGCACTCGCAGCTCTCGCACGCAAGCATTCAAACACCTTTACTGAAGGCCATTCCCCCTTGCAATCCTTGTCCTAATTCTTGTTATCCTTGTCCTCTTTCACAATTTGCACCCACGGCTCTCACCCTGCTGTCTTGAGTGATCTGAGCGGTCTGCGTCGTCTGAGGAAATGCCCCACGCATCAGCACTGTCACTGCTGGATCCATCAGCACTCATGTCAGAGGCATCTGCACACAAATTGAGAAAGGCACAGCAGGTACAGCAGGCACAGCAGGCACAGCAGGCACAGCACAGGCATCTGCACACGAGATGAGAAGAGGAATGCTGGGTACATTGCGCGTAACTTTATTCTTGCATGCCACTTGACCACATGTGGGTAATTGTTATACCAAACAGCACTGCCTGCGTCACACTCTTCTTGCTTAAATTTATTTATTTTCCTTTGGGTAACCTGGCTGCTCAGATGAGATCCAGCACTCTCCTTAAAGCACAGGAAACTCCTTACTCTTAATACTTTTACCCACCCTTACCCTTACATTTGTAGGCATGCATGCAAAAAAAACAAGCTATCCAACGCAACTTTCAGGTCCCAAAATGGTGAAGTGGATGGGGATTTGTGGCATTTTGGGCTTGATAACACTATTTGGCCGGGGAGGGGGGAGGGGTTGCATGGGGACAACCAGATCCTGCCTTACCCTTGTTCTTACTCTTAATTACCCATACCCTTACCCTAACCCTTCCCTAAGTCAGCCCAGCCAAGCCCCGCCCAAAAAGGGGGAACCCCTTTCCTGAATTGCACATCTGAGGTCACCCAATGGTTTTTATACATAACTGTGACACTTCTGCATAAAATATTGTGTTTGGGGTCAAGGGTGTAATTTGTACCTTTTCCCTGCCAGAAAGGTGGCATGGGTGTAGAAATGCGGGTTTTGGTCCAAATTTCACCAATTCTTTTGTTCCCAAATAGGTTTAGGGTCAAACCATACCCATCGAAGCAAAAAGAAGGGGGGTTGAAAATTTGCCCCTAAAGAAAGCTCTAAAAAAAAAAACGATAAGGCAAAATCTCTCAAACGAGGTGGGCAGACTTATGCTTTAGTGGTTGGACAATATTAATATGTTTGATAGAGTTCAGCAAAACAGACGCGACCCCAAACAGTTCAGCGGTTTGTGCCTGATTGTAAATGGCACTTTTCCCTGCCAAAAGGGGGTCCAAACCGGACCTTCACCCCAGACTCCCGGACTTTCACCAAAGTATTCCCAATATTATTTCAAACACCCCTGGTAAGTTGATGGTACCGGGAAGGAGCGTTTGAGAATCCACTTTCTGATAGGGAATCTCACCCATTTCCACCCTGCTCACCTGGGCACCTCCCGCCACAAACTGAGTGTGCAGGGGTGCTTAGATATATCTATTTAAGGTTCCTACATACTAAAATGCACTTTTATGCTTTGGGTCAAGAACTCTCACAGGGATGGCTGGCCTGACCCTAAGTAGGTTTAGTGCAAGCACCTCAGCCTTCCCTTACCCTTACCCTACCCTGAGTTATTAGTGCAAGCAACTCAGCTGCCCATCCTGTGCCTGTTGTTAAAGTAAGGCTCTACGTCTGGTTTAAGAGCTTTTTGTTTTTGGGGGGAGCCCCCACGGTTTTGCGTGGGCCGTCCTGTGCAGCACAGGGGCTGTGCTGTGCTCGAGTGCAAGCATACGTACAGCTTACCAAACATGCATGCATACGATTTACCAAACATGCATAAAGCTTACCAAACATGCATGCATACGGTTTACCAAACATGCATACAACTTATTAAACATGCATACGGTTTATTAAACATGCATACGATTTACCAATCATGCATGCATACGGTGTACCAAATATGCATGCGTACGGCTTACCACGGAATCTGCCCAGCTGCGCGGTGCATGGGCTGCTCAGATGACTGGGACTGGGGCTGTGCGAACCAAGCATTTCAGCAGGCACTTCTGACAGGTTGACCAGGCGCGGCTGCAGTGCTTTGTGTTCCGGTCTTGCAAGCCTGGAGCTGCCGTCTCTGCATGTAAGAGGGGGTGCATTGCACATATTGAACTAAGCAAGCACACGGCAAGTCCCAGTCTTGCAGGCCTAAAGCTGCCCTCTTTGCATGTAAGAGGGGGTGCATTGCACATATTGAACTAAGCAAGCACACGGCAAGTCCCAGTCTTGCAGGCCTAAAGCTGCCCTCTTTGCATGTAAGAGGGGGTGCATTGCATATATTGAGTTAAGCAAGCACACGGCAAGTCTCAGTCTTGCAGGCCTGGAGCTGCCCTCTCTGCATGTAAGAGGGGGTGCATTGCATATATTGAGTTAAGCAAGCACACGACAGGTCCCTGTTTTGCAGGCCTGGAGCTGCCCTCTCTGCATGTAAGAGGGGGTGCATTGCATAATTAAAGCCAAGCAAGTACACAACAGCCCCCAGTCTCACAGGCCTCTCTGCAATTCAGGGAGCGCTTTCTGCTGGCAATCCATGTTGTGGCTAAAATGGTTACTCTAATAATCTGGAGCATGCTAAAGAGTGGTCTGGTGTGCACGTGATAATACAGGCACAGCGCTTATATTTAAAGTGTGAACATTCACTCCTACATACCTTGTTGGTATACACAAACACACACACACGAGGGTGCACACTTACCGCAAAGTAAAACAAGCAGCAGGGTGTAAGCTTTCATGCTGCTGCTGCTGCTGCTGCTGTGGCTGCTGTGGCTGCTGCAGTGACTGAGGTGCTTGCTGCTGCTGTTGCGGCTCCTGGCTCTGCACAGCAGCCACGGAAGCATTAGCAGCAGCGGTATCAGGCAGCTTTGTGGGCCTTCGCCTGGTCGGATAATACACCACACTCAGCCCACTCCTTTGCACCTTTTCAGGCCCATATTGTGGAGCGGCCGGCCTTGTTGAGTGGGGACGATGGTGGGCTGCTTGATTTGTTGGAGCAGCAGGGCGGGTGCTTGATGAGGCTGAGGTGCTTGATCGCCTCTTGCCACTGGATTGGTCGTGCGTGTGTTCTGTTGGAGCAGCAGGGCAGATGCTCGAGGCCGAGGTGCCACCCGCGTGCTTATCACTGGGGCGATGCTGGTGTGCCCGTCCTGCCGGAACAGCAGCAGAGTTGCTGCTCTGCAGGGCAGAAAGAGGGCGGCCGCTGCGAACTCTTTCCGAGTGGGAACATTGTTGCTCGTGTGACTGTGACTGTGTACGTCCCTCTGCATCCGTACCCTCTATTGCTTGGCTTTTACCTCTCTTCCCTGCTGTGATCCTCTTGTCGGCTCCATTCCCCCTGCCTGCTGTGGTCAGTGCCCCGTGCTCTATGGGATGCTGACTGCCAACTGCTCGTTCTGTCGAGCTACGATTTGAGTGCTCGTGATCTGCATTCCCTTGGGATACGTCACCCTGCAATGACTGTGGGGGGCTCGCAACCCTGTGGCCAAAAGAGATCAACAAAGATCAGGTGAGGAAGTTCAGAGTTTTTGGGAGAGTGGCAGGTGTCCTTTTGAGGGATCAGGGATCATCTGACTAGAGGAAGCACACGCGTTCTGGTCGGAAGAGCTCAAACTGTCGGTGCTGCTACTGTTGACATCTTGCTAATGGTGTGCTGCCGCTGCAGTACTCAGCTTCTGCTACAACCATTACTCCGTTACTACCATTTGGAATACTAAAACAACCATTGCTCCGTTACTATCATTTGAGTAGCTTCTACTACAACCATTTGCATAGCTTCTGCTACAACCGATGCTTTGTTACAACCATTTGCATAGCTTCTGCCACAACCTTGCTCCGTTACAACCAATTATAACACTCCTCCAGACCTTGAGTCAGGGGATGCAGATCTGCTGCTTGTGTTGTGCCTGTTGTGGTGAAGTGTGTGCGGTTGGTTTGACAAAGGCTTGACAGGGGCGCTTGTGCGGCGGTGTCCGTGTTGCTGCTGACGTGGAGGGGGCAAGATTGGTTGGGGGGCAGGTGCCACGACATCAACACCCAGCAAGCCCCCCTCCTGTGTGTGCATGTGTGTGTGTGTGCATGTGTGAATATGTGTGTGTATATGTGTGTGCATGTTTGTGCATGTTTGTGCGTGAATGTGTGTGTGTGCATGTTTATGCATGTTTGTGCGTGAATGTGTGTGCGTATGAGCAGGGAATAACACAATGGCCAACCTGTGCAGGTGCGTTGGAATTACTGCCAAGGAATTGTACGCCCTTGGGTACACACCGACCATTGTGTACGACCATTGTGTACTACACCGTGAACTACCTTTTCTGCAGCAGTTGAAATGAGGACAAGCCTGCTTCCAACGCACGACTTACATTTCTAGACACGTTATTAGGGCTGGGCAGGGCAGTATATATATGTATTTATATCTACACAATCCTTTCAAACCCATACATATTTCCATGTCCTCCTGTCAGGTTACCGTGCATACAGTGTATGCTCTCTATGATGCATCATGGTCATGCCTATATTACTACATACTACGCCTTGCCTGCATGGCAATTCACTACACTGACTAGGCATCTCCCTCACTGCACTGACTAGGACCCCCTGCCCATCCCTACATACTACGCCTTGCCTGCACTGCAATCCACTGCACTGCACTGACTAGGAACCCCTGCCTACCTCTCCTTCACTGCACTGACTAGAAACCCCTGCCTACTTTCACGTACTACACCTTGCCTGCGCTGCGATTCACTGCATTGAGCATTGCACCTTTTGCACAGCAGCCATCAGAGCGGCCAAACGCTCCAAGTGCTCATCTCGGACGCTCTTCTTGACCTGGGCTGAGGAGGCACATTGCTTCTGTTTTTGGGCCTGCTCACGCTTGTAGGCATCTAGCCGATCGTGAGCTGCTTGCCAGGCCACTAGATCCACTCCCCTGGAAATGTACAGTAGCAATTGTGCTGCTGTTGCGTCAGTTGTCAGTCAGTTGTCGTTTAGTTTTTTTTTGTCGTTCAGTTGTCAGTGTACATTACAACAGTGCAGAGGCAAGTGCCATTGCAAGGTACTATTGCGCTTGCCGATAGTCCATGCCACACACAAATCCACGGTTGGGCACAAGCGCCTGGCTGTTTTTGTGGTGTTTAAGCTAGCTGGCAAATATGAGGCGCGCACACACACACACATACACACACACTAGCACACAATTCCGCTATTGAAACCTAACCGTGTCACACTCATCAATCAGCTGTCATGTGCGCATAGGTTGCACCCAGAGTCATTCCTCCTGCTGTGTGCAAACTGCAACACGTCTAGTCGTACAGGTTGTGTGTCTGTCTAATTGAACAGGTTGCGTGCTCACACACATTTTCATTTTCCACTCGCACAGCATCACACGCCCACGCAACTTCACACACACAAACGAGCGCTTACACAAGTTCAAATCCACACATGCATGCATGCCCACAACACCTCATACTCACACAGGACGTACTCCAGCTCGACTCCCTCCCTCCACTTCGTTGTTAGGCACAGTAGTTTTGTGACGCGTCAGCTGCGGGGTGTGGAGTTGCCCGGACTGCAAAGCGTTCACAAAGCATGTGTGAGAGTGTGATAAAGTGTGCACATGTGTGTGCAGAAGTGTGAGGTGTAAGTAGTGTATGTTAGCTTGACAAACTTAGAATCGGTCTCGTGAAGTGCTAGCTGGGAATCAGGCTACAGATGTATCATCGATCTTGAGGCATGCTAGATGAGGTGAATCAGGCTAAAAACATATAATTACCTTGAGGTTTGCTAGATGGGGTTAATTTGACTTCAAACACTGATGTTGGAAACTGAAAGCTCGTATAATATGCTTGTGTGTATGAGTAGTGAAGAGGTGGCTAAAAAACTAGACTGCGTTTGTTTGGCATAGTCATATGAAAATATGCGGCGGGAGTTTCGGGTTCTGTAACTCTACGTTTAAGCAAGGTTTAGGTAGATCTGTGCGACTTCATGCCAAGTCTCCTAGGCAAAGAGGACCGCCAGCAATTAAAATGCACGTTTCATGACAATATGTGCTTCAATCTACCGAGGCAATGTCATACGCCAAAACGCGCGGTTCACAATGAAAACACTGCTAGTAGCATTGTGGATGTGAAGATCTTCCACCAAAGGGAGCAAATGGTAGAGAGTGGCTGTGCTTACACAGCTTGCAGTGGAAGGGCGTGTGTGGGGGAAAGCACCTACTTAAGAAAAGGCTCACTCTCTTTTTAGGTCCCTGGCTAGTGTGTGCACTAGCTTGGGGTCTTTCCACCTTGCACCAGCCCTCTAGTTGTTAGCCCTCCAACTGGCAGCCCAGTAACTGACAGCACTAAAACTGAGATCAGGTTAGATAGCCCACGCTGTATGCTGTACCTTACGCTGCACGCTTATGCTGTAGGCTTACGCTGTATGCTTACGCTGTACGCTGTACGCTTACGCTGTATGCTTACGCTGTACGCTGTACGCTTACACTTATGCTGTACGCTGCACCTTTCCTTGCTGCACGTTGGTTACAGTGGTTCCTACCGACTAAATCTTTACGTTTGCCTCGACTTACTCGGTAATAATTGCGCTCACTCTGGTAACTTTCCTGTTCATTTTGACTCAGCTGAAGGATTTGGTGAGCAGCACCGTCCAGACCACTTTGGTTCACTTGTAGGAATGTATGGAACTCACTTGTGTCTGTGTTAGGTGTCTGTGTTAAGCTCACTTAAATTATCATGTGAGACGCACCGTCCAGACCACTTTAATTCACTTGTAGGAATGTATGGAACTCACTTGTGTCTGTGTTAGGCACACTTGAATTATCGTGTGAGACGCACCGTCCAGACCACTTTAGTTCACTTATAGGATTGTATGGAACTCACTTGTGTCTGTGTTAGGCTCACTTAAATTATCGTGTGAGACGCACCGTCCAGACCACTTTGATTCACTTGTAGGAATGTATGGAACTCACTTGTGTCTGTGTTAGGCTCACTTGAATCATCGTGTGAGACGCACCGTCCAGACCACTTTGGTTCACTTGTAGGAATGTATGGAAATCACTTGTGTCTGTGTTAGGCTCACTTGAATCATCGTGTGACTCACTTGAAGGATTGTGTGAGAAACGCCGTCCAGAGCCGTCAGAGGCTCATCCTCAGTCAGTCTGTTCATGTGCTGGTACCATGTGTTGTACTCTGCAGCCATCTCACTGCGTGTTGTGTGTGTGTTCATGCGTGCACAATGCAACTAGCTGCTAGCTCACTGCATGTTGTGTATGTCCATGCACGTGCACCTGCTAGTGTGTCTTGTGTGTATGTGTGTGCGCGTGTGTGTGCTCAGCACACATGTGCAAATCCATGCTCTGCTTTCAGCTCATCGCGTGTTGTTTGTATTTATGCTCGTACTCACGTGTGTGTTTTGTGCGTAAGTGCTTGATAAAAGAGGCCACATGCCTGCACCAAACGTTGCTGTCAGATCACAGATCACAGCGTGTTGAACTTGTTTGTACTTGTACGTGCACGTGTTGGCATATAAATATGTATGTATGTATGTATATATATGATGTATGTGCATGAGTGGGCAAATACACGTAGCATAACATGTAGCCAATTGTGGGTAAGTGTAACGTGGTTCTGCAGTGGGTAGGTGCACGAATGCTCAATTCCTGTATGAACATCGAAGGTTCGTGCAATTTGTTAGGTAGCGTGGTGTGCATCCACGCAAAACATTTCCCAATTACCCTGCCCAACTGTTCCAATAACCTTGTCTAGGTGCATGACACACAAGAGAGAGGCAAGGCAATGAACGATGCTACTCTATCGCTGCATGCTGCTTCTCTATCGCTGCATGCAACCTCAAAGGCAGCAGAAGTCCATGTGTCTCATCACCAGAACCTTGATTTGTGTGCAGCTGACCACTTATAAACACATACACATTCAAATACCTTGCAGCTTCCTCTTTACACGTGCCCTTTTGGTCCTTGATCATTTGCGCTTTCCGCTTGCGAGCATGCTGCGCAGCTGGACCATTCAGTGCCGCACGCTGTTTGCGTGCCTCCCAATCTGCACGCCATGCGTGCGCTGGGATTTGGTCCTGTGAAAAAGTGTGTGCGTGTGTGTGAGAGTGTTTTTGTGAGAGTGCGTGTGAGTGAGTGTGTGTTTACAAGGTCTGGTCCTGTGGGCAGGAGAGTCAGTGGTCCTGTGAAAAAGTGTGTGTGTGTGTGTGTGTGTGTGTGTGAGAGAGTGTGTTTGTGAGAGTGTGTGTGAGTGAGTGTGTGCTTACAAGGTCTGGTCCTGTGAGCAGGAGAGTCAGTGGTTCTGTGAAAAGTGTGTGTTTGTGGGAGTGTGTCTTTGTGGGAGTGTGTGTGAGTGAGTGTGTGCTTTTAAGGTCTGGTCCTGTGGACAGGAGTCAGTGGTCCTGTGAAAGTGTGTGTGTGAGAGTGTGTGTGAGTGAGTGTGTGCTTACAAGGTCTAGCTGGTCTTGGGGGCAGGAGAGTATGTGTTTGTGGGAGTGTGTGTGTGTGTGGGAGTGTGTGTGTGTGTGTGTGTGGGAGTGTGTGCTTACAATGTCTGGTCCTGTGGGCAGGAGAGTCAGTGGTCCTGTGAAAGAGTGTGTGTGTTTGTGAGAGAGTGTGTGTGTGAGCGTGTGTGTGAGTAAGTGTGTGCTTACAAGGTCTGGTCCTGTGGGCAGGAGAGTCAGTGGTCCTGTGAAAAATGTGTGTTTGTGGGAGTATGTGTTTGTGGGAGTGTGTGTGAGTGAGTGTGTGTTTACAAGGTCTGGCTGGTCCTGTGGGCAGGAGAGTCAGTGGTCCTGTGAAAAAGTGTGTGTGTGTGAGAGTGTGTGTGAGTGAGTGTGTGCTTACAAGGTTTGGCTGGTCCTGTGGGCAAGAGATTCAGCTGACCACAGCGCTGTTTAGTCAGCAATATTGAAGGTGCACTTGAACATGTGTACCTAACACGATTTTGAATGAGCAACATTGTGTGGGTATGTGTAAGCGCGCATGTGTGTTTGAATGCGTGCGTGCACGTGCGCACATGCGTGCCTCAGATCTATATATTGAAAAGCAAGGTGCAGAGCAGGGACAGTTGAGCGTCTTGTACGACATCAATGGGCTGCTTCTCCTGTGCTTCCATAGTTTGGGCCTGTCGGGTGTCTTGCGTACAAATAATTGGCTGCATCCCCCCTGTGCCACCACAATTTGGGCTTGTCGGGTGTCTTGCGCACAAATAATTGGCTGCATCCCTTATGCTCCCAGCCTCTGACAAAACCTCAGGGAGACTGTACCAAGATTAAGACCATACACTGAGAAGAGTTCAACAGAAGAGCATGGATCGCAGACACAGCAACAAAGAATGATATGTAAGCAGGCTCCTGACTTTTTTTGCTTCTTTCTGCATTTGCCATACCTGGCACATACAGATCATGTAATATAATAATATAATATAATGATATGTGCATGCATGATATATGCACATCCATGCGCAAACATGTGCTATAGCAGATGCATCCCTGATTGCCTAGTGGTTAGCACTGGTACACACAATGTTTCCTAAAAGGAAGCTGGAGGCAGGAGCCGTCCATTGCCACATTTTACACACTACACACTACACACATCACACGTCACACATCAAATGTTACATGCCACACATCACATGTCAAATATTACAAGCCACATGTTGCATGTCGCATATCACATGTCAAATATTACATGCCACATGCTCACATGCTACATGTCGCATTGCCACGTATCGCACATCACACTTCACACACTGCCTCCTCCCCAATCCACATTACACAAACACGAACAAACACAAACACAGCCGCAAGCCGCACCTTCTCCTTGCTGCTGTCCTTTAAAGCCTCGGAAACAGGTAAGCTATGCAACCTCACCCCCTCTCGCTGCTGCTGGTATTGATGCTCCTGCTGTAGGTACTGTTGCTCTACTCGATCCTCCTGCAATTTCCCTGACAAAGGCCGAGATTGCTTGACTCGTGCTCCCTGCTGCTGCTGATTTGGTTGCTGTTGGTGAGGCCTGTTGTGTGCTCCCTGCTGCTGCTGCTGATAGTGTTGCTGTTGGTGAGGCCTGTTGTGATATTGTTGCTGTTGGTGAGGCCTGTCGTGTGCCGTGGTCAGTGCGGCTTGGCCGCCAGGCATGACGATCCTCCCCACTTTCAGACTACTGCTGCCCCACTTATCAAGCAGAGGGGGCATGCCCATGCGCTTCATCTGTGCTGCAAGGCGTGCCTGCCTGTGGTTGTGTTTGTACGTGTATGCACATGTTATGCACTGTTGTATGAGCGCTGTGTGTTCTGTGTGAGCAAGCACTTGCACCACAGGCAGGGGTACCCTTGTTCTGCCCCTGCGCTGTAGGCAGCAATGACGTGATGATGCTTGCAAGGTCACAACCTAACGATTCCTGCGGTAATTATGAGATGATGTCCATGCGCTGCATCCGTGCTGCAAGGCGTGCCTGCGTGCGTGCGTGCGCGTGTGTGCGTGTGAGTGTGTGCGTGCGTGTGTGTGCAATTCTGTGTATGTCTGTATGTGTGTCACTCAAATGTGTAAATGCATGTTGTATACAGGTGCAGGCTTTTGCGTGTTTATGCATGTGAGAATGTGTGTGCAGAATTTCCTGCGCTTGCAGTAATCTGTGTGTATTTTAAATTCATACCATGAACCACGGGGCAGTTTATGGGCATCACCAACCAAATATAAAGTCTTCTCTCCAACGCGCATCCCGTCAAGTACTCATTTGACCCACGCGTCCACTCACAGCGCATGGGATTTTTCTATTGCACGTATGTAAAGCGGCACTCCTTACCACCAGTTGAACACACACCATCTGTGGCAGCCTTCAAGGGAACAGGAAGCCGTTTTCTGCTGCGAGTGAAAAACGTCAATGTACCCTATTTCCTTTGCCCCACCTGTGGAACACACTTCATCTGACCAGATGAGGCCCCCCCCGGGAACAGGAAATCATTTTTTGTTGCAAAAGTAAAGCGTCTGTGTACTGTGTACCCTACAATCCTAACCCCACCTGTGGAACACCTCACGCCTGCTCTTGCTGACCTCAGCATCCGCCCCAAGTTTTGGTGTCGAGGGCATTTTCGTAGCAGCAGGCGCTGGTATACTAGGGGTAGGGGTCGCACTAGCACTGGGCTGTTGTAGCAAATTCGTATTGTGCGGTGGCATGTCCCTTGTACCAGCACCGCCACCACCACCACCACCATTGCCATCGTGTGATGCCATTCCACCCTTGCCCATGCCCTTGTCACTTTTAGCTTTGCTATAATCTGCCCAGGCCTTGACTCCAGAGAGAGGTATACCAAAGGACGGTGGTACATCAGAGCTACCTACAATGCGCATGTATGTGTGCGTGTTGGTGCATGTTTGCATGCATTTGTAAACATTCGCATGTGTGTGTATGTCTGTACATGTCCACATGTCCATGTGTGTGTGTGTATGTGTGTGTGTGTGAATTTCACTGCAGCCCATCATATGAGATCTGGAAATGACAATTGCACATATGTAGATGGTTGTTTCAATGGCTGTATATACATGTATGAAGTAGGCACACCTCCTTGTCCATGCCCATTTATATATATGCTCATTTTATTATTGGTGTCAACACCCTTTCAGTACACTACCCGCCCCTTACCCACTCTAAAAAAAGTGCTTTAAAAGTAAGGAATTCTCCTTGCATAAAAACATGAACTTGTTCTGTGAATTATACACACGTGGCGCCTACAGAGTAGTTTCAGAAAATTCTTAAACGTACAATCATAATTGATACATATGCACGGTTCAGACCAGCCCTACAGACGTACACAAATTCGTTAGCATGTATGTACCACTTTGACTTTTAACATGCACACGCGTGCGTGCTTTCATACACATACGCATACAAAGATACAAACATACACAGACAAGTATACAAGCAAATCCGCACCTGACAAA
>Ga0307968_1000501_pt1:25000-27928 | contig 27928 bp, 28 predicted proteins | sample OrgLakmetagen650_FD_201834 | JGI IMG/M metagenome (GOLD analysis project Ga0307968, IMG submission 201834) | Saline water microbial communities from Organic Lake, Antarctica - #650 | ecosystem: Environmental > Aquatic > Non-marine Saline and Alkaline > Saline | place: Antarctica...
AACAGACACCAGCTGATCAGGTGGCACTTTTTTTACGTTGCAAGCAGATGTAAGGTGATATATTATTAATGTACTATGTTACTAATGTACGACGTCCATGCAACATTAACGTTCACTGGTCAGCATTAAATGTCTGCAATCCATGTGAGCAAGCATTTTAGGTGCAGGTCACTTTCTGTGGCATCTTATTTGCTTAGTTGCAGCGTAGGATCACACGCATAGCCACCTCCCGCACTGATGGTACATTCACACGTTCAACACGCACCCACCATTGCTTAGCCATTGGGTCATCCAGGTTGCGTGGCTGCACCTTTGATGCTCTCAACCTCCTTGCACTACTGCCGGAAATGCCATTCACACACTCTCCACTTAATTGGTGCTGCTGCTGGTGCTGGTGCTGCTCTTCTTGCTGCTCCTGCTGCTGCTGCTGCTGTGGTGGTATCAGCAGAACGGGCATAGGTGCAAGTTGCGCGGAAAGTGTGTTTGCAGTCCTCTCCTCATTCTTTGCGTCCACCTGTGTTTGGGCTGAAGGTCCTGATGGTCCTGATGGTGCCTGACAGACCGTGTGTGAATAGATTTTCTGGGAGTACTAGAACATGTATACCAATGCATTTTTGAGTGAATGTATGTACACACACAGACACATGTGTTGGGTACCAGGATATTTGTAACACAAGTATTTAGTGTTGGAATTGTGACTCGCACACACACGCACACGTACACACACATACACACACATACACGACTTTGCTGTCAAAACTTGTGTGCCAATATTTCATGCTGCGTGAGGATGCAAACAGGTGCGCACCTCACTTGCCAATGAGCGAATTCAAGAACCATACCTGATAGGAATAAACTACTCCTGTTACCAACTCATACGCATATCACATCGAACACCTAGCATGCACGTTAATGTGTCAGAAAGAGGTGCACACAGACGCCCCACCACCAGCACCATACAATGGCCTCACCTGCTCAATGCTGCGGAAATACACACTGCGCCGCCTGCGCTGCGCAGCTGTCAGTGACATGGAGTGGCCCACAGGCACTGGCTGGTTGGCAAACGCAGGGTCTACCCAGGCAAACCTGTGTTTTTTGAGCACGGGTGCAAGCAAAGCAGTGTTTTGGACACAGTGTGTGCATACAAAAGCACGGGGTAGAGCAGCATGCGCGGGCTCATTAAGGCAAACATATCTCATGTGGCCATACGTGCAGGAATTTCAACACATCACGAGTTGCGTGTGCTTAAAAAAATGCTCATCGGCATACGCAGGAAACCTTGTCGTTTACGCACAAGTGCAAGCGATGGTTAAGCAGAGACTCCCTTTTCGGGAGATCGGGAGATGGCAATTGACTGGTTGGCACGTGCAGGGCCACGCCCACTCATCATGCCTGTTGCCCGTGTGGCTAGACACAAAGAACACGCACCACATAAATATAAAGGTAAGGAAAAAAAACGTTAGAAGAGAAGGCAGGCTAATAGGCAACATAACGTGGGAAAGAAGAGCGGTTGTGAGGACCAAGGAAATGAAAAGATGGCAATTTATAAAATGCAAATAAAAAGCATGACTGACATGGGTGATATCACTTTGCTGCAAGAACGGGAGTTCAAATATTACACGCTAAGTTCGGCGGTTTTCTTTGTGCTCAGTGGGTTCGGCTGTGCAACCTGCGCACGGCGTCACACTGATGGCCAAACAGACCTCTCACACTGATCTGTGCCAGCAATCACTTCAACCTGGTGTTTGCACCTTGAACGCTGCATGCTTCCTATGTGCTTCCTGGTTATCAATAGTTAACCCTCATTCTCTCAACTCATCACAATCTAATATTAGTAACGAAATAGAGGTGGTGCTGAATTTTCTGCACAGGCTACAGGTGCAGGGATCGTGTCAGGGCTCAAATAAGTGCGCTGCCTAGTCACAATCCCACCGTACAGCAAAACACAGAGGTTGCATCCTAAGCACACAGCCCATATTGTATGGCGACCTTGTTAATCGAAGCTAGATCAGTGCCCTATTCATCATCGCTGCGTTGGCTAGGAGGTGCATGCACAGCAGAGGAAAAAAGGATCGCAGGTCGTGGCAATGACGCATTACCACGTCTGCAACACGCCCATGTAAAAGCTGAATCCACACTTCTGCGATGTGCAGGTTTGCTCGTTGCGGCAGATGCACATGTCTCCCTCATCCAGCAATCGGTGAGAGAAACAAAAAAACGAAGCATAACTGCAAATAATTGACTGCACCCGAGGGGCACAGCAAAAGCACCACTTGAGTGCCTAACGTTCCTGAATGGATAAATTATACAAAGCTCCCTTCCTGAAGCGCAGACAAGAAAAACAGACAGCAGGGTCGTTTGTATACATGAAACATGAAATACATCATGTTCACCTGAACGCTTGGTCTACGCAGTCGTACAACACGGCTGTATAGTGCCCTCTACAGCATGGACAAGCGAGCTTTTGATTTGGGGCGGTGTCTGATCGGTGTCTGATCTGGCTGTCGGTCCAGCGTTGAATACACTGATCACATTCGCAGGAGAAAGACGTTGGTTAGGTCCAGCACATTGCACATTACCATGCACACACTTCTGTATTCAGCTCCAGTGACGAGTGACGAGTGAAGCAGCCTGCCGTAATCTACTGCAACTCAGTGCCGCAACTCTACCTTACCTCCAAGTGGAAGCGGTGGAAACAGGGTAGAATGAATGCCTGAATGTATATACGTGTGCATGCAGGTATATCTGTACGTGAGTCTGTGTGTATGTGTGTGTTTATGTGTATGAATGTGTATGTGTGTGTGTGTACGTGTGTGTGTGTGTGTGTGTGTGTGTGTGTGTGTGCGTGTATGTGCGTGTGCGTGTGAGTGTGAGTGTGAGTGTGAGTGTGTGTGTGTGTGTGTGTGTGTGTGCAAGTGTGTGAGTGTG